>ERZ773131.1200-NODE-1200-length-19493-cov-3.575059_pt1 | contig 19493 bp, 13 predicted proteins | sample MGYA00511082_ERZ773131 | MGnify/ENA primary metagenome ERZ773131 (study PRJEB29015, sample SAMEA2737813) | human gut metagenome | biome: human gut; feature: human-associated habitat; material: faeces | place: China | collected 2012 ... | reverse complement strand
GTTCATGGCAAGCTCGTTCGGATCCTTGCGGTTGACAAACACGCCCTTGCCCTTCTTCCAGGAGCGGAGCATCATGTTGCCGGTCATGCCCATCGAGCCGACCAGGCCCATGCCGAGTCGGTCTTCGGGGACGAACGACATCGAAATGCCGCTCTTGCGGATCTTCATCGGGTCGAGACCGACGAGTTCCTTTTCCTTGCCGCCGTCGGGCGGATAGAACGTGACATGGCCGGAGGCGACGGGGTAGAGGCCCGCAATGGACTCGAGCAGCTCGCGCTGGCCGCTGCCTGCGACGCCCGCGATGCCGAGCACCTCGCCCGCGTTGATGGTGAAGCTGACATCGTCCAGACGCTTGACACCAAGCTCGTCGTAAGCCGTCAGGCCTTCGATGACGAGGCGCTTTTCAACGTCCTTCGGCTCGGGGCGGCTGATGTTCAGGCTCACCGTGTGGCCGACCATCATGTCGGTCAGCGATTGCTGGTCGGCGTCCTTGGTGGCGACGTCACCGACGTATTCGCCCTTGCGCAGCACGGCCACGCGGTCGGACACGTCGAGCACCTCGTGCAGCTTATGCGTGATGATAATGAGGGACTTGCCGTCGGCCTTCATGTTTCGCATGATGGCGAAGAGCTTGTCCGTCTCCTGCGGGGTGAGCACTGCGGTCGGCTCGTCCAGAATGAGGATGTCCGCCCCGCGGTAGAGCACCTTGACGATCTCGACGGTCTGCTTCTGCGAAACGGACATGTCGTAGATCTTCTGATTGGGGTCGATGTCGAACCCGTATTTGTCGCAGATCTCTTTGACCCTTTTGCTGGCATCGGCAATGTCGAGCTTGCCTTCAAGGCCGAGGATGATATTCTCCGTCGCGGTGAAAAGATCAACGAGCTTGAAGTGCTGGTGGATCATACCGATGCCGTGTTCGAACGCATCCTTGGGGGAGGCGATCGTGACGGGTTCGCCGTGAATGTAGATTTGCCCCTCGTCGGGGAAATAGATGCCGGAGAGCATGTTCATCAGCGTCGTCTTGCCGCTGCCGTTTTCGCCGAGCAGCGACAGGATCTCGCCCTCGTGCAGCTCAAGGTTGATGGCGTTGTTCGCCACCACTTTACCGAACCGCTTCGTGACATTCTCCATTTTAACTGCGCATGCAGTTCCCAAGGCGGTCACCCCTTTTTCCGCTGGAGGGCACAGGAAGAAAACCCCGCAGCATTGTATTTGTACAAGTCATATATTAGCATAATTGAACGGCGTTGTAAATGTAAAACAGAAAAAAACACAAAAAAAATTAGAAGCGTACAAAAATTTTTAGCAAAATAGCGATAATTGCCATAAAAAGAAAAAGATATCGGGCTGCCCGAAGGCAGCCCGATATGTAGTAGCAGAAACAATTAGCCGAAATTAGTATCCAGCAGATCAATGCCGTCGATCATGAGCTGGAAGTACGGGGCGGAACGGGCGGTGGACTCAGCCAGATAACCGTCCTGGACAACCTCGGTGTCGGGGGTGTAGTCGGGATCGGTGTCGACGTCAGCCATGTAAGAGGTGACAGGCTGGCCGTCCACGGTGAAGGTGGAGCAGTCGAAGACGTGGAGCTCGCCGCTCTCGAGCTTGGCGGTCGCATCGGCAATGGCCTCAGCGGTGCCCTCGGCAGCAACGTTCTCGTTCAGGTCGGTCAGCACGACGGAGCCGGTAGCAAGGGTGCCGGTCCAGTCAGCGTCGATGGCCTCGCCGTTCATGGCAGCCTTGATGGCGTACTCATAGTAGGGGGCCCAGTCGATGCGGGAGGAGATCAGATAGGTGTTGGGGCAGGCGGCCTCGGTGGAACCGTTGTAGGAAACGTCGGGAACACCGGCGGTCTCGCAAGCGGTGGGAGCGCCCATGGAGTCAGCGTGCTGGCTGATGAGCTTGCAGCCTCTGCCGATAAGCAGGGTAGCAGCTTCCTTCTCCTTGGCCTCATCGTACCAGGAACCGGTGAACTGGACTTCCATGGTAGCCTCTTTGCAGACGGATCTTACGCCGAGGAAGAATGCGGTGTAGCCGGACTTAACCTCTGCATAGGGGAATGCGCCGACATAGCCGATCTTAGCGTCCTTAGCTTCGAACTTGCCTTCCTTGATCATAGCGTTGAGCTTCATACCTGCGGCAATACCTGCAAGGTAACGGCCCTCGTAGATGGAAGCGAAAGCGTTGTGGAAGTTCTTGAGACCCTTGGTGTGAGCCTGGGTGCCGGTAGCGTGGCAGAACTGAACGTCCGGATACTTCTCGGCAGCCTGGATCATGAAGCTCTCATGGCCGAAGCTGTCAGCGAAAACGATTGAGCAGCCCTGATCAGCAAGGTCAGCCGCTGCATCGTAGCAAGCCTGAGTTTCGCCGATGCCGGTCTTCTTGACTATCTCAACGCCAAGCTCCTTGCAAGCTTCCTCAGCTGCGGTGATGAAGTTCTTGTCATAAGTCGAGTTCTCGTCGTGAAGGAAGATAAAACCAACCTTCATCTTCTTCTCGCCGCCGTCCTTGCTGCTGCAAGCTGCAAAGCTGAAAATGGTGGCGAGCGCAAGAACGATCGCGAGGATTCTTGTGAATTTCTTCATTTTTTGACTTACCTCCAAAAAATTTTTTTATATTTATCCCGCAGTCCTGCACGGGAAAAAATAACTCAGTCGTCCTGTTCTTTGAATGTTATTGTTCCGTTGCCCATCTTCTCGATGATGGCGAGGGATTCGACTCTCGCGCCCTTCTCTTCGAGAACCTTTCTGCCGGGCTGGAAGCCTTTTTCAATGGCGATGCCGACGCCCTCAAGCTCGGCACCCGCCTGGTTGATTATATCGATAAGTCCCGAAACGGCGGCGCCGTTTGCGAGGAAATCGTCGATGATGAGTATCTTGTCGCCCTTGTTTATGTAGTCTTTCGACACTGTAACGTTGCTGTCTGTGCCCTTTGTGAAGGAGTGGACAACGGAGGAGTAGACATTGCTGCCCACATTTTTGTGCGCGCCCTTTTTGGCAAAAACAACAGGCACAGAGAAATATTGCGCAGTTATGCACGCGATCCCTATGCCCGATGCTTCGATAGTCAGAATTTTATTTATATTACACCCGTCAAAACGGCGCTTGAACTCCTTGCCGATCTCCTGAAGAAGGTGCACGTCGATCTGGTGATTGAGAAACATATCCACCTTGAGAATATCGTCCCCGATCACTTTGCCGTCAGCAATTATGCGCTCCTCAAGCAGCTTCAAATCCTCGTTCCCCCTAAAGAAAAGTTCGGTGAAAATACAATAATAGTATAGGGCTTTTTGGGGGTAAAAGCAAGGAAAAGTTTAAAAATCTGCATTTTATACAAACGCCGTCGGAAAAAATCGGATAAGTGTATGAATATGTCAATTTTGTGTACAAACTGTGTCAGTTTCTGCTGATGTTTCCTGCAAAAACGTAACCTGTTGTGTTTTTGAATTCTATGGCATACCACCCGTTGAGTGCGCCGGTTATTTTTACGGTGCGTCCGTTTGGGAGAGTGCCGATAACGGCGGAGGTCATATTCGGCGCACGGCGGACGTTCAGAACCCCGCCCTGCGTGCTAACGGTACCCGTGGCGGGAAAAACGGGCGGATAGTACGGCACGCCGAGAAAGTCCGCGATGCTTATAACAAGGTTTTCGGCTATCGCGTCAATGTTGTCGGCTATCCACCGCGCGTCCTGCTCGTTGTCGTGGTAGGCAAGCTCAAGGTAAACCGCGGGAGCCTTCGAACGTTTTAGCTCGAGCAGTGTTGTTGAGGTGCGTGTGTTCACAAGCTCGGGCTCGGGATAAATCTCGCGCAGTCCGTTTGCGATTATATCGGCAGCGCGCTTTCCCTGTGTGCTCGTCGGATAGTAGTAGACGTCCGGTCCGCGCAGAGTGCCCTCATATATGGCGGGCGCGGCGTTTGAGTGCAGGGCGAGATAGAGCCGATAGTTTCCTCTGTTTCCGCGTGCAACAGCCGCCGCGGCGTTGCCGTTCGGGTCGTTCCTGCCGTAGCTTATCCCGCTTGAAGAGAGATACGGCTCCATTGCGTCGGCGAGGAGATTCATGTAGTATTTCTCGCTCCCGCCGATTATGTAGGGGTTATAGTCCTGAGTTGAAGGACTGAGATAGACATCGGGCATAAAAATACCTCCGCATATTCATTTACTATAAGAATATGCGGAGGGAGTGTTGTTGGTTAATTGCTTCGCTTGCGCCCAATAATAAAGTCTGATTTTGTAGGGTGCGGCGACCTCGACGCACCGTTGCCGCGCAAACGGCACAAACTCGAATAGGCTCAATCCAGCATAGGCGAGATATTATTTTGTATTATTGATCGCTTTTGCAAATGCAACGGCTTGATCGACGAGATTATATCTCATTTCATTTGTCATTTTCCATTCCCATTTTGCAGAATTTGAATCAATTGGGTGTATATCAGAAACCATTAGCATAGCGACAGCCTTTAATCCGAGATATTTGGAAACGCTGAAGATTGCCGATGTTTCCATATCTACTCCGACAGCACCTTTATCTCGCCATAACTGTTCTTTACACAACGTCTGACGATATACGGCATCTGTCGAGACAATAGAATGGTTGCGTATGCCAAGCAAAGAGGTGACGGCTTTTTGAAGGTTACCGTCCGGCTTTGAATATTCGATGTCCTCGTAATAATGAAGTGATGTTCCTTCTTCCACAAAAGCTTTTTGCGGAGCGATAATTTCACCGACATGGACGACTTCATCATATGCTCCGCACATTCCGACGGAAATAATATTTCTTACTCCTAATGCGGCGAGAGTTTCGATTGTATCTACTGCTTGCGGAGCACCGCGCCCTCCGTCCGCAAAGCATAGCTGGAATTTTCCAATCTCCCAAATTGGGCAGGAATTAAGAAATCGCGGAAGCGGTTCAGGCAGTTCTGTTGCATTATATTGCGATATGAGGTAATCCGTAGCTTTGCCCATAAAGAATAAAATTGCCGTTTCGGGTAGTTGCAAGTGACACTCGCGATGAGCGCTATGTATTTGATCTTGTGCAGTAATAACTGCTTTTGAGTTGTCTTTGGGCAAGCACCACATAATTGTCCTCCATATTGCAACTAAATCGAATATTCAGCAATGACTATAGCTCATATATCCCGTAGGGACAGCCCTTGCGGCTGTCCGCTATCGGCATAGCCGATACAAAATCATATCATATTCAGCAGATTTAGGCAAGTTCGTTATTAAACCGTGTGCCGGAATTACAGGATTATAGATACCCCAATAAAAAACAGGGAAAACAGAAATCATCCGTTTTCCCTGCATGAAGTTTTATATATCCAGCGCCGACGCATCCTCGGTTATGTCGCTCTTTGCAAAGCCGTTATCTTTGTCAAAATAGAACACGCTTCCGCCGTCGTTTCCGCACATGGCGGAGAAATGACCGTCTTTGAATATGAGCGCCGCGCCGTCCTCGGTTCCGATGCCCGAGACTCGGCAGCCTATTACGGCTGTTCCGAAACTCTGCCAGCGTTCGCTGATGAAGTGCGGGCAGTAGCAGTAGGGGAGAAGTCCGATGCAGTCGATGAACATGAAGCTGCCGTTTTCGCCGCAGTCGTCATATCCCATGTCGAACCAGCACATCGCGCCGGAGCTGAGCCCCGAAAGGACTTTTCCGCGTTTATACGCTTCTCTGAGCGCCTCGTCCGCGCCGGTCGCCTTGAATGTGTTCATCATGAACTCGAGGTTTCCGCCGCCGGCGTAGACAATGTCCGTGTTTACGAGCGTATTATATATGTGCTCGCGGGAGTTAGCGGGGTCGGTCAGCTTGAGCGTCTCAACCGTGCATCCGAGCTTTTCGAAGCTCTCCCAGATGGGCTCGTCGCCCTCGGTGTCGTCGTGTCCGGCAGTCGGCAGGAACACGACATGAGGATTTTCTTTGCCCGATTCGCGGACTATTCTATCAAATATCGGCATGACCTCGCCGTCGTCATAACGGCCGCCGCCGAGTGCGATTATCGTTCCCATTCGTCCTCCGTCAGCCGATAACGGCAACATCAAAGCCGTTGTCCTGCGCGTATTTCTCGGCGTCGCTTCCGCTCTCGGCCGAAATCGTGAGCTTGCCGACATCCTTGAATATCTCGCCGCCGAACACGGTGACTCCGGAGTGAATGGTTATCTCGTCGAGTCCGGTGCAGTTGTAGAACGCATATTTGCCGAGCTCTTCCATGCTCTCGGGCAGGACGACTGTTTTGAGCGATTTGCACTCTTCAAACGCGCCCTTTTCGAGCTTTTTGACTCCCTCGCCGATGGTGAGCTTCTCGAGAGAGGAGCAGCGGTAGAATGTGCTCACCGCAATGCTCTCAACCGTGCCGGGGATCGATATCTCGACCGCTCCGGTGCATTTGAGGAACGCGTGGTCGTCAATTTGAGTGACGCCCTCGGGGATAATTATCTTCTTTGCGCTAAAGCACTTCGCAAATGCCCAGTCGCCGATGGTCTCAACGCCCTCGGGCAGGACTATTTCGGTCAGCGCGGAGCAGAAGTAGAAAGCCTTTTCGGATATGGTCTTGGGCGCGCCGTTGAAAACAACGGTCGTAAGCTTGCTCTTTCCGGTGTAGGCGTTCTCCTGCGAGCCCTCGAACGCGCTGATGCCGATGTGCTTGATGTTCTTGCCGATGGTTACCTTCTCAAGACTGTCGCAGTACATCGCGGCATAGTTGCCGATTGCCTCGACAGAGTCGGGGAGTATGAGCTCCTTGAGCGTGCTGCTGCTCTTGAGAGCTTTATTCTCGAGACCGACTACCTTTGCGCCGTCTATCTCCGCGGGAATGGAAACAACGGGGCTGCTCCCTGTGTAGCCCGTGATGCAGGCGGTGTTGTCGGTATATAATGTATAGGTGAAGTCGCCGCTCTTGACGGATTCCGTCTTGACGGTCTTGTCGAGTATATCCTCAACCTTGATGAGCGCCGGGTCGTCGACCGTGACATCGAGGGAGAGGGCGGAGATTATCGCGTTGCCGAGATTGCCGCAGCCTGTGAAAGAGAGGCAGACAACGAGCATCAGCGCAACAACGGCTGCTATTTTACTGAATTTTTTCATCGTCTGTTCCTCACTTTCCGTTCTTCTTGGCCATGCGCTCCTGCTTCCTGCGCTCGAGGTCTGCCTTGCGCGCCTCTTCGAGTCTCTCGATCTCGACTCTGCGCGCCTCGTACTCGGCGTCGGTGTTCGCTTTTGCGTCAGCGTATCTTGCGCGGATATCGTCAAGATGCGCGTAGTTTTCTTTTTCCGTCAGCTGGCGTCTTGCGTCGAGAAGAGGCTTGACGCTTCTGATGTACTTCGACTTCTCGTTGACGAGCTTCTTGACGGTTCTCTTCTTTTCGAGCTGATGCGCGAAGGTGTCGTCCGGCAGAGCCTCTGCGGCCTTGAACGCATCGTCTGAAGGCTCGACGATATTTTCGGGCGAGCCGTAGAACTTTATCATTGCCTTTTTGGCGTTCTTGAGCGCGCGGGCGCGGGTTATGGCGTCGCTGCGAATCTCGCGCTCCTCGTGAGTGGACTTCGGCAGAGCCTTGGCTTCAGCCATGTCCTCTTTGCTGTAGTTGAATATTCCGGCATATCCGGCAGCCTCAAGCGCTCGGGAACGCTCGACCTGCTTCTTGATGCGCAGGGTGTCGTATTTGTTCATCTCGTCGATGATGAAATCGCACACGGAGATGTCCGCATTGAGCTTGTTGAGCTCTCTGTTCTCTTTCTTCGCGGCCTTTATCGCGGCTTTTCTCGCCGCCTTCTCGGCGTCGGTGCTCTTGGGCATGGCCTTTGCCTGATTTATGCGGTCTTTCTTTATGCCGCGGTTCTGAGTGTTGAATTCTTTGTAAGCGGCTTTCAGTCGCTTGATTTCGTTCTTCTTGAACTCTTTTTCCTCGGGCGTTCTCGCGGGCAGTCTCTCTGCCTTCTTGATGTCGTCCCTTGTGGTCATGAGGGTTCTGTCTTTGTAGAGGAGATTTGCTTCGTCGATTATGTCTATGGCTTCAACGATGCTCTCGTCGCGGAGAATACCGTTGCCATAGTCCTCGAACATCGCGCGTATCTTGAGCACTTTGACTATGCCGCGCTGCTTGGTCTCGGTCAGATCGTAGAAGAGGTAGGGGACGAAGTTGAGCGCCGCGCCGATAACTGCGGCGATGATGAGCACGTCGAACATATCCTCTCTGAACGAAGCGACTTCGAGCACGTCGTAGTTGTCCTCAAGGCCGAGCATCTGATAGATGGTCGGGAGCACCATGCCGGTGAACATTCCGATGAACGAGCCGATTATGCCGACCGCGCCGAACATTCCGTCTATGCGCTCGCCGGTGAAATACTGCTGATAGTCACGCATGTCGGCGTTGATTCCGGGGTTGTAGACTATCGAGAAAGAGTTGATGAATCCGTTGAGATAGTAGAGGATTATAAGCGCGGGAATGTTGTTGTAAAGGGGATAGAGCAGTCCGATGAGCACGACGTTTGTAACATTGCACCAGATGAGCAGATTTCTCTTGCCGATAACTCTTATCGCTATCGGGCAGATGAGCATTGCCCAGAGCGCCGCGTTGCCGATAAGCGTTGTCGCGACTCCGTAAAGACCCATTCTGTCGGGGTAGGCATATATAAATGTCCAGCCGATGATAACGCCGACTGCGCCCTCAAGGAAGCCGAGCCAGCCTGCAAGGGAGGTTATCCAGAAATATTTGTTCTTTGCAACGGCGCGGAATGCGTCGGAGAATTTGAACTGGGTAACGTGGCTCTCCGCCACGATTATTCTCTCTCTCGTTCCCGCGTATGCCACATAGGACAGAAGAAGTCCGACAACGGCGACGAGGGGATGGATTATACGGTAGGTGGTGATGGAGTTCAGACCGCCGGTGAGCGTCGAGAGCATCGGCACGAAAAGACCCGTGAGGGACGGCGCCATGGAGTAGATAATCGACGAGACCGAAACGATATCGGTACGCTCATGGGAGTTGGGCGATATGACGTTTGCAAGGTCTGTGTATGCCTGCTGGAAGAAAGGATAGAAGCACTGCAGAAGGTTATAGCAAAGGAAAACCGCAATGACTTTCTGCATATACGACATCGTCTCATATGGCAGCCAAACGAACACGACCGCTATAATAACGGTGGGAATACCGGTTATCGCAAGCCAGGGACGGAATTTTCCGGATTTGAAGCGGGCGCTGTCGATTATGTAAGAGCGTCCGATAGTGATTCCGAAGCCGATAATAGTCGATGCGACCGCCATATACTGCAAGTGCATCGGCTTGATGCCTATCGTGTTTCCGACAAGGAAGCTCGTTGCGGAAAGCGCGATGAGCGAGCAGAAGAACATGACGAACTGAACGCCCATTCCTCCGACGCCGTAGGCAATTATCTCTTTGTAGGAGACATATTTGCCCAAGGCGGGTGTTTTCCAGTGCAGTACGACATTGTTCCATGTCGTGCTGACCTTTTCCTTGAGATTACTCTTTCCCATTTCAACACTCCTTCAGGTCCGCGGCGAAGCAGGGAAAATACGTCCGCAGACAGTTGTTTTAGCCCCCCGATATGAAAAAATTCAATCGGGAAGCATCGACAATTTGCATAAAAGCTCTTATCATTATAGCAAAAATATTAATAGCTTGCAACAGCGTTTTGGACTTAAGTACAATAAAAGCAGAAATTTAATAATTATTTCAGCGTTATCACATTCCTGTTGAATTTTCAGCGGCAAAGTGCTATAATGTCCTCAGAAATTTTTCAGAGGTGAACAGTGTTGAATAAGCCAAAGATAATCGCACACCGCGGTGCTAACCGCTATGCTCCCCAGAACACGATCCCCGCATTTGAAAAAGCAGTCGAGCTCGGAGCCGACGGAACCGAGACCGACGTCCATATCACCAAGGACGGGCATATAGTCATCTGCCATAACGACACCGTTGACGAGATGTCCAACGGCACCGGCGCTATCGGCGACTATATGTTTGACGATATCCGCAAGCTCGATTTCGGCAGCAAGTTCTCAAAGGACTTCGCCGGCGTCACTCTACCCACCGTCGAGGAGTACCTCGAGTGCATGAAGAAGAGCGACAAGCTGAGCGTTATGAATATCGAGATAAAGCCCAACAAGTCCGAGCGCGAAGACATAGTGCGCAAGACGATAGAGGCAGTCAAGGACTACGGACTTTTCGATGAGCTTCTCATTTCGAGCTTCGACTATAAGATGCTTGTTGAGGCGAAGAAGTACGATCCCAAGTGCAAGACGGCGTATCTCTATCCGATTTACGGACAGGTAGTCAGAAGATGGTTCTTCCAGCCTCTGCACCTCGCGAAGAAGATCGGCTGCGACGCACTGCATCCGCATAAGGCGTTTGCGACAAAAGCGCTCGTCCGCCGCGCCCATGCCGCCGGCATTAAGGTCAACGCATGGACCGTCGACGAGGAAAAGGATGTTATCCAGATGCTCGAAAACGGCGTTGACGGTATCATCACCGACCGCCCCGATTATGTCGAGTCCGTCGTGGACAGATACCTCGCCGAGCATAAATAAAGCCTGAAATCAAAGTACCGCAGAGCAAAAGCCCTGCGGTATTTTTGCTGTTTGCTGATGCTCAGTTTGTAGGGTGCGGCGATTCGACGCACCGTTGCCGCGACAGCGGCATGAAATCTTCGCAAAGATTTATCCTACCGACCGTAGGGGCGAACTTCGTTCGCCTGCCCTTGAAATCTATATAGTGGATAAAGCTACTGAGGGATTGTTTCGCTGACGCTCAAAGTAATAAGTAAAAGTGAATAGTGAAAAAGTGCGCAGTAGTGGCGGGGTTTATGACCATAAAGATAATTATCAACGGCTTCCTTTTGTAAAGGAAGCTGGCTCGGCGAAGCCGAGACTGAGGGATTGCAACGCAGAACTAACTAAATTTGCGCCGCTATTATTCAATATGAAGCTTCGCCAACACAAAACCGCCGCGGATATCCGCGGCGGCTCGTCTTATCAACTTTTACAGCGCTCTTACGCAGTCCTTGAATATCTCGCCGCGCTGCTGATAGCATTTGAACATATCCCAGCTCGCGCACGCGGGGGAGAGCAGTACGCAGTCGCCGCTCTCTGCGTCGGCGGCCGCTATGCTGACCGCCTCTTCGAGCGTGTCAACGAATTTGTAAGCCTTGAAGCCGGCTCTGTCGCAGGCGGCGGCAATGTCGTGCTTCGTCTTGCCTATGAGCAGAAGCTCTTTTACTCTGCCTTCGAATGTCGCTACCCACTCGTCGTAGCTCGACTTCTTGTCGTAGCCTCCGCCTATGAGAATTGTCGGCGAGGGCATGGCACATACCGCCTTTATCGCCGCATCGGGGTTCGTGCCCTTTGAGTCGTTGTAGTATTTGACTCCGTTCTTCTCGGCGACGAATTCTATCCTGTGCTCGACCGCCGTGAACTCTTTTATGCCTTGGCGGATGGTGTCGAGCGGCACGCCCATTGCATGGGTCATTGCGATAGCCGCCATGATATTCTCGTAGTTGTGCATGCCGACAAGACTCGTGTCTTTCGTCGTGCAGACGGGCGTTTCAACGCCGTTTTCTTTTATTATCATCGTATCGCCGCGCAGGAACACTCCGCTCTCGAGCTCTTCCGAAGAGCTGAAGAATATTACTTTGCAGCGCGGGGTCTTGCCGAATTCGCGCAGAACCGGGTCGTTGTAGTTGAGCACGCAGAAGTCGTTCTCGTCCTGATTCTTGGTTATCGATTCTTTTATCGCGATGTAGTTTTCGAGCGTCTTGTGCCTGTCAAGATGGTCGGGCGTAATATTGAGAATAGCCGTGACATGCGGCTTGAAGGTGACCATAGTCTCAAGCTGGAAGCTGCTTATCTCCGCGACCGTCACGCTGTCCTTGTCGCTCTCGAGCGCGTATCCGGTGTAGGGAATCTCGATGTTGCCGACGAGCAGAGCCTTTTTCGCGTGGCGCTTCATTATGTCATAGGTGAGCGAAGTTGTCGTGGTCTTGCCGTTTGTGCCTGTTATGCCGATAACCATGCCCTTGTCGTGCCTGTAGGCAAGCTCGACCTCGCCCCAGATCGGTATATTATGCTCTTTGACGGCTTTCATTATCGGCGTTTCAAGCGATACGCCGGGGCTTACTACGCAAATGTCAACGCGCGAAAAATCGAAGCCCGAAAAATCGCCGAGGATAAATTCTATATTATCCCTGCCTATTTTTTCGCACGCCGCCGCAGTGTCGAAATTCTCGTTGCCGTCGTAGATTATAAAATCCTCGCCGACTTTGATAAGCAGCTGCGCGGCGTTGATTCCGCTGCGCCCCGCGCCGACTATAAGATATCTGCTCATTGTTGTTACCTCCGAATCAGTTGTCGGTCAGGTCGAAATAGACCTGCTTCATATTTTCTGCGCTCAGCTCGTCTGCGCGCTTCTTTCCGTTTGCCGAAAGACGGGCGCGAAGTTCGCCGTCCGTCAGCAGTGTTTTGAGCGCCTTCGCGTATTCGCGGTGGGCGTCGTTTATGTTGCCGTAGTCAAAGTCCGGACTCTCGGACATGACGGGGCAGAGGATTCCGCAATCGACTTTTGTCATCTTGTCGCAGTGCGGCAGAAACGGGCGACCGGGCGCAAGAACCTCGGCAGGCCCCGATGTGCAGTCCGTGCTGACCGCCGGAGTGCCGACCGCCAATGCCTCAACGATGACATTCGGGAAGCCTTCGTAATAAGATGTCATCGCAAAAACATCCGCGCGGGAGACAAATTTGAACACATTCTTTTGGAATCCCGCAAAGACTATGTCGCTTGAATATTCGCTCTTTTTCGCCATTTCACGAACCGCGTTTTCGTATTCGCCGCGGCAGCCGAGGAATATCAGCCCCGCATCGGGGATATCTTTTTTCAGCAGCTCAAAGCTTTTTAGCATATCCCACTGGCATTTCTGATCAACGAATCTCGAAGAGAAAGCTATAACTCTGTGCGTGTCATAGAATTCTTTGTATTCTTCGTCGAGTTCTTCTTTTGCGTCCTCGCGGGCTTTTTCGCAGTCGATGATATTATATGCCGTGAAAAGCTTATCTTCGTTTCCCGGGAACATCTCTTCGCATTTTTTCTGCATTTCGAGGGCATTGAAGAGAACATTGCATCCGTGCCGCAGCGCGAATGAATAGAGCTTCGAGCTCTTTATGAGCCGCACATAGTCGCGGCAGGAGATATATTTCACGCACTTCGCGCCCGAGAGCGCGAGCGCTTCGTTCGGCGCGTGAGTGAACGAATACGCCGTGCATATATTATGCTCTTTGACGAATTTTTTTATCGCCGCGGCGCGCTTGAGCATAATAACAGCACGCTGTGCCGTGCCTTTGCCTGCGGGTAATTTTAAATCAACGAATTCGCCCGCGCAGTCGAATCGCTTTTCGCTCGCGTCAAAGACCAGGACATAGACATTGAATTTTTCGCTCAGCAGATGTGACAGCCTGCTTGCAAACCGCTCGCTTCCGCCGCTTCGCAGATCCTGAAGTATTATCGCGACATTTTTCATTTTCAGTTCACTTCTTTGCATATTTTTCGCTCTGGGCTACCGCGAGCCTGTCGCACCGCTCGTTCTCGGGGTGCCCCGCGTGTCCTTTGACCCATATGAACTCATATTCGTGCTTTGAAAGCGCCTTGAGCAGCCGCTCCCACAGCTCGGGATTCAAAACAGGCTTCTTGTCGGATTTTTTCCACCCGTTCCTCTTCCAGTTCCATATCCAGCCTTTTAAAAACGCGTTCGCAACATACTGCGAGTCGGTGTATATTTTTATATCGCAGGGCTCCTTGAGCCTCTCGACCGCGCTTATGACCGCCGTGAGCTCCATGCGGTTGTTCGTCGTGTTCGCGTCGCCGCCGGACATCTCCGCCTCGTGCTCGCCATAGCGCAGAACGGCGCCCCAGCCGCCGGGCCCGGGATTGCCCGAACACGCGCCGTCGGTGAATATCTCAACTTTTTTCAGTTCGCTCATATTTCACTCCGTTGTGTTGTTTTAATTAATTCTATCACTAAGTCGGGTCAAAAACAAGGTGATTTTGCCGCCCCGCCGCACATTTATAAATGTGTGAAACTTCGGCTTAAAACCGCTCCCGGCAGGCAATAATAGGAATATCATATCTTCGGAGGGGTTATCATGTACAGCTACGATGCGGACTCGGCGGCTTTTATAAAACGTGCGCAGGGGCTCACTGCGTCCGACTGCGCGAGAGCGGGCGCGGCAGTCGGTGCGGCTTTTGGGCGCGGCAGAGTAGGCGTCGCCTGCCGAAACGACGAGTATTCCCGCGCCTGCGCCGATGCCGTGTGCGCGGGACTGCGTGTTTCCGGCGTCAATGCGTGGTCGTTCGGCGCGTCCTTTGAATCCCAGCTATCTTTTTTAGTTCCGTTCTCGTCACTCAATGCGGGCGTGTTCGTCTGCGCCGGGGAGGGGACGGTCAGCATCTTCGGCGAAAACGGGCTGAGCGTGTCTGCGGCGCTCGGCAGAAAGGCGGCGGATTTCATGGAGACCGATTTATCTCCCGCGCCGTCGTGCGGGCGACTCTTTGATATGTCCGCCATGGGTATGCTCTACCGCGACGAGCTGATGCGCCATGTGCCTTACAGCGTATCGGACTGCGCGATACTCAGTTCCGACCCGACGATATCCGCACTCATAAATGATTGCATGCGCACCACCTCGAACGAGCGCGCGCTGACCCTCAGAATAAACCGCAGGGGAACGAGCCTTAGCGCATATACTGAAAAGACCGGAGTTGTGCCGTTTGTCAAGCTAATCGCCCTCTGCGGAATGTACGAGCTCGAGAGCGGGCGGGATATCTCAGTCCCTTATGATTCTCCCGCATTTCTCGATGACCTCGCGCGCAGCTACGGCAGGACGGCTTATCGCTATCTCTCTGCCCCGTCGGACGGCTCGGACAATGTCGCACGCCGTCTCGCAGCGCGCCAGTTCTGGTCGCGCGACGCGCTGTTCACCGCGGCGAAGCTCACCTGTATTTTAGAAGAGAAGAATATGACATTCCCCGAGCTCTATTCTCTTTTGCCGCCGCTGTTTGTCTACAGCACCACAGCGCAGCTTGAACTGCCGCCCGACTATCTCGACGAGTTCGAGGGCGAGAACTTCTCCTTCGGGCGCGACGGGGCGAACGGCTTCGTGCTTGTCGAAAAGCGCGGAAAAACGCATATTTCACCGCTCGGAAACGGGCGATTCCGCCTGACTGCGCAGAGCTTTGACGAGGAGACCGCGCGCGAGCTCTGCGCCGAAGCGCAGGCGTTCATCTCCTCCGGCGCAAAGTGATTGCAACACCTTTTGCCGATGTGTCTTTCTGTAGGCTGCGCATAATTTTATTGCATCGCGTGTGGCTTAAATTGTATTTACCGATTTGTCCCTATCGGGTGCAACACACTTGACAGTTTTATCCAATCATAGTAAAATTAACAATAGGGATATTTTTGTATTATGACTGCACGCATATGTCTTAACTACCCGAAATTTGTCTTGTATCCATGCTGAAAATATCATCGCGTTTTTAACAGACAAGGCTTTAATTCCCGCACCTTGACCGGTCGGGGTTCTACTTACATCAAAATTTTAACAGAAAAGGAGATTTCTATGCCAAAAGCAAAAGAAACCGGCGCAGCGTCTGCGCCCGCAAAGAAGACTGCGGGCAGGCGCAGCTACCGCAGTTACGGCAAAATTAAGCCCGCACCGGGCAAATCGAAGGCTGAGCCCAAGCCTATAAAAGTGTCGTTTTTAGGCGGCCTGAATGAAGTGGGCAAGAATATGACACTGTTTGAATACGGCGAGGATATGTTCCTTGTCGATTGCGGACTTGCATTCCCGGATCAGGATATGCTCGGAGTCGATCTCGTGCTTCCCGATTTCACCTATGTCGAGCGCAACGCGGACAGAATACGCGGAATAGTCATAACCCACGGACATGAGGATCATATCGGCGGTCTGCCTTATCTTCTCAAGGTTCTCAATGTGCCCGTCTACGGCACGAAGCTCACCATCGGACTCATTCAGGGGAAGCTGCGTGAGCACGGACTGCTCAATTCCGCATCACTCAATGTCATCAATCCCGGCGATGTGATAACCCTCGGCGGCTTTACCGTTGAGGCTATCCATGTCAACCATTCCATACCCGACGCACTCGGACTCGCTATCCGCTGCGAGGGCGGCACTATCGTCCACACGGGCGACTTCAAAATCGACACAACGCCTATCGACGGCGGCATGATGGATCTCGGCAGACTCGCCGAGATAGGGCAGGAGGGAGTCCTCTGCCTTATGTCCGACTCCACCAACGCCGAGCGTCCCGGCTTCACCGAGAGCGAGAGAAAGGTCGGCGAATCGTTCGAGACCCTCTTCCGCAAGGCTGGCAACAACCGCATAATAGTTGCAACATTCTCTTCGAATATCCACCGCGTGCAGCAGATAATGAATGTTGCGGCGAGCCTCGGACGCAAGGTCGCGCTCGTCGGCAGAAGCCTCGAAAATGTCGTGAGCATCTCGGCGGAGCTCGGCTATCTCAATATACCCGAGGGGATAGTTATCGATATCAATATGATAAATCGCTATCCCGCCGATAAGCTCGTTATCATCACCACGGGCAGCCAGGGCGAGCCTATGAGCGCCCTGACCCGCATGGCGTTCTCGGATCACCGTAAGGTCGAGATCCACCCCAACGATTATGTTATAATTTCCGCAACTCCGATTCCCGGCAACGAAAAGACCGTCAGCCGTGTCGTCAACGAGCTGATGAAGCTCGGCGCGGATGTCGTATATGAGAAGATGTACGAAGTCCATGTCTCCGGCCACGCCTGCCAGGAGGAGCTGAAAATGATAATGGGCATCGTCAAGCCGAAATATTTCATTCCGGTTCACGGCGAGCTCAAACACCTGAGAAAACACGCGGGTCTCGCGCTGAGTATGGGTATCCCTAAGGAGAATATACTCATCGCCGACAACGGCAGAGTCGCCGAGATCAGCAAAAAAGCGCTCAGATGCACGTCCACCGTGCCCGCAGGCAGAGTGTTTGTCGACGGTTACGGCGTCGGCGATGTCGGATCGGTCGTGCTTCGAGACAGAAAGCATCTCGCGCAGGACGGTCTCGTTATCGTCGCTGTCTGCATCGACCGCGAGAGCGGCATGATAGTTTCCGGTCCCGATGTCGTGACGAGAGGTTTCGTCTATGTCAAGGAGTCCGAGGAGCTGATAAACGCCGCGCGTGAAGTCGCCGTTGAGGCTATCGAAGCCCAGACGGACGGCGGATATTTCGATTGGAACAGCATCAAGGCAAGCCTCAGGGACGAGATATCTCACCTGATGTATGAGCGCACCAAGCGCAGCCCGATGATTCTTCCCGTTATTATGGAGGTCTGATGAATGAGTTTTAAGGATTTCCTGCGAGAGCTCGCAGTGGAAATAGCTGCCTTTGTTGCGGCGGCTGCGTTCATTGTTGTTGTCGCTGTCCGCTACAGCGGGTGGGCGGCGCTTGTGGGTAGTGTCCTTCTCATCGCGTTTTCGGTCTATAAGATTGTCAAGTTCTTTAACATCCGCAACCGTGAACGCCAGCTAAGGGACATGGCGTCGCACAGCCTCGACGCGACCGACGCCGGTTCCGTCAACGATTTTCCCATGCCTATGCTCGTGTGCGATGGCGACGGGATAATCGAGCTTTTCAACAGAAGCTTTTTCCATACTTTTATGGATGAGTCGGTCATCGACCGCAAGCTTGCCCAGCCGTTTATCGGCGGCTGCGATCCCGAGCAGGCGGAGTCGAACGGCGCAGCCATAGTCAAAATCAAAGATTCCTATTATATAGTCACCCCGTCCTCGTTCGAGTTCAAGGGCGGGAAAGAATATGTTTTCTATTTCACCGATGTAAGCGAGATGAAGCGCGCTCAGCTCGCTTACATAAAGAACAGACCCATCATAATGCTTCTGCAGACCGACGATATCGCGGATATCAAGGCGGATTACAGAGACAGCGAGCGCGCGGCGATACGCGGCGGAGTCGAAGAGGTGATAGAGAACTGGACGGGGCAGTATGACTGCATCATGCGCAAAATCTCCGAGGAGCGGTTCATGATAATCGCCCAGAGCGATGTGCTCGAGAAGATGCGCACCGACCGTTTCAGCGTTCTCGACAAGATACGCGAGTATAAATATAAAGAAAGAGTGCTCGGTCTGACCCTCTCAATAGGCGTCGGTACCGGAGTCGCCATAACCGATTGCGAAAAGTCCGCAGAGCAGGCGCTCGATATGGCGCTCGGACGCGGCGGCGATCAGGCGGCGGTCAAGACGAAGGACGAGTATGAGTTCTTCGGCGGCGTTTCCAAGAGCGTCGAAAAGGTCACAAAATTCCAGACCCGCGTCGCGGCTTCGTCTCTTTCGAGTCTTATCAGCGCGAGCGACCGCGTGATGATAATGGGTCATTCGTTCCCGGATATGGACGCTTTCGGCGCGGCAGTCGGCGTGTCGTCGATAACCCGCGCCCTCGGCATCGACGCGTATATCGCCCTCGATGAAAACCGCAGCTTTGCCGGCGCCGCTGTCGATATGCTCCGAGCTGACGGCTGGGACGGCAAGATAATCGATGTCAACGAAGCCCTCGCGCTCATGACGAGAAAGACCCTGCTCGTCGTTGTCGATACCCATAAGAGCAGCTTTGTCGATTTCCCGACTCTCTATGAAAAGGCGTCCGCCACAGTCGTTATCGACCATCACAGAAAGTCGGTCGATCATATCAAAGACGCGCTCATTTTCTTCCATGACCCCAACGCTTCGTCGACCTGCGAAATGGTCACGGAGCTCATGCGCTATATAACCCCCGCGCCGACGCTTTCTCCCGTTGAGGCTCAGGCAATGCTTGCGGGCATAATGCTCGACACAAAGGAATTTGTCCTCTCAACAGGTGTGCGCACCTTTGAAGCGGCGGCTTTCCTCAAGGGCAAGGGCGCAGATACCGTCGCGGTAAAGCGCCTGTTCTCGAATTCGATCGAGAGCAACCGCAAGCGCAGCGAGATAATCTCCGCCGCGCATATCTACAGGGGCTGTGCCATAGCCTGCACCGCACCCGGCATGGAGAACGCGAGACTGCTCAGCGCCCAGGCGGCGGACGAACTGCTTGAAGTCAGCGGCGTAAAAGCCTCGTTTGTTATCTTCGACAGCGGAAAGGACAGCGTCAATATCTCGGCGCGCTCCTACGGCGACCTGAATGTCCAGATAATCATGGAATATCTCGGCGGCGGCGGCCACCGCACCATGGCGGCGGCTCAGCTCACCGGCGTGAATATGGAGGAGGCAAAGTCGAAGCTCTGCGAAGCGATCGACGCCAAATACCCCCGCACCGACGGCGAAGAGCCAACCCCGATTTCGTGATATTCATACTGGCTCCCTTGTGTAAAGAGAGCTGTCACGAAGTGACTGAGGGATTGACCTCACTTCGTTCAGACGATAAATATAGCTGATATCA
>ERZ773131.1193-NODE-1193-length-19577-cov-9.847147_pt1 | contig 19577 bp, 15 predicted proteins | sample MGYA00511082_ERZ773131 | MGnify/ENA primary metagenome ERZ773131 (study PRJEB29015, sample SAMEA2737813) | human gut metagenome | biome: human gut; feature: human-associated habitat; material: faeces | place: China | collected 2012 ... | reverse complement strand
AATGACGCAGATGACGCTAATGACGCTGAATCTGGGATATGGTATAGGGATATCCTCAAAACAGCGTCACAAGCGTCATCTGCGTCACTATCGTCACACAAGAGCAGCGCGGGGGTCTGGGGTACACCCCAGAAATGCGTTTGTGGATATCCAAACGCTATGCTAGCAAAACATATCTGCCACCAAAAACGGTGGTAATCAAATTCGACCCCAGTACAAATTCGGATATTATCCAGAGTGAATCAGTTTATAGCAATTTTCAAAAATAAAGCAAATAGCCGTAGGAAAGGAACCACCCTAAGCAGTCAGAAGGCGAAACAGTCTGAAAAGCATGCCGAATCGCGTTCGGAAGAGTATCTAGAGTCCTCACCTTGAATTTACGAAGGAAAGCCTTCACCTTCGACCAGAGCTTTTCAATGGGATTCAGGTCAGGACTATACGGTGGAAGATAAATGTATCGAACACCAGAACTGTCCAGCAGATCTTTTACTGCCTTTGCATGGTGCGACTTCATATTATCCATCACAAGGACAGAATTGCTGTTCAGTTGAGGCAGCAATGATTGCAAATATAAGCTGTCTGAATTTATAAAAAATCAATTGTGAAACACCTTTCTGCATGACTCCTTTTTGCAATGAAATTTGTGTATTTTTAGTTGACAGGAAAAGAATGGGGGGGGGTATAATAGAGACAATAAATAATAGCCAAACTATAGAATTTGCGCGGAAAATGCCGAGTTTGCGGCGGTTACTACATAAGCTAAGGGAGGATTTCACATGATTCGCGTCGTATTACAATGCAGGGAAACCTATTTCGTCGAGGCGTTCAGCAACTATGTGAGCGCCCAGTGCAAGGATATGGAATTCCTCTGCTTTACCGACGCCGCCAAAACGCTGGACTATCTGCGAAAAGGCCGCCTGCGGGTTGACCTGATTGCTGCGGAGGAAGAACTGCTGCACCAGTTGCCCGATACAAAGGCGTTTTGCCTGAAAATTGGGGAGCGAACGGCATTCTCGGATGCAGCGGTCGCGACGCTGAATATCTACCAGCCGGTCGGGGCAATCCTTACTGATCTGCGGGCTGCGGCGGCACTGCACAGTGGCCGTAGCGGCGCAGAAAATCAGGCCTGCGTGGCGGCGTTTTATTCCAACGAGGGCGGTTCTGGCAAGACGACAGCCTGCTACGCCGCGGCGCTGGCGGCTATACGCGCGGGCAAGCAGGCAATGTATCTGAACCTTGAGATGGCACCCTGCGTGCAGCAATTGTATGAGCACAGTTTTGCACACCAGCTGGACGATCTGCTCTATGCGATCCGCGACGGGCGCAATGTGGCGCAGGCAATTTTGGACGTGCAGGAGCGTGACCAAGATGGTGTGCTGGTGCTACCGCAGTGCCACAGCATCGGTAATGTGCTGGCGCTTACCCAAACGGAAATCAAAAACTTCTTTGCAGAACTGACGACCAAGACCGGCCTCGACTATGTGTTTGTGGATATGAGTTGCGGCTACCTGCCGCTGAACCTCTGGGTGCTGGAGGAATGCACGACGTTGGTGCAGGTGTACAGCGATACCGCCATGGGACGCGAGCGTATGCGCAAAACGGCGGAGGATGAATACTTCCAGAACCTTTCGGTGGGCGGCAAAACGCTGACGGTGCTGAACCGCAGCCGCAGCAAAGCCGCGCAGGACGTCGATGCGTTGCTGCCCTTCTCGGAAAGTTTGCAGGCGGGGCGGATGGTGCAGGACGTGCAAAACCGAAACCCGGCCTATCTGGCGGCCTGCACGGCGCTGGTAGACAAGATTGTGTGAGCGAGGCAATCGGATGGAACTGACAGTTGATTTTCTGGATGAACTCTGCCGCAAAACGGCGCATGTGCTGGAAGGGCAGAAAGACGTCACGGACGAGCAGATCAAGGACACGGCTTATAAAGTCTACAAGGCCGCCGCGCCGGAACACTACATAACGGTGGACGAGCGCCTGTATGTGAGCAACTACGTTTTCAACAACATGCGCAAGCTTGGCCCCCTGCAGACGATTTTGGACGACCACACGATCACCGAAGTCATGATCAACGGCCCGGACACGATCTTCATTGAGAAAAACGGCCGGCTGCAAAAGGCGGATGTGCATTTCAACAGTGCCCGCCAGCTGGAAGACATCATCCAGCGCATCGTCGCGACGGTCAACCGCACCGTGGATATGGCAAACCCAATCTGCGACGCCCGGTTGGAGGACGGCTCCCGCGTCAATATCGTGCTACCGCCGGTGGCGCTGAACGGCCCCATCGTTACTATCCGTAAATTTCCGGACAAGGTCATCCAGTTCGACGATTTGATCCGCTGGAACTCCGTCACGCCGGAGGCAGCGGCTTTCCTGAAATCGGCAGTGGAGGCCAAGTACAACATTTTCGTCAGCGGCGGTACGGGCTCCGGCAAGACGACCTTTCTAAACGCGCTGTCAAACTTCATCCCGAAGGACGAGCGCATCATCACCATCGAGGACTCGGCGGAATTGCAGATCAAAACGATCCCCAACCTTGTCCGGCTGGAGACCCGCAACGCCAACGCCGAGGGCAAGGGCGCGGTGACGATCCGCGATCTGATTCGCTCGTCGCTGCGTATGCGCCCGGAGCGCATCGTCGTCGGCGAGGTGCGCGGCGCGGAGGCGCTGGACATGCTGCAGGCCATGAACACCGGCCACGACGGCTCGCTGTCCACCGGCCACGCCAACTCCCCGCAGGATATGTTGTCGCGTCTGGAAACGATGGTGCTGACGGGTTCGTCCTTCCCCATCGAGGCAATCCGCCAACAAATCGGCTCGGCGGTGGATATTATCGTGCATCTGGGGCGCTTGAGTGACAAGAGCCGCCGCACGCTGAACATCGACGAGCTGATCGGCTACGAAAACGGCGAATATGTGATGAATCCGCTTTTCGAGTTCCGCCGCCAGCCGGACTTAGTCAACGGCAAAATCGTCGGCGGCCTTGTCCGCACAGAAAATTCCCTGCACAACACCCACAAGTTTGAAATGTCCGGCGTACAGTGCCGCGGCCTGTAAAAGGTGAGCCAGATGAAAAAGGAAAAGAGCGCGCCGGACGCACCGGCGAAAGAGAAAAAACTCAAAAAGCGCGAACCCCACGCGCCAAAAGAAAAGCTGACCCCGACCCTGCAGCAGGAGACGGCGCAGCTGGATTACAGCGTCTACATCATGACAAAGAAGGAGACGATTTTGTATACCCTGCTGGCGGCGGTCGTGCTGTTTGCGGTGGGCTATGTATTTTACCGTAGCGTGGTGGTCTCCCTGCTGGCGGCGCTTTTGTCGGTCAAATATCCGCCGCTCCGCGCGAAGGAGATTGCCCAGAAACGCCAGCGGGAACTGACCCTGCAGTTCAAGGATATGTTGTACAGCCTTTCGTCCGCTGTGGGCGCGGGCACGTCAGTGGAGCGGGCACTCTCGGTAGCGCTGGAGGATATGCGCAAGCAGTATGTTGACCCCAAGACGAGCATCATTCAGGAATTGGAATTGATGGTCTCCCGCGTGAGCTTCGGGCAGAACATCGAGGAAGTGTTTGCAGACTTCGCGGCGCGCAGCCATCTGGAGGATGTGCAGACCTTCGCCAATATCTTTGAAATTTCCAAGCGCACTGGCGGCAATATGATCCGCATTATCCGCCAGACGACGGACGTCATCAGCGAAAAGATCGAGACGAAGAGCGAGATCGAGACGGCGCTGTCCGGCCGCAAGATGGAGCAAAAAGTCCTGACGGCTATGCCGATTTTGCTGGTGCTGTTCATGACGTACACCACTGACGGTTTTATGGAGCCGATTTTCACAACGCTCGGCGGGCGGCTGGTGGCGACGCTGGCGCTGGGCTGCATTCTGGCGGGGTCGCTCTGGTCGCAGAAGATCACCCAGATCGAAGTGTAAGGGAGGCAGCAGAGGATGGAAAATGTTTCACCGATTGCAGCAGTCTATCTGCTGGCTGTGCTGGTTGTCACCTACGTGCTGTACAAGCGCGGCGGCAAAAAGTACGCCGCTATGATCGAGCCGCTGAGTAAGGACGATTTTGGCCTGAAGGACTTCTTCCCCATCGGCTTCACGCTGATGGAGATGGCAAAATACCAGTACAGCTCGGCCTTTGATCGCAAGATTCGCCGTCAACTGGTGGAGCTGTACGACCCGGACTATACCGAGTATTACCTGCGGGTCTACTGGGGTGCAGCAGCCAGCTATGTTGTCATCGGGCTGCTTATGTCCGCTATCCTTGCAGTTGGCGTCGGCGCGGTCGGCGCGGTGCTGGGGCTGGCAGTCGGCGTTGTGATGGCGTATGCCTGTTTCAATGATATTGAGAAAAAAATCGAGGAACGGCACACGAAGATTACCATCGATATGCCGGACTTCACAAACAAGATTCTGATTCTGTCCGGTGCAGGCCTGACGCTGCGCGCAGCAATCATCAAGATTTCGCACGAGATGGCGAACGACACGCCGCTGTATCACGAACTGGCGCACAGCGTACAGATGATGGAGAACGGTGTGACGGACGAGGCGGCACTGGGGCATCTGGAAATGCGGTGCAACACGCCGCAGATGCGCCGGTTCACCTCGGTCATTATCCAAAACCTGAACCGCGGCGGCACCGATGTGCTGCTGGCCTTGCAGGACATCGGGCAGGAGCAGTGGGCGGAGCGCAAGGCGGCTGCCATGCGCGTTTCTGCCGAGGCGGACACGAAGTTGCTGTTCCCCATGATGCTGATGCTGGGGTCGGTCATTATTATGACGATTGCCCCGGCGGTCATGAGCATCCAGATGTAAACGCGGTATACGCCGCAATATGCGGCTGTATATAAATTTTTACTAAGAGGAGGTAAACAAGATGAATGACCTGCAGAAGTTTTGGAACGAGGAAGACGGTATGGGTACCGTTGAAATCGTTCTGATCATTGCGGCTCTGGTAGCGGTGGCGCTGTTGTTCCGGAAGTCTATTACTGATTTTATGACAGACGCCTTGGGCAATGTCTTTGGCAAAGATACCACGAACGCCACGAAAGTTACAAGTGGCTCTTAAGTAGAAATACGCCCCCGGCTCGGCAGAACCGCCGAGCCGGATTCTGAGATTTTTAGGAGGGAACACATGGATAACCAGAAAAAGCGCGGCCGTGCGCGTGGTTCCGTGACGGTCGAAGCTGTTTTTGTGATCCCCATTATGATATTTTCCATCTTTGCCATCATCTACCTCAGTGTTCTGCTCTACCAGAACACCGTAACCATGGCGGAGGCCACACGCAGCGCAAACCGCATCGCCTCCTATTGGAGCTATATCGATGGCTATAACCCGCCGGCATTGACGGACGGCGCATCGGCGTCGGAGCTGATCAACAAGGACTCCTACACCCGCCGTTCGCCCTACCGTTTTATCGTCGAAACGCTGGCGACGCTGGGCGGCCTGCGGATGCAGAACGGCCGCCAGTACGCCGAAACGCAGGTGGAGGGCATCCCGTTTGAGGCTTACACCGACGGCAGCGGCGCACACACCCAGGTAGAGGCGAAGTACGGCTTTTTGTCCAGCTACATCGAGGTGTCGTTTGAAAGGCACTACATCAATCCGCTGGGCACCCTGCTGGCGCGGATCGGCGTAGGGGAAAAGCAGGACTACAGCGCCAAAGCGACGGCGCTGATCACCAACCCCACAGAGTTTATCCGCAATGTGGATATTCTGTGGGATGTGGGCGAAGGGCTGCTGTAACACAAACCCGGAGGAAACAGCTATGTTTGGATTGAGCCATAAGGCAAAAGGCGCAATTTCTGTGTTTCTGGTGCTGATTTATATCCTTGTCTTTGCCTTGATGTGCATTCTAGTGGACGGCGGCCGCATCCGGCTGGCGCAGGCACAGGCGGAGGAGGTGCAGCAGCTCGCCAATGAGTCGATGCTGACCTACTATCACCGCGCCCTGTACGAGTACTACGACCTTTTTGGCGAGACGAAGTACGACACGACCCAGATGGACGCCCAGATCAAAAACACCATGAAGCAGGCACTGAACGCCCAAAACGGCGGTGCGCTGCAAACTGTCATGGGGGCAACGTGGATCACGACGACGGACGGAAAAAACTTTTTCGACCCGTATGATTTGCAGATCGATTACATCAGCGTTGGCTCTAATATGAATCTGGCTGATAACGATGTCTTTAAAAGCCAGATCAACGACTCCATGAAATACAGCGGCCCGTTGATTCTGGCGAACAACTTCTTCGATTTGCTGGATGGCATCAGTGAGGCGACGCAGGGCGTGGAGGCAGTCACGGACTGCACCGGGGCGGTTTCCAACGTCACGGAGCAGATCAGCGCCTATCAGGAGCGCATTACCAAGCTGCGCAATAAGCTGTATAACTACTGCAACAACCCGGCGCACACCCTGACGGACGACGACCACTATGACGATTACAACGTGGACGACACCCTGCAATACGCTCAAAAGTTCGACGAAAAGGCCAGCGACGCCATCGACAGCCTGACAAATCAAATCAGGGATCGGCTGGAGCAGGCAAAGACTGCGCTGAGCGACTCGACGTCCGATGACGACGGCGGGGGTGCCCCGGACGCGGAACCGACGGAAACGGATTCCGTCGATGCGAGCGACGAGCCCAACGAGGAGGAGCGCAAGGCGACGGATCAGGCGCTGGATAAGGCCTACGAAAATTACACGGACAACATCTCGATGATCAACGATAACGCCGAGACGCTTCTTGAAGAAGTGGAGGACGCGATCACGGAAGGCCAGCAATTACAGGCAAATATCCGCAGCGAGAGCAGCGGCCTCAACGAAAAGGCCGATGGCAAAAACGATACGGCGGCGGATGTCTACGCGAGCTTCCAGACCCAGCTGGACAAATCCGCCGACAGCGTTGACAACTATCTGGAAACGCTGGACAAGTGCAAAACCGCACTGGAACCGCTGTGCGACGGCGGAACCTTGAAGGACGCCTCGGATGCTGCCGATGCCGTGTTGGAAGCGCTGAAAAAATCCTATGACATTGAGCAGGACAACCTGAGCGGCGATGCCGGTGTGAAAAGCTACCACACTCTCTCGGAGCGGCAGCGTCGGGAACTGATCGGCGCGCTGCCCGGCTTCGCGGATGTGAACGACGGCGACAACGCGCTGAAGGAGCAGGAGCAAAAGGTCAAGGACGCCCAAAAGAATACCAAGAGCGTAGAGGAGTCGGTGGACACCGACGGCCTCAGCGACCGGCTGGGCAGTGTGCCCTCATCCACGGAGGAAAACGGTGGCGTGGACGACTATTCCAAGGATACCTATAACCGGAAAAACGCCAGCTCCAAGGCCAAGGAAATGAGCAGCACGGTGGCAAACCTGAACAATACCTTCCTTTCCGACATGACCGGTGCACTGCGGGATAACCTGTTTGAATGTGCCTATGTGCTGGAAAATTTCCGTGACTACGTCCATACCGGCAAGATGAACAGCAGCAATATGGGACAGACCGGCTACGATACGCTGGCAAACAAAAAATTCCTGCAGGGAGACAGTTACCTGACGGCGGAACAGTACCAGAAGATCGAGACGACCTGCGCGGAGGCAGAGTACGTTTTATACGGCAACCCGGATACCAAGGTGGATGTGACGCAGGCTTATGCGTCAATTTATGCGATGCGGCTGGCCTTTGACTATGTGTCGGTCTTCCTGACGCCGACGTACCGTGAGGCCGTCATGACGGCAGCCGAGGCGGCCAACATTGCCGCACCGCTTGTCATTGCGCTGGCACCCTTTGCGTGGGCGCTGCCGCAGGCGGCGATCGATATGCAGCAGATCATGAGCGGAAAAACGATGCCGCTGCTGTACACAGAGGAAACTGACTGGATGAACGAAAACCCGACCCGCACCGCTACGGTGGCCGGATACAGTGACTACCTGATGTTCTTCTTGGTGATGATGGATCAGACCCAAAAAGTCGACCGGATGCAGGACGTCACCCAGATGAACATGAAAAAGCTCGACAGCGGCTTTACGCTGGACAGCGCACTGGTGAATGTGTACGTCGATACCGAATGCTCGGTGAAATACCTGTTTATGACGCAGGCGTTCATGCCGGCGGGCTTCAAGCTGGATGGCCGCCACAAGATGACGCTGGCGACAAACGTATCCTATTAAATAAGGAAGGCGATGGACATGCCCCGCAAAAGCGGAAAAAGACGCGGTTCCCTCACGGTAGAAGCAACGCTGATCCTGCCGTTTGTGTTGATCTCTTGGCTGACGATCATCAATCTGCTGAACATCTACTATATGCAGACCTGCATCCAGCAGGCATTGAACAACACGGCACAGCGCCTGTCGGAGTACAGCTACCTTTTGTATAAGACCGGCTATTTGGGACAGGCATCAGACATCCTGAATATGGATGCTGGTACGACGACGAACTCCTCGCAGCTCAAGACCAGCGTGAAATCGATGGGTGAACACGCAAAGAAAATCGGCGAGGAACTGCAGCAGTTCAGCATCAGCAGCGTGCCGACGATTATCGACGAGGCGAAGGGGTTCACCTACAGCGCAAAGGATGCCTACAATACTGTGTCCAATATCAGGGTGGATCAGCTCAAGGATTATTTTCTCAGCGAGCTGAGCAACGCGGGAACGGGCATTCTGGTGGGTGCGTTTGTGAACTCCTACATAAAAGATCTGAAGGTGGATACGCGGAATATCGATAAGCTGGACTACAGCAAATCCAAATTTCTGTATGGTGACGACCAGCAGTTTACGATCATCGTCACCTATACCTACCACAACCCGCTGAGCATCAAGTATTTTTCGGACATACCGATGATGCAGATGGTGACGATGCGGCCGTGGATTGGCCAGTCCAATACAGGTCTGAAAGAACTGGCCGGGTAGTGCAAACGGCGGAAAGGAACAACACATGGAACTGCTGATTGCGGCGGCATCCGGGCTGGTGCTGGGGGCGGCGGCCACGTTTCTGGCGGCGGACGACCTTGGAGGCTGGAAGCAGCGCGCCGCGCACCTGCTGCAGCCTGAACAGCGCAGGAGACTGGCCATCACGCTGGCGGCCGGGCTTGGCATCGCGCTGTATGCGTGGTGGCTGTTCGGCTTGGGGCGCGACTATGCAACCTTCCTGCTGCTGGCGGGCTACCTGTTGGCGATCACGCCGGGCGACATGCGGGAAAAGACAATCTCAAACCGGGTAACAGCGTTGTTTGCCGTTGTGTTTGTGGTGTGGCAGCTACTGCCGATGGATTTCTACAATCTGCTGGACGCTGCGGCGGGCGGCTTGTGCGGGCTGGTGCTGATGGGGCTGCCCTACCTTGTGCGGCGCGACAGCGTGGGCACAGGGGACATCGGTGTCGTGGCAGTATGCGGCATATGCCTTGGGGCAATCGGCGTCATGAGTCTGCTGCTGCGGGCGTTTATAGCTATCGCGGTCGTCAGCATCGTGCGCCTGATTGTGCATAAAGCGACCCTGAAGACGGAACTTCCGTTTGCTCCGTTTCTGCTGTTCGCGGCGTTGATCTGAAAAAAGTTGGTATCCGGGAGGAAGCAAAATGGATAAAGAACTGTTTGAATTGAAAATGCAGGCCGAGGGCAGCCAGAATTTCCTTGTGCTGGACATACCGGAGGACTGCGAGATCAATGAATACTGCTGCAAAATGCTGGAGAAAAACACCATCGCCGGTCTGTTGCCCATGCGTCACCAGATTTTAAACGGCAGCCTGCGCCTGCGCTACAGCCTGAGCGGCAAGGTACGGCTGACAGAGTATGTGGTGCAGCACAGGCTGTCCTATCAGAACGGCCTGTTGCTGCTGCAAAATCTGACGAAGGCGCTGCTGCATTTGGAGGAATACTTCCTCTCAGTGTATCAGTGCGTGTTTGACCCGCAGCAGGTCTATGTGGGGGACGGCTTGCAGTGCTATCTGGTCTGTGTGCCGGTCGACCCGGCAAATATCACACTGAACGACCGAGAACTGCAGTCTTTTTACGAGCGGCTGCTGAGCGACTGCTTTGCGGTGGCAGGCAGCACAGAATTTGACGAGATGTTCAAGTGGACGTACAGGACGTCCCTGTTCGATTTGCAGACCTTCTACGACAAATTTCTGAAAGAACCCGCCGCCCCGGTGCAGCCTACTGCCCCGGCGGCACTGCAGCCACAGCGCATGGAAGAGGTGCGGCCGGAACCGTTGCAGCCGAAACCGATGCCCGCGCAGGAGACGCACGACCGCATCAAGCCGGAAATTGCCGATAAACTGTACAATCTGACGGAATTCCTGAGCGAGGAAACCCAGAAAAAGCAGGAGGAAAGCCGGCCGAAAGCGCAGCCCGCCCCCGATATGGGCTTCAAGATTCCCGGTGTGTCGGGCGGTGCAGCTCCGAAGAAGCCGGAAAAGAAAGCCGCTAAGGCTGCACATACGCAGGAAAAAGAAAAGAAGTCCTTCTGGCCGTTCGGCAAAAAGGAAAAGAAGAAGGAAGAATCCGCCCCAACGGAAAAGCACACCGCGCAGCCCTTTGCCGTGCCGTTTGCCGCACCTGCCCCGGCGCAGCCTGCCGCCCCGACAGCGCCGCAGCCGCAGCGCAGGGCACAGGCAGCCCCCGTCCCGCAGGCGGAGGACTGGAATCCGGGCACAATTCTGGTGGATGAGGACGATGACAGAACCGCCTTCGGGGATGATCAGGCAGCTCCGCAGCGTGTAGCACTGCTCTATCAGGGGCAGCGGATCGAGATCGTGCAGACGCCGTTCGTGATCGGCAAGTATAACACAATCTACCACTTGGACTACGCAATCTACGGCAACGATAAAGTTTCGCGCAATCACGCGGAGATTGTCTGCCAAGGCGGGCACTATCTGCTGAAGGATAACCAGTCCCGCAATGGAACATTCCTGAACGGCCGCCGCCTAGACCCGAACCGCCCGGAGGAACTCAAAAACGGGGATCAGATCCGGCTGTACAATGAGCAGTTCACGTTCGAGCAGGATTGATCTATGCGGTATCAAATCGGAACGATCACAAATCTGGGAAAAAAGCGCAGCACGAATCAGGATAACTTTCTCGTACGCACCGACAGATACGGCGGCATGCCATGTGCGCTGCTGCTGGTGGCGGACGGCATGGGCGGCCTGACAAACGGCGATATGGCAAGCGGCCTTGTTGTGGAAGAAATGCAAAAGTGGTGGGACGCCCGCCAGCAGGCGCACACAGCACTGGAGGAAATCTCCCGCAGTCTGGACGAGGTGATCTATAAGATTCACCGGGAAATCTACGCCTATGAGCAGCAGATGGACACAAGGACGGGCACGACCCTTTCGCTGGTGTTTCTGCAGGGCAGCCGCTATCTGGTAAAGCATGTCGGCGACAGCCGCATCTACCGCTGCACGACCCGGCAGACGACCCAGCTTACCCAAGACCAGAACTGGTATAACCGCGAGGTGGAGGCCGGACGGCTGGAAAATGCCCGGCTGGCAGACCGCCGCACGGCGCGGGCGTTGGTCAATGCGCTTGGTCCCTCGCAGGAGTTGGAGATCCACACCCAGCAGGGCAGCATAAAGCGCGGCGAGGCGCTGCTTTTGTGTACAGACGGCTTTTACGGTAGTCTGGAGGAGAGCATGACGGCGCGGCGGTGGCCATGGCACTACGACCCGCAGCGTCAATTGGAAGCGATGCTGCTGGAAATTTTGACCGGCCCGGCGGGCGATAATATCACGGCGGTGCTGTGCAGGCTGCCGTACTGGGGGTAAGCGTTATGGCGTTTATGGGCTGGATACGCGGCCTGTTGCTGCTTCTGTTCACGGCGGCGGCAGCGCGCAGTGACTGGAAGGAACGCAAGATCCGCAACCAACTGAATCTGTACGGCGTGGTGGCCGCCCTGCTGACCGGCGTTCTGCAATGGGATGCCGCACAGTTGGCAGACCTGCTGGCGAGCAGCGCGGTGGCGCTTGCGCTGGGGTTCGTGCTCTGGAAGCTGTCCGTCTTCCGGGCAGGGGATGCCAAACTACTGTGGTGCGTCGGTACCTTCTGCGGGCTACATATGCTACCGCAGACACTGGCCGCAATCTTTCTTGCCGCAGGCGTCTGTGCGCTGGTACTGATGCTGCGGCATCATGTGCTGTTTCGGCACCTCAAGCGCGTGGGGCAGTATTTGTGGATTATGGCGGTACAGCGCAAATTCGTGCCGTACCCGATTTTGGAAAACGACCCCTACGCCTTCCCGTTTGCGGTGGCGGTCATGGCGGGTGTCTGGTTCACTGTGATCCTGACGGGGATACAGGCAATGCGATAAATGGAGGAAAGCGATGACAACGGATGAAATGCTGCTGTACGGCGGTCTGGCTGCAGCGGCGGTGTCGGCAGCGGCGCTGGTCGTGCATCTGCTGCTTTGCCGGATACGGAGCGTAAAGCTGGAAAATCAGCTGGAAAAAGAATATGGTCCCAAAAACAGCTAAACGCGCAGAACGGACGGAAACGATATGGCGTCTATCATTGAATCAACCTACGAAATTCTGGAGAAAATCGGTGCGGGCGGCGGGGGTACGGTCTATTTGGCGAACCATCGCCGCTTGAACAAAAAAGTTGTCCTGAAAGCCGACAAGCGCAAGGTGACGACCCGCCCCGACCTGCTGCGCCGGGAAGTGGATGTGCTGAAAAACCTCAGCCACCCCTATATTCCACAGGTGTACGACTTCTTTGTGGAAAACGATACGGTCTACACCGTGATGGAGTACATCCCCGGCGAAAGCCTCGACAAGCCGCTGAAGCGCGGCGAGCGTTTTTCGCAGGCGCAGGTCGTGCAGTGGGCACGGCAGCTGCTGCAGGCATTGGTCTACCTGCATGAGCCGACCCACGGTGACCCGCCGCGGGGCTTTCTGCACAGCGACATAAAGCCTGCAAATCTGATGCGGACGCCGGCCAATACGATCTGCCTGATTGATTTCAATATTGCGCTGGCGCTCGGCGAGGAGAATATTGTGGGCAAAAGTCCGGGCTATGCCTCCCCGGAGCATTACGGGCTGGATTTTTCCTCCCAAAGCGATATGACGGAGAGCGCCGCTTCGACGCCGCCCACCGAGGCGGTGGATGTCAACGCGGAGACCGTGGCGGCGGACGGCGAGACCCTTCCAGCGCAGAGTGCGCTGCAAACCGGGCGGACGACAACAACGCAGTATCGAACGGTCATGCCGGATGTGCGGTCGGATATTTACAGCACCGGCGCGACGCTGTACCACCTTTTCAGCGGGCACCGACCGGCCGTCAACGCCAAAGAGGTCGTGCCGCTGACCGAAAAGGATGTCAGCCCGCAGATCGCCTGCATTGTGAACCGGGCGATGGAACCGAACCCTGATTTGCGCTACCAGACGGCGGCCGAAATGCTGTACGATTTCGACCACCTGCGGGAAAACGACCCGCGCGTGCTGCAACAGAAGAAACAACACCGGGTGGGCTGTGTGCTCTGTGCGCTGGGGCTGGCGGCCGGAACAGCAGTGGCCTTTGTAGGGCTGAAGCGCATCCAGATGACGGATTCCATGCTGAAAGACGCCCAATACTCAGCAACGATGCTGCAGCAGGGGGATACGGACAAGGCACTGACTTATGCGTTGAAGGCGCTGCCGGGGAAAGGCGGCCTGCTCACCCCGGAGTCTCCGGCGCAGGCACAGCTGGCGCTGACGAATGCGCTGGGCGTGTACGACCTGAGCGACGGCTACCGTGCGGCCTTCACGGTGGCGCTGCCCGCCGCGCCGGTCTGCATGGAGATCGCGCCAAACGCGGCGACAGGTGCGGCTATCAGCAATGCGACGCTGATTGCTTTTGACGCGCAGACGGGCAAAACACTGTATAGCCTGCCTGCTCAAGATTCCGCTTTGGCGAAGGTGCGCTACCTTGACAATGGAACGCTCTGTTTCGCCGGTGCACAGGGGCTGACGGTCTGCGATGCTGCTACCGGGAATATCCGCTGGCAGGCAGAGCCCGCCACGGGGATCTCGGTCTCGGCGGACGGCAGCCGCATTGTGGCAATCAACCGCGACGAAAGCCGTGCGGTGGTCTACCGTGCAGCGGACGGTACGGTCGAGGCAGAGCTGGATTTTGCAGAGAAAAAACAGAGCGTGACCGTCAATGACCGCTTTGCAGACCCCGGTGACGCACTGTTCGAGCTGAACGCGGACGGCACGCAGTTGGCGGTCAGTTTTGCGGACGGTTCGCTAGCTGTGTATCCGGTGGAAGCACCGGAAAATGCAGTGGAATTGATGCCGGAGAATTCCGGCTATACGCATTATGAGGGCGGCTTCAGCGGGCAGTATTTTGCTTTCGCCGCTACCGGACAGACAAACTCGGTCGTGGCCGTGGTGGATATGGATACGCAGGAGCAGACCGGCGGCTTCCAGTCAGAAAGTCCGTTCAGCTTGCGCGCGGACGAGAGCGGCATACTGGTGCAGCAGGACAACCTGCTGGTGCGTATGGATCCGGTGACGGGCGACAATGTTCCCCTTGTCACGGAATCCGATCCGATTGTGGGCTATGCCTGCACGGCAGACCGCGCGGTCGCCGCGACCCAGACAACGCTGGCATTTTTTGATTCACAGGCCGCATTGTTGACTGAATGCGGCCAGCAGCAGCCCCAGAATTTCGTGTGCATGGCACAGGATACGGTGCTGGCGGCTGACCGAAACACCCCGACAGTGCGGGTATTCCGCGCACGGACACACCCAGAGGCGGAGCTGTTCACCTACGACCCGGCCTACACCCATGACGAAGCACGGCTGAGTGCGGACGGCGAAACCGTCATGCTGTTCTCCTACAAGGAGTTCCGTGTGTACAAGCGGGATGGGACGTTGGCTGCGCAGGTGGAAATCCCGGACGCCGAGCAGGTCTACGACCAGCAGTTCCGGCGAGAGGATGACGATTCGTGGCTGGAAGTGACCTATAACGACGGCACGCGCGTATTGTACAGCGCACAGGACGGCACGCTGCTGCGAACGGAAAAAGGCGAAGCCCCCGACCCATCCCTGCAGGAGAGCTTTACGGTGGGCGGGCTGCGGATCGAATCGCCGCTGCAGGGAACACCCACCGTCTACGATGTGGACAGCGGCAGACAGATTGCTCAGCTTTCGGGGGAGGATTACCTGACCTACGTAACGCAAGCGGGGCCGTACATTGTAGCACAGTTTGTGACAGCGGAGGGCTATTTCTATGGCGAACTGCTCGATGAAAACTGCGAGACGGTGGCGGTGCTGCCGTATCTGTGTGATGTGAAGGACGACGAGCTGATTTTCGATTACCCGACAGGCAACATGCGTACCTCGCGCATTTATTATATAGATGAATTGCTTAAACAAGCAAAAACTAAATTGGAAAGGGATGTAAAGTAAGTAAGATGAAAAGACTTATCTCACTGATGGCTGCGACTGCGCTGCTCTTGTCTTCCATGCTGCCGGCCACTGCATATGCGCTGGATGACACGACCCCGCAGGCCGCAGTCGTACAGACAGCAGAGAACGCACAACAGAGCATGCCGGAACAGCCCGATGAGGAACAGGTTGTTGTCGACACACCTACAAGCGACCAGCAGACCTTGCAGAATGTCGCGGATGCCTTTGCCGCGCTGCCCAGCGCAGCAGCCGTGCAGGATATGAGCGATGAGGAACTGCAAGCGGCGCTGGACGAAGCATCAAAGGCTTATGAAGCCTTTGATGCGCTGACGGATGAGCAGACGGCACAGTTTCAGGCACAGTACCCAGAACTGTACACGGCTGCGGAGGAGCTGTTCACCACACTGGCTGAGAAGACCAATGGGGATATCGAAACGACCTCCCTGCGGCCGATCGAGGAAGTGCAGGATGTGTACATCACCCTGATGAATGTGACGCAGGAGGAATTGGCGAATTATTCGATCGATGACTTTCTGGCACACATGACGGACAAAAAGGGAAACCCGGTGGAGCTGCCCGCTGGTGCAACGACGGCATGGTTCCACAACAGCACTCTGAATCACGACGAATTTTTCCAGCTCAACAACGGCGAGACGACGGATCTCTGCGAATATTCTTCGACGTCCAACTATGCGTACGGCTCTGCGAATTACGAAATGACGGTCGTCGTTGGCAATGGCAAGCAGATGGAAGATGCAGTCAACAAACGCTATAAGATTCAGGTGGAGTATGTTCTGAGTACGAACACACGGATGTACATGAATCTGGGTCTTAATGTTAGACAGGGAAAGGATGCTTTCTGGTATAAGTTGGCGGCAAACCAGAAAAACAGGCTGAAGGATACACTGCATATGCCTGGTATCAGCTATACGCTGTATACGTCGGACGCACTTCAGGATGCCTACACGCTGTGCGCCTACAACAATGAAATTGAGCAGCTGGATCGAAAGGGCTATACTGTCAATGTGTATCCGGTTCGGAATTTCATGGACTATCTTGAAAACGATGTCGAGCTTACGGGTGCTGTGACTGATAAGGTATTTGTTGACAGCATCTACAGCGGCGAAGGTCTCGCGGTGGATTTCCGAAGCGAAGTTACGGCAGAAAACTGCAAGGATGCCCCCAACGCATTCGTAATCGCCATTTCCAACAAGACGACCGGGCAGCTTGTGGGTTACTACAGCGTCGATATTCAGATTGTCCACATGGATGAGACCTTTGAAGCGGCGCTGTGGAAGATGCAGGATGGCAGCTTCAATAAAAAGACGAACGGCACCTTCTTCAGCAGTTATTATGGCGGCAGCGTGTATCTCGACAGATCCCAAACTGGAAACCAAGTCTATGAGGAGTGGTCGTTCGACAACATTAACAGCGGCATTTCGGCTGGTGTGAAGCAGGAAGAGGATGATGGCGAGCCGTACTACCTGACGATAAAACCGAATTCGCTGATTAAGAAAATCTATTTGGGTTCTTACGCAAACGAGGCAGCGGCCGTTGCAGCGGGCGCTGAAGACGTCACGGCAACTTTGCTGTACAATAGCGACGCGCAAGGTGCACAGGGCTACAAGGATAATTTTAGCGAGTATAAATATTTTACGATTATACTGGCGGATGGAAATGCAGCCAACTTCGGCGCACACGTGTATACAATGGGTACAGGTACCCCGGATACCAGCTTCTCCATCAATAGTATCTACAAGAAGAACGCGAACGGCGGTCAGGGAAGCGTGGACAGCTACAATGCGACCACCGTCGGCGACATTGCGCTGGACACCTACTACCGCGTGGATGACACCTACGACGTCGGTGGCTATCAGCTGGTGATGCTGAATGGCGAGTACACGGAGGACGACCTGAAGAACCTGATCCCCTACTACAACGTCACCAAGGGCACAGAAGTCAGCAGCGGCGGAAAGATGGAATCAGGCGTGACTGACCTGAGCAGCGCACAGTGGAGCACGACGATGCCGGACACCGTCCTGTATCAGGTACAGGTTCCCGGCGAAAAGGTCAAGAACTATCAGGTCACCTTTGCCTCCAAACAGATTGGCAGTGCAAAGCTGCTGGTCGCGGGTCCGGACGAGCGCTTTGTCAACCTGACGGCAGACAACGACTATGTCCATGACATCGTCGTCGCCAACATGGGCAATCAGGAGCTGACCGGCATCAAGGTCGAACTAATCGACCCGGTGAACGTCAAGCTGGACAGCTACTGGACGCTTGGCGGTACGGGCAATGACTCGATCCCTGCCTTCGAGAACTTCAACACCTATTACACGGATAAAGAGGGCGGTCAGCACTACAGCAGCTACGCAACCCCCGGCAATATTGCAAAGATCCGTCTGCTGCCGGACGGAAGCGGCACTATCAGCGGCACGCTGCGCATCACCACAGCTAACGGCGGCAGCCGCGACATCAAGCTGACCGGTATCGCAGCGAACCCTGGCATCGTCACTACGGAGCTGACCGACGCGGTTAAGTACGTCCCCTACTCCCAGATGATCGTCACGGACAATATGTACAAGTGGAATCACACGACCTTCAAGATCGTGGACGGCAAGCTGCCGAATGGCCTGAAGCTGTACGAAAAGACCGGCGAGATCTACGGTGTGCCGCAGGAGACCGGCAGCTTCACATTTACGGTGCAGGTTGACTACAGCAGCAGCCGGTTTACATCCTCGCAGCAGGAACTGACTCTGGTCGTGAAGGACAACACAAACACGAACGTTTACAACGAGACCGACATGGGCTATTCCATCAAGCAGTTCATCGGTGTGGAGCAGGGCGCTGGTACCCGCGATTACTATTTGGCGGATGCCTCCACCGATCAGCTCTACGTGTCGGAAGGCGAAATGTATGAGTTCGTGGGTCTGTGGCTGAACGGCGAAAAGCTGACGATGGGTCAGGACTATACGGCCGTGCGCGGCAGTACCCGCATTACCATCAAGAGCCAGACCTTTGCCAACAAAGCAAAGAACGACGGCTACAACACCCTGGCGGCCGAGTTCCGCGTGGGTGGCAGCACAAACAATGAGCTGAAGCGCACAGCACAGAACTTCCGCCTTGGCAAGATCACGTCCGCTGACGGCGATAAGAAAGACGACGACAAAAAGGACGAAAGCGGCAAGAACAATAACACGAACAACGGAAACAGCGGCACCACTGGTGATAACACGAACAACGGTGGCAACACCACCAATGGCAGTGTCACCAATGGTGGCAGCACCGCAAATGCAGGCACGGCGGGCAATGCAAGCCAGAGCACGACGAACAACGGCAGCGACGGCGTGGCAGTTGACCCCAACCACAACACGAGCCTGCTGGTGTATGTTAAGGACGCCAACGGCAGCCCCGCCAAGAACGTAACGGTCGAGCTGCACTCTAAGCCGCGCGTCGCCATAACGGGCGAGGAAGGCAGTGTTCTCTTTGAGAATGTGCCCTTCGGCTCCCACACGCTGTATGTGAAGTCCAGAGATGGCACGGTAATTGCCAGCAAGGCGTTTGCTTTGAACGAAAGCGGCACGGCATCCCTGAACGGCAGCACGCTGAATGCTATCAACCAAGGCACGGTGACGCTGAACGTTCAGTACAGCAATGGCACGATTACATTCTTGAGCGCTTCCGGACAGCCGGGCAGCGCAATCATTCCGCAGACGCAGGATACTTTCCCGCTGACTGTGGTTGTGGTGCTCTTCTGCCTGAGTGGTGCAACGCTGGTGAGCCTGCTGGTGTTCAAGAAAAAGCGCAACTTGTAATATCTGAAACAAAGTAGGACAAGATAGAAACCTAAAAAGACTGGAAAGGATGCTTGAAAAGGCGTCTTTCCAGTCTTTTTGTAAGAACTCCGTGATGTTGGTATGTGTATTTCTCAATGGAACCAAAGCTGCGCATTTATTTGATCGGTGCGTATGAGAATCTGTCTTGCAGATTTGCCCCCAAAACTGCCCCCAAAAGGGTTTGGAACGGGTCAGCACGATGCAGCACTCTTTTGTACACATGGGACAAAATCTGTTCCGAGTCTTGGTGCGCAATACCACCAAACCCAACAAAACCGCACTGTAACGCACGATTTTTAGATTTCTCATAACCCGGAGGTCGCAGGTTCAAGTCCTGTCTCCGCAACCAACAAAAGCTC
>ERZ773131.1189-NODE-1189-length-19636-cov-10.180124_pt1 | contig 19636 bp, 17 predicted proteins | sample MGYA00511082_ERZ773131 | MGnify/ENA primary metagenome ERZ773131 (study PRJEB29015, sample SAMEA2737813) | human gut metagenome | biome: human gut; feature: human-associated habitat; material: faeces | place: China | collected 2012 ... | reverse complement strand
AGCGGCTGGACTATTTCAAGTAAGGGGGCGCGGCTATGGCATTGTTGGAAGTAAATGGCATCGGCAAGAGCTTTGGCACCACAAAGGTGCTGCGCGATATCTCGTTTGAGCTGGCCGAGGGCGAGGCCCTGGCCATCATCGGGTCGTCCGGCTCCGGAAAAACGACGCTGCTGCGCTGCTTGAACTTTTTGGAGACAGCGGATGCAGGCAGCATTACGGTGGCGGGCGAGACGCTGTGGAGCGCCGCCGATACCCACACCCAGAGCGAGGAGGCCATCCGCAAAAAGCGGCTGCATTTCGGGCTGGTGTTCCAGAATTTCAACCTGTTCCCGCAGTACACGGCGCTGCAAAACGTGATGCTGGCGGGCCAGCTTTTGGCGAAGGAACGCCCGGATTACAAGCAGAACAAAAAGCAGATCCTGGCCGATATCGAGACGCAGGCGCGGCAGCTGCTGACGCAGATGGGACTTTCTGACCGCGAAGGGCACTACCCGCACCAGCTTTCGGGCGGGCAGCAGCAGCGGGTGGCGATCGCCCGCGCCCTGGCGCTGCACCCGGATATTTTGTGTTTTGACGAGCCGACGAGTGCGCTGGATCCCGAGCTGACCGGTGAGGTGCTGCGGGTGCTGCGCGAGCTGGCCGAGCATAAAACCACGATGATCATTGTGACCCATGAGATGAAGTTTGCTCGCGACGTGGCCGACCGCATCCTGTTTATGGACGGCGGCGTGGTCGTGGAGCAGGGCGATGCGAAAGAGGTCATCGACCACCCCAAAGAGGAGCGGACGAGACAGTTTTTGGCGAGCTATGGGAAATAAAAAACGGCAGACCGTTGGATGGCGGTCTGCCGTTTTTTTAAAAGTGGCAATTATCGTACCGCGATGCACTCGATCTCGACGAGGGCGTTCTTGGGCAGGGCGGCGATTTGGACGCAGCTGCGGGCGGGGAAGCCGCCGTGGAAGTAGGTGCCGTAAATCTCGTTCACGGTGCCGAAATCGGCCAGATCCTGCACGAAAACCGTCGTTTTGACGACGTTGTCGAGGCTCAGGCCGGCCTCGTTCAGGACGGCCCGCAGATTTTTGAGGGCCTGGTGGGTCTGGGCTTGCACGCCATCGGCCAGATTGCCGGTGGCGGGGTCCAGGCCGAGCTGGCCGCTGCAATAGACGGTGGAGCCGGTGTCAACGGCCTGAGAATAGGGGCCGAGGGCGGCGGGGGCGTTCGGGGTGGAAACGTGGGTCATGGTGATGCACTCCTCTATGTTTGATTTTTTTAGAAAAACGGGGGTAACAGAGCGGACAATATGCGGGGCGTCGAGGACGCCGCCCCCTACAAATATTTAGAAACACGGGGTGGCAATGCGGTTATCGCGCGTCGTCGGGGGCTTCCTTCGGCCAGGCAAAGTGGCGGCGGGTGAGGCAGTCTTGCAGGAAGTCGGTGCATTCTTTCGTGTAGGCGGTGTTGTCGTGGTAGTAGCTGACGGCGTGCTCGGCACCGTGCACCGTCAAAAAGCGCTTGCCCTTGGCGCGGCAGACCTCGTAGTTGCGGCGGCCCATCTCGTAGGGAACAAAGCCGTCGGCATCGCCGTGGACGAAGAAGATCGGCACTTTGCTGTGGGCCGCGGCATCGGTGCAGTCAGCATCCTCGGGGTCAAAATGGCCGAACAGGATGGCCCCCAGCCGCCCGATGGCGTAGGTGGGGCCGAGAGGGAAGCCGGGTAGGTACTCCGGCAGGCATTTGCGGGTGATCTCGCGCGGGCTGGTGTAGCCGCAGTCGGCTACGATGCCGCAGACGTTGTCCGGCAGATTCAGCCCGGCGGCCAGCAGCACGGTGGCTGCGCCCATCGAGACGCCCATCAAAAAGATGGGAACTTCCGGGCCAAAGTGGCTGCGTGCCCAGACAGCCCAGTCCCGGGCGTCGTAGCGCTCCTTCACGCCCATGGTAATGGTGTGGCCGCCGCTGTACCCGTGGGCGCGCTGGTCGGGCAGCAGAACATTATAACCCAGCTTGGTGCAGAGAGTGTAGCCGCCCAGGCCGTCCCGCACGGCATAGCCCCGGTAGCCGTGGAAGATGATAGCCAGCGGGGCACCGTCGTTGTGGTGGTAGTATCGCGCGGCCAGCGGTGTGCCGTCCTGCGCGGTGATATGTACCGGCGTGAAGGTGTCCCGTGCCAGCGCGTCGGCGTCGGGGCACATGGCCTTGCGGTAGACCTCCCGCGTGGGCATATCGGCGGGGGAGGGCACGGCGGTGGTGGGCTTTTGGTAAAAGGCGACGCGGTAGATGCCGTAGGCTGCGCCGAGCACGGCAGTACCGGCTGCGGCGGCCGCAGTAAGCAACGGATGTTTTTTCATGCAGGACACCTCACTTTGGCGGGAATTTGTGTTTATTATAGCAAATGTGCCACAAAACCGCAATGATTCCCCAAAAAAGTTTACACTTGCCACAAAAGTGTTTTCGCGGTATAGTATCTGTGTGTAGAAGAAAATGCTTTCCGGGTAGAAGTGCAGGGGCAGGGCGATGACGAGCATCGACCCCTGCCATACACGGATTGACGATGCAACAAAAAGGACCCACCTATGACTGAACTGATCCAAAGCCTGAAGGCGGCGGTGGCGCGGTATCCGGGCACGATGGCGGAACTGGCGCGCCGGGCGGCCATCGACCGCTCTACTTTATATAAGATACTCGGCGGGCAGCGCACGCCCCGGCGCGAACAGCTGGAGCGCCTGACCGACGCACTGGAATTGACCGAGGAAGAAAAAACCACCCTGCTGGTGCAGTATAAGCAGCGTGGCCGCGGCACTGACCCCAAGATGCGCGCTGCGTTGAACCAACTGCTGGAAGCGGCGTTCCGGGTCGAGGATTACACCCGGCGCGAGGGAAACATCACCAACGAGGCCGCGCGGCAGATGAGCGTTGCAGGACAGTATGTGGAGGGTACCCGCGCGGTGACGGCTGCCGCAGCGGCGCTGGTGGCCGAGCATATGCTATCCGGTGATACGCGGCCGCTGCTGCTCTCGCCATTCACGAATCCAGTGCTGGATCGGGTGCTGGTGAACCGTTTCTCCGCGCCCGACGGGCAGACGGCGTCGCTGTCCCAGCTGCTGATTTTTGTCGAGGAAAGCGACATCCCCCGGGAGAAAGCCGGGAATATCGCCACGCTGACCCGCACGCTGCCGCTCTTGTTTCTGCCCAAGCTCAACTACGATGCCCGCGTTGTACGGTGTGTGACGAGCGAACCCAGCCCCGGTACGCTGATGCCGGTGTATCTGCTGCTGCCCACGGCCGCCTTGATGATGGACCGCTTGGGGCAGAAAGGATATATCATCACCGACCGGGAGGCCGTGGAAAACCTGCGCCTGGCGTTCAGCCGAAAGTACATCGACGCAGTGCCGGTGCTGAAACTGGCGACCGGGACGCACGGTTTTATGGAGTCCATGCAGTTGTACAGCAAGCTGTTTGCCGAGACGCGCAAGTGCTGCATGGTGCGCTACCAGCCGCCGTTCAGCCTGTTTGCCGATGAAAAGATCGCGCTGCGGGTCGTGCGGCAGGACGCAGCCGTGCAGCCCTACCTGCCCGCGCTGCTGGATTACCTGAACACCTGGAACCAGCAGACGCCGGACCTGTATTTCTGCGAGGAAGGACTTTTGCAGTTTGTGCGCACCGGGCAGATGTTTGACCTGCCCCCGGCTCTGTACGAACCGCCGGACGTCGAGACGCGCCGGGAGCTGCTGCTGCGGCTGCGCCGGGCGGCGGCCTCCGACAAGCAGACGCTGCGCATTGTGGAATCGGCCCAGCTGCCGCTGACACCGTCGATGAGCGTGAACGCTTTCCGCGGGCGCGGGGTGGTGTTCTGCCAGGCTGTGCTGGAACCGGGCAAAATGTACTGCCGCGAATATCTGATGGAGGATCCCCAGATGACCGAGGCAGTGCTGAATTATCTGGAGGAGGGCAAAACCGGCGACCGGGTGCGCAGCCAAAAATATACGGTGGATTTTATTGATTATTGCCTGCGGTTGTTGTAAGATTAGTAAAAGTGCAAAAAAGGAGACAAGCCATGGCACATACAGAGACTATGCTGGAAAGCAAGGAGATATTCAATGGCCGGGTCATCCGCGTGACGGTGGATAAGGTGCAGCTGGAGGACGGCACCACCAGCACCCGAGAGATCGTCCATCACCACGGCGGGGCGTGCATCCTGCCGGTGGATGCAGATGGAAACGTGACGATGGTGCGCCAGTTCCGCTACGCCTTTGGCGAGGAAATCTGGGAACTGCCCGCCGGCAAACTGGAAGCGGGCGAGGACCCCTTTGAGGCCGCCAAGCGCGAACTGAGTGAGGAGTGCGGCCTGACGGCGGACAACTTCATCGACCTGGGCGTCGTCTACGCCACCGTAGGCTATGACAGCGAAAAAATCTACCTGTGGGCTGCCACCGGCCTGCACGAGGTCAAGCAGCACCTGGACGCCGGGGAGTTCTTGGATGTGGTGAAGATGCCGTTCGACAAGGCCCTGGGCCTGGTGATGGACGGTACCATCAAGGACAGCAAGACCCAGGTTGCCCTGCTGAAATACGCGCAGCTGCGCGATAAAGCGTAAATGAGCGTTGAAATACTGGACAACGGCACCCGCGTACTGACCGCGCCGGGAGCCATGTTTGGCACCGACGCGCTGCTGCTGGGGCGCTTCGCCCAGCCCCGGCGGGACGAGCGGGCGCTGGACCTGTGCAGCGGGTGCGGCATTGTGGCGCTGCTGTGGCACGACGCCGGGCACCGGGGACCATGCACGGCGCTGGAATTTGACCCGGCGGCAAGCGCACTCTGCGGCCAGGCGGCTGCGGAGAACGGCGCTGAGCATATCACGCCGGTCTGTGCGGATTTACGGCAGTTCTGCACGGCAGGGCCGGAGCAGGGGCAGTATGATTTTGCAGCCTGCAACCCGCCCTACTTTGCGGCGGGGCCGCGCAGCCCCGACAAGCGCCGGGCCGAGGCCCGCCACACCGACAGCTGCACGACGGCAGACGCCGTGGACTGCGCCCGCCGCGCCCTGCGGGACGGGGGACGGTTCCTGCTGTGCCAGCGGCCCGAGCAGCTGGCCGAGGTATTGAGCACCCTGCGTGCCGCGCGGCTGGAACCCAAGCGGCTGGCCTTTGTGAAGAACCGCCCCGACGCCGCGCCCTGGCTGTTTTTGGTCGAGGCGCAGAAGGGCCGCAAGACTGGCTTGCGCGTGGAGCCGGATGTGCTGATAACGAGTGGTGCGGCGATGTATGGGCCGCGAGAATAACACTAAAAAATTACAAAACTAGGAGAACACCGTCATGGGACTTTTTCATCAGAATTTTGACAAACCGGGGCCGGGCGTTTCGCCCGATGCACCGCGAAAAAAGGGCGCTGCCCGCTTCTTTGAGATTCTGGGCCGCGACTTTTCCACCATATGGATGGCGGGTCTGCTGGCGCTTATCAGCAGCCTGCCCTTCGCGCTGCTGCTGTGGTTCGCCGTGTCCACCCACTCCCTGATCCCGATGCTGGCGGCGGGCATTCTGGGCGGCATGATCGCCGCACCGCAGATCGTCGGCCTGAACGATACGATTCTGCGCAGCCTGCGCGATGAGCCGGGCTTCTGGTGGGCGACCTACCGCCGCGCCTGGAAGCGCAACGTCAAGGCGTCGCTGCTGCCGGGCGCTGTCTGCGGGCTGCTGCTGGCAATGGAAATTTTCACGGCGTTCCACCTGGATATCTCCCAGAGCGTTGTGCCTGCAGTGGCCGTGCTGGTGGCGCTGATTCTGCTGGCGGGCATTGCACAGTACATCTATGCCCAGGTGGCGCTGGTCGAGGTCAGCTTTGGCGGCCTGCTGAAAAACGCGCTGATGCTGTTTTTGGGCTACCTGCCCCGCAGTGCGCTGGGCGTTCTATGGCAGGGCATTTACTGGGCAGCGGTGGCGCTGTTCTGGCCTGTCAGCAGCTTTGCGGTGATCCTGTGCAGCCTGTGGCTGCCCTGCCTTTTGAACTTGATGGCGATTTACCCCGCGCTGGATAAGAGCTTTGATTTGGAGAAAACCATCAAGGCCATGCGGGACGCACAGCTGAACGGCGAGAATGAGGACAAATAAAAATTGCAAGGGGAACGCGGGGACGCGTCCCCCTTGCTTGTTTGTAGGGGCGGTTATGGGAAGGCTGGGGTCCGGGCGTGCCCGGCCCCTACATGGACGGCGGGCGGCGAAAGCGGCGGGAACATCTTGCACCTTCTTTATAAAAAGGGTATAATGACATAATAGGCTTATTATGCGGAAAAGGAGGCGACAGCGTGAAAATTCTGCTGGTACACTGCCATTACCGGCTGCCCGGCGGCGAGGATGCCGTTTTTGCGGCGGAGCGGGAATTGCTGGAACGCCACGGCCATACCGTGCTGGTGTATGAGCGCAGCAACGAGGAAGCCACCCACGGCGCGGCCAAGGCGCTGCTGCCGCTGCACGCCGTCTGGAACCGTCGCGCTGCCCGCGAGGTGAAAGACCTGATAAAACGCGAGGGCGTCGAGGCCGTGCATATCCACAACACGCTCTTGCTGCTCAGCCCCGCTGTGGTGCGGGCCGCCAAAAGCTGCGGCGTGCCGGTGGTGCAGACGCTGCACAATTTTCGCCTGTTCTGCCCCAACGGGATTTTACTGCGGGACGGCCAGGTCTGCGAGGAGTGCCCCCACCACGGCCTGCACTGCGCTTTGAAGCACAGCTGCTACCGGGGCAGCAAGGCGCAGACGCTGGTGGTTGTGGCAGCCTACTGGCTGCACCGGGTCCTGGGGACCTGGCGCGGCGTGACGATGGCCGCCCCCACCGAGTTCGACCGCGAAAAGCTGCTGGAATTCAACAAAATCTACCCGATGTTCGACGCAAACCGCCTGGTCGTCAAGCCGAACCCGGTCTGCGTGCCGAACGGCCCGGTGACGCCCTGGGACGAGCGCAAACGGCAGTTTGTGTTTGCCGGGCGGCTGGAAGAATTGAAGGGCATCCGCACCGTTATCGAAGCGTGGCGTATCCTCGATAAAAACGCGCCGGAACTGCTGGTGGCGGGCAACGGCCCGCTGGCCGACTGGGCGAAGGCGCAGAAGCTGCCGAAGGTGCGTTTTCTGGGCCAGCTGCCCCGGGACGAGCTGCACCGCATCATCGGCGAGAGCCGCGCTGTGGTGGGTGCCAGCTTGTGCTATGAGAGCTTTGCCCTGGTGCCCGCCGAGGCCCACGCCCTGGGTACGCCGGTGCTGGCAAGCGGCATCGGCAATATGGGGGCATCGGTGCGGCCCGGGTTTGACGGCCTGTGCTTTGCGCCGGGGGATGCCACTGCGCTGGCCGGGGCCGTGCGGGCCATGAGTGCCATGCAGTTTGACTGCGCGGCCATCGCCGCCGCCACCCGCCGCCGCTTTGGCGAGGAAGAAAATTACAAGACGTTGATGAGATTGTACGGCCGCAGCGCCGCCGAGGAATGACATGAACCAGTTTTACCGCGCCCTGCATATGCCGCCGAAACGGCTGCTGCGCAAAGTGATGGGCGAAAAAGAAGTGTATACGATCGCAGTGCGCCCCCGCCCCACGGCCGAGGGTACCGAGCCGCTGCCCGCCCTGGGTGCCGGCCCCTACACGATGCTGCCCGGCCGCGAGGGCTGGTGGTTCGCCGACCCGCTGCTCTGCCACCGGGGCGGCAAGCGCTGGCTGTTTGCCGAGGCGATGGATCTTTCCACCGGCAAGGGTCGGCTGGAAGTGTGCGAACTGCACGACGACGGCAGCATTGACGGCTGGCGTGTGGCACTGGAGGAGGATTTTCACCTTTCCTTCCCGATGGTGTTTGACTGGAACGGCGAGGTCTGGATGATTCCCGAGACCGGGCACGACCACAGCCTGCGGCTTTACCGCTGCCGGGTGTTCCCCACAAAATGGGAGTTGGTCCAGCGGTTTGCCACCGATGAGGAACTGTGCGACGCAATTTTGGTGGATCGCCGGGCAGAGTCACTGACGATTTTGTGCAGCGAGACAAAGCCCGACAACCAGCTGTATGTGCGCTACCGCCGCTACACGCTGTGCCATGCCGTGCTGGAGACTGCCGCCCTGCCGTTGGCTGAGGCAGACACCCTGCCCGCTGCCGCGCCCGAAGGCCCCTTTGAACTTTTGCCCGACGAGACATACAATTTGCAGCACCGAGATTTTGATTTTGTCAGCCGCAACGCAGGGCCGCTGTTTGTGCTGGGTGAGCAGGTCATCCACCCCACGCAGGTCAGCACCAGCGTGGACTACGGCGTTTACCTGCAATTTCTCGCGCGGCGCGGCAGCTCTGAGGTGCCGCTCTGCGCGGCGACGCCCCAGAATGTGGAGATCACCGGACTGAACGCGGCGGATGTCATCGGCGTACACACCTATTGCCGGGATGATGTGCTGGAAGTCATCGATGCGCGGTATCTGACGCGCATCCCCAAGCCCGCAAAGCCGGAGGCAGAAGTGTAAATGAAAACCATCGTCATACCGCAGTTTTACCGCGGCCCCTCCGGCCAGAAAGGGCTGTACAACCGACAGGAGGTTGGTCTGGCCCGGGCGTTTGCCGCGCTGGGCTGCCGCGCCGTGGTGCTCTACCCCGAACCGGGTGCAAAAGCGCCCAAGGTGGAGACACCCGAGCCGAACGTGAAAATCTGCTACCTGCCCGCCGTGGCCTTCGGCACCCAGGCATTATACAAAAGCTGGCAGATCTTGCTGGACGAACAGGCCGATGCCGTACACGTCATGGGGGATAACTCCCTGGGCGTGCCGGGGCTGTACCGCTTTTGCGAGAAGCACGGCATCGTGTTTTACAGCCAGCTGGGGGCGCTGAAAAGTACCTCCAACCACGCTATTGTGCGCGGGGTGATGGATCTGCTGCTGCGCCGGAATTTAACGGTGTACCGCAAGACGCCCACCTATGCCAAGACCCCGGCTGTGGCCGCTGAACTGGAAAGCCTGGGCGTGCCATGCCGCGGGCTGATGCCGGTGGGGCTGGACACGGCTATCATCCCGACAATACCGGGCAGCAAGGCCATGATACGCCGGGAACTGAATATCAACGAGCAGGTCAAGGTGCTGGCCTTTGTGGGGCGGCTGGACGCCTACAAGCAGCCGCTCGACCTAATACCGCTGCTGCAGGCCGCGCCCGACTGGTACGCGGTCATTATTGGGCAGGGGGCGCAGAGCGATGAGCTGGCCCGCCGCCTGACCGAGGCCGGGTTGATGGGCCGTTGCCGCCTGATCCCCCAGCTGCCCAACGCGCAGGTGCATATTTATTATCATGCCTGCAACGCTTTTGTGAACCTGAACGAAAACGAGATTTTCGGCATGAGCCTGTTGGAGGCTATGTACGCGGGCTGCCCGCCGGTGGCCCGCCATGCGCCGGGGCCGGATTTAATTATTGAAAACGGCATCAGCGGGTATCTGTGTGATACTGTCGCTGAGATGGCCGCCGCGCTGGACAAGACGACCGACGCCATGGGCCATGCGGCGCAGAACCGCGTGAACGAACACTTTTTGTGGCAGAACAGCGCCGAACTGGCCCTGACCCTGCTGCCGAAAAAGGGGAAAACCAATGGATAACGACAACATTCTGCTGCAAAAGGCCGCCGACATTTACCGCGGTCTGCGGTTCAAGATGAAGTACCGCGGCGTGGATATTTTACCCGCCGGGGCCGGCAACGACCTGGCGCGGGAACTGCTGGAAAGCGGCCAGCCGTTTTTGTTTGGCCGCTGCGGCGCGACCGAAATGCGCACTGTGGCCGACTATTTGCAGAACGGCGGCAAAAATTTTGCCGACCGCACGCGGGAGGATATCCGCAATTTGTCTGGCGTGTTCCCCACGGATGATGCGACACTGGAAAAATTCTGCCGTCTCTACGTCAAATGCGCCCAGAATGCGGAGCTGCTGGCCCTGTGGAACGTGGGGGCCGAGCGGGAGGTCATCCGCGGCTGCGATGCCACCCGCTTTACCGAACTGCGCGCACTGGAACCCTACTACCACGCCAAGCCGTGGAGCGCGGCACTGGCGGGCAAGCGGGTGTTGGTGGTGCATCCCTTCCGCAAGACGATTTTAGCGCAGTATGCCCGGCGGGCGCAGCTGTTCCCCGGCAAGAATGTCCTGCCGGAGTTTGCGTCACTGACCGTGGTGCAGGCCGTACAGGGCTTGGGCGGGCAGGACACCGGCTATGCCAGCTGGTTTGACGCCCTGGCCGCCATGGAGCGCGAGATGGACGCCGCCGACTACGATGTGGCCATCGTCGGCGCGGGAGCCTACGGCCTGCCGCTGGCGGCCCACGCCCGGGACACCGGCCACGCCGCCATCCAAATGAGCGGTGCCACGCAGCTTTTGTTTGGCATCAAGGGCAAACGGTGGGACAGCCACCCCATCATTGGCAAGCTGTACAACGATGCCTGGGTGCGCCCCGACGAGACGGAGGGCATCACCCATAAAGAAAAGGTCGAAGGCGGGAGCTACTGGTAATCGGAGAACTTTATGCGTATCTTAATGATCAGCAACCACCTTGGGGTGCAGAGCGGGGTGCAGCGGTATGTGCAAAATCTGCTGCTGAACCTCGATACAGCGAAATACCATATCGACCTGTTCGTGGGGCAGTGCCCGGCGGACCAGGCCAGCACCGCCCCCGTGCTGGAAGCGCACGGCGTGCATATCATTGCGGTGCCGGACAATAAAAAGGACCGCATCCGGGCACTGGCGGCGCACCTGTGCACCCACAAGGACTACGATATCATCCACTACCACACGGCCAGCAAGATCGGCGCACCGGTCTGCGGCATGATGCGGCTGCTCTGCCCCCGGGCCAAGATCGTGGTACACAGCCACATTGTCTACCCGCCGCTGACGCTGACCTGGCGGGCCGCCCACGGCGTCTACCAGCTGTTTGCGGATTATTTCCTCGGCTGCGGCGTGGCGGCAGGGCGATTTGTGTTCGGCGACCATATCGACGAAAAACCAAACTTTTCCGTGGCCTGCAACGCCGTGGATGCCGGGCGGTTCCACCCGGACGCCGCCGCGCGGGCTGCCACGCGGGCCAACTACGGCATTGCCGACACCGACCGCCTGGCCGGGTTTGTGGGGCGGCTGAACCACCAGAAAAACCCGCTGTTTTTGATGGAGGTTTTTGCAGCTATGGCCGCGCAGGATGTGCGGTGGAAACTGCTGCTTGTCGGCACCGGCGAGAAAGAGCCGGAAATGCGCGCCGCCGCCGAGGCCCACGGTCTGGCCGACCGCGTGATTTTTGCGGGCGTGCAGAGCGATGTGCCCGCTTTTATGAACGCTTTTGACCTGTTTTTGCTGCCCAGCAATTTTGAGGGCAGCCCGGTCACGCTGGTAGAGGCCCAGGGCTGCGGCGTGCCGTGTCTGGCATCGACCAATGTGCCTGACGATGGCTCGGTGACGGAGCTGGTGCATTTTCTGCCGCTGGCCGCGCCCCTGACCGAGTGGGCGGCCAAGGCCGATGAAATTGCCGTGGGCGGCGACCACGCCGACCACTGGCAGACCCTTGCCGCCGCCGGGTATGAGCTAAAGACCGCTGCCCACCGCATGGAGCAGCTCTACGACAAGCTGGGAGGCCGAGCATGATTTACGCGGAGCTGGCCGGGGGCCTGGGCAATCAGATGTTCATTTATGCCTTTGCGCGGGCGCTGGGCCTGCGCTGCGGCGAGGGTGTGACCCTGCTGGATAGGCAGGACTGGCGCGACGGTGCGCCCGCCCACACGGTCTGCGCGCTGGGGGCACTGAACATCAGCCCCGAGGTAGAAATTCTGGCCGATTCCGGCTTCGCCAAGGCCCATCTGCCCCGGCAGAACGCCGCCAAGGCGCTGATGATCAAATACGAGCAGCGCCGCGGCCTGCTGGCCCGGGATTGGCACGGCTTTGAGGCCGCCGCCGCACCGCTGCTGAACGCGCTGGGCCTGCACTTTGCCACCGACGGCTACACGCCGGTGCGGCGGGGAAAAAGTAAAGATTTCCTCGCGTGGGGGTATTTCCAGAGTGAGAAATATTTTGACGATTTTGCTGATGTTGTAAAAACTGAGCTGCGCAGCAAAGCAGTCCCGGCGGGGGAGTACGCCGACAGGATACGTGCCGCGACCTGGCCGGTCTGTGTACATCTGCGGCGCGGCGACTATCAGAAGCCGGAGAACGCCATCTTGCAGGTCTGCACGCCCGCGTATTACGCCCGGGCAGCGGCGCAGGTGAAAGCGGCCCGCCCCGAGGCGGAGCTGTTCGTGTTCTCGGACGATATCGCCTGGGCGCAGGAGCATCTGGACACGGCGGGGTTGCCCGCGGTGTTTATGCCCCAGGGCGCGGCGGTGGACGACCTGGCGCTGATGCAGCTCTGCCATGGGTTTGTGGTGAGCAACTCTACATACAGCTGGTGGGCGCAATACCTGGCTGAGGCCCCGGATAAGCAGGTCTGGGCCCCGGACAGGTGGTACGCGCACACGAAGGATAGTGCGCTGTATCTGGATGGGTGGAAACTTATAAAGGCTTCCCCCTTGGGGGAAGCTGGCCGCGAAGCGGACGGATGAGAGGCGCGTGAACCGCATTTGGCCGCTGTTGGGACAGTGCTGCGCGGGCCGATGTGAGCATCGGCCCCTACAACAAGGCAAGGGGGCTGCCGGGGCAAGGCTGCCCCTCATCCGGCCCTGCGGGGCCACCTTCCCCCGACGGGGGAAGGCATAGAGAAGGAGAACGTTATGCCGCGATTTTCTATTATTGTACCGGTGTATAATGTGCAGAATTACCTCGCGGCGTGTGTCAAGAGCGTGGCGGAGCAGGCGGGGGAGCGCGATTGGGAGTGCATCCTTGTGGACGATGGATCCACCGATATGAGCGGGACAATGTGCGACGCGTTCGCCGCCGAGATCCCCGGTATGCAGGTCGTCCACCGGAAAAACGGAGGCCTGGCCGCTGCCCGCAACACCGGACTAAAGCACGCCCAGGGCGAGTGGGTGCTGTTTTTGGACAGCGACGACGCCATGGCCCCCGGGCTGCTGGCGGCGCTGCGCACCGAGCTGGCCGCCCACCCGGAGTACGATTGGTTCATCGGCAAGCATCTGGAATGGCAGCCCGACGGCAGCCTGACCGAACACGCGGGGCTGCATCTGGTGCCCGGGCTGTTTGACAGCAGCGACTACGCCGCCCGGCTGAAAGCGCTGTACGGCGCGGGGCACTGGTCGGTGTGGAAATACTGCATCCGACGGTCGTTTTTGACCGAAAGCGGCGTGAAATTTTTGCCCGACTGCGTCTGGGCCGAGGACTGGCCTTTTGATTTGGAATTGCTGACAAAGTGCGAACGGCTGTACTTTTTGGATGTGGTGTTCACCCACTACCGCGTGGGGCGGCAGGGCAGCCTGCTGACTGATGCGAAAAACCTGCCCAAGCGGTTCAAGGGGCTGGCGGCGGCCCAGCGGCGGCTGGCGAAACTCTCGGCCAGCGGCGCGGTGGATGCCGAGACCTATGCCGTCATGGAGAACGCGGCGGCCGATGTGTTCTGGCCGCAGGCCCGCACAGCGGCGGTGAAGGATGCCGCCATCCGCAAGGCTTGCCTGCCCTACATCCAGCAGCTGCGGCCATTGTATGCCTGCGGCACCGAGGTAAAGACCCGCCGGGATTGGCGGGTGTTCCAAAAGCTGATGCAGACCTTCGGACCGAAATTTACCCTGTGGGCGGCGAGCCGCCGCTAAAGGCTTCCCCCAAGGGGCTGCGCCCGCAGGCGCGTGTCGAAGCGTAACCGCCGTAGGCGGCTCTTGACGCGGAGACTGAAGCTGTCGCCGTAGGCGACTGATGAGGGCTAACCTCGCCATCACCGCCCATTAACGGCTTACAACTCATACTCTCCCCTCATCCGGCCCTCCGGGCCACCTTCCCCCTCGGGGGAAGGCTTTTGTGAAAGGAACTGCCTTGCGTACTAAACGTACCTTATTAAATATGGCTTACGCCCTTGGCTCCAGCCTGCTGCTGTTGCTGCTGGGGCTGGTCACACGGCGGCTGCTGGTCGATAACTTCGGCCCGCAGATCACCACGGCGTCCCAGGTCGTCAGCCAGCTGTTCAACTTTTTCTCGATCGCAGAGTTCGGCGTCGGCAGCGTTATCAGCTACCGGCTGTATGAGCAGATCGCCGCGAAAAATGAGGAAAAAATCAGCAAGTATATGTCGATGTACAAATGGGCGTACCGCGTCGTCGGCATGGTCATTGCGGGGCTGGCACTCATCGGCGCGGCTGTGCTGCGGTGGATCATGCCCGATGTGCCCGCCGCCACGGCCTACACCGTGTACGGGCTGAACGTGGTTTCGACGCTGTGCAGCTACTTTTTGATAACCCGCCGCCTGATGTACACCTGCACCCAGCAGGGCTACCGCTGCACCCAGATAGACTTTTGCTGCAACGTGGCGACGAGTCTGGCGAAAATTGCCGTCTCGCTGTGGTTCCCGAACTATGTGCTGTATTTCAGCGTGACGATCTTCTTTAACGTCATGGCAAACCTGATCATTGCGCGGCGGTTCAAAAAGGACTTCCCCTATGTGCATGACGTAAAAGTCACGGTCAACGACTTTAAAGAGCTGGGTATTTTCCACGATTTGCGGTATTTTTTGGTACACCGTCTCTCCAACACGATCTACGGCTCGTCGGATACCATCGTGACGTCCCGCATGGGCGGCTCGACCCAGACGACGTTTTTGGGCAACTACAATACCATTTCCACCTCCGCCACCGACCTGGGCAACAAGGTCATGGACAGCTTTGCGGCGGCCATCGGCAACATTGTCTACGACAAATCCGCCGCCGCCAACGACCACGACAAGCAGGTGTTCTGGGGCATGGATCTGTTCAGCTACCTGTTCGGCAGCTTTGTGGCGACCGCGTATTTCTGCCTGTTCCAGCCGTTTATGGGCGCGTGGATGGGCGAAAAATGGCTGCTGCCCCTGAGCTTTGTGCTGGTGTTCTGCCTGAATGAGTACGTCGGCTGGAACCACCGGATGCTGGGGTCCTACCGTGCGGTGCTTGGCCATTTTGAGGAAGATCAGTGGTTCATGGTGGCGTCGGCCACGGTGAACCTGGCGCTGAGCTTTCTTCTGTTCCCGCTGTATGATATCACCGGCGCACTGATCGCCACGGTGGTGGCCCACTGCATCATGTGGGCCGGGCGCATCCGGGTCGTGTTCCGCCAGTATATGTGTGGCGGGCTGGGGCATTACCTGGCCGTGCAGGCGCTGCATCTGGTCACGCTGGCGGTGTGCATGGGTGGCAGCTACGCAATTTGCGCCCACATGCCCGGCGGCTGGCTGGGGCTGGTGCCCCGTGTGCTGGTGGTGCTGGTGGTGCCCAACGTGCTTAACCTGGCTGTTTACGGCTGGGGCAGGGATGCCGCTTATCTGCGCAGCTACGCAGGAAAACTGGCAGCCAAACTCAAACGAAAGGGGAAAGCGGAATGACGAAAGTCGGCATGCTGTACATCTGCACCGGCAAGTACACGGTGTTCTGGCCGGAATTTTACCGCACGTTCAACGAAAAATTCCTTCCCAACTGCGAGAAAGAGTACTTCGTATTCACCGACGCCCCCGCTATTGAGTACGAGGACGCCCCCGGCGTCCATCGCATCTATCAGGAACCCTACCCCTGGCCCTACAGCACCCTCAAGCGGTTCTCCATCTTTTTGACACAGGAGACTGTGCTGTCCAAAATGGACTACCTCTTTTTCTTCAACGCCAACCTCACCTGCACCCAGACCATCACCGAGGAAGAATTTCTGCCCCGCCCGGCCCGGGGCGAAAACCTGCTGCTGGTCGGCGGAAAGGCCACCGGCAAAAACGTGCTGGCCGAAAACCTTGCCGCCGCCTTTGGCCGCCCCGCATGGGACATCTCTTTTCATGTAAACATGGATGCCGCCTCCCTCATCGGCATGGATACCTTTGCGGGCGGGCAGGTAGTGTTCCGTCCCGGGCCGGTGTACCGCTGCGCACAGTGCGGCGGCTTCGGCGTGCTGGACGAGATCAACATGGCCAAAAACGAGGCGCTGGCGGTGCTGCACGCGGTGCTGGACTTCCGCCGCGCCATCGATGTGCCCGGGTACGACCGCATCCCGCTGGCCGAGGAGACCCGCTTTATCGCCACCATGAACTACGGCTACGCGGGTACCCGGGAGCTGAACGAGGCGCTTACCTCCCGCTTTGCAGTGGTGCAGATGCCTACCATCACGCAGGATAATCTGGAAAAGCTGCTGCGGGCGCAGTTCCCGGATCTTACCGCAAAATATGTGCACCAGTTTGCACTGCTGTTTCTGGACCTGCAGAAAAAATGCGACAGTGCAGAAATTTCTACCAAAGCGCTGGATCTGCGCGGTATGCTGGACGCGCTGCGGCTGATCCGCAGGGGCATCCCGGCCGGGGCGGCGCTGGATATGGGCATTACCAATAAAGCCTTTGACTCCTACGAGCAGGGGCTGATCCGGGACGTGATCGCCGCGCGCATCCCGGCCAAGCTGGATGCCGGAAAGCTGTTTGCCTGATGGACGCCCAAAGCTACACCGCGCAGGAGCGGCGTGCGGCCAATCAGGTCTGGGCCGCTGCCGGAGCCTACGGCTTTGAGCCGCTGTTTCTGGCCCGCAACACGGACGGCACCATTGATTTTTACATGAACTGCATCGTAGGGCTGGTGCATAAATACTACGGTGATGCGCTGATCCGGGACATTTTTTCTGCTTGGGAGGGCGACACACGCCAGCCCATGCTGGACGATATGGCGTGGCTGTACTTAGAAAACGCCGCCTACCGGCTGGAGCTGCCCCGCCGCCCGGTGCTGGAGGCGCTGCGGTTTGCCCACGCAGACTACTTTTTTGCCATCCAGTACAAGCTTTCGCGGCAGGAGTGGATGGCGAAAAACCAGCTGGTGTACACCATGCAGGCTGCGCGCTGGCGCAAAGTTCTGGGACGCACTGCCCCGGTCATGACCCCTTACGAGAGCAGCCTTGCTGCCGCGCTGGAACCGGAGACCGTACCGGAACCAGCACAGCTCAAAAACGACCTGCTGGCGCTGTTTGCAAAATTCGCCCTGTTTGACGGCAAGGTACGCCAGAAACCCGCGCTGCATCTGCAGCTGCAAGGCTTCTGGGCAAAGCTTGCCACCAAAGCCATGCCCACCCAGATGATCAAAACCGACCGGGTGACAGTGGAGCATTCCGGTGCGGTGGATGCCACAGGCAGCGGGCTGGCGGTGAACAAGCGCCGGGCAAACATCACCCTGAAGCAACGCGCCGCACAGGATCGTGCCTACATCGAAAGCTGCTTCGGGCGCTGCTTCTACCCGCCGGAGCAGCTGCGCAAGGCCGAGCAGGAGCTGTGCACCGGAGTGCATCTGGGCTGTCACTTGTGGTTCAGCGCCGGTGTACCCAGCCCGGCGCAGGCACCCACCCCGGAAGCTCGGCAGCTGGCACAGCAGGCCGAATTGCAGGCCGAACGCAACCGCGCCTACTATGCAAAAAATCAGGAGCTGCACCGCAGCGTGGTGCTGCGCCTTACTGAGCAGATCCGCAACTGTATTCTGGTGCATCAGCAGCCCGACCAGCGGGTGGCACGCAGCGGCAACCTGTGCGCCGGGCGGGTGTGGCGCGCCCCTTACCTGAACGATAGCCGGGTGTTTTTGTGCCCGGAGGAGGAAAACTGCCCTGCCTTTACGGTAGATCTGCTGCTGGACGCCTCCGCCTCCCGCCTGCACTGTCAGGAGGTAATCGCGGCGCAGGGCGTCATATTGGCCGAAAGCTTGGCCAACTGCGGCATTCCGGTGCGAGTAAGCGCCTTTAGCAGCCTGCGGGGCTACACGGTACTGCGGGTGCTGAAAGGCTTTGCGGACAAGAACCGGCAGAACATTTTCCGCTACTTTGCCTCGGGCTGGAACCGGGACGGTCTGGCGCTGCGGGCGGCGGGCGACCTGATCCGGTACGCCCCCGGCCCCGCCCCGCGCCACCTGATGATCCTGCTGACCGATGCCAGCCCCAACGACAGCCGCCGCATTCCGCCCACAGCAGAGAACCCGCTGGGCTGCGCCTACGAGGACGCCGCCGGTGTGGCCGATACCGCCGCGCAGGTGCGCACCTTGCAGCGGCAGGGGGTGCGGGTGTCTGCCGTTTTTATGGGCGAGGACAGCAGCGCCGGTGCCGCCGCGCAGATCTACGGCAAAAATATGGCGCGCATCCGCGGCATGGATCAGCTTGCCCGCGCTGCCGGGCGATTGATCCAGAACGAGATCCGGGAGCTTGGCGATTGAAAAATATAAAATGACCCCTGTGGGAGCAACTCCTGCCTTAGCCGGCATCTCCCGCAGGGGTCATTTTTCACAACCGATTATCATAAAGCACAACCATGCTTTGAACTTCTGTTTGCTCTATGCCATAAGCTTTTGCAAAATTTTGTCGTTTTGAAGAAACTTGCAGTTGTTTTTTCCTCAAAAGTATGCTATACTACGTTCAGAGAAGTTTTATACAGCCTGTCGGTCCGATCACCCGGCTGGTGTTTTTACAACGTTTCGCTGTTTGCTTTTTAGGAAGGAGATCAACCATGGACGCTTCCCGTTATTTTGACGCCATGCACAACGCCATGTCCACCCTGCACGCCGGTGCACAGCTGCTGCTCACCATCCGTTTGCAGGACACCTGCGGCAACGATGCCTATCTTGAAGTAAAACAGCTGCCCGGGGAGCAGAGCGCCCTTGTGTGCTACTCCACCATGGGGCGGCGCTGCCTGAATTTTCAGCTGTTCCGCAAGGGCTGGCAGCTGTGCCACAATGCCGATGGGCAGCTGACCGGACGTTTTCCGTCCAGTGCCGACAGCCTGCTCAGCCAGACCGACTTCCGCGCCTACTGCCGGGAGGATCGGCTGGATGCCGCCCGCACCCAGCGCCTTATGGAGGAGCTGGGGCAGCGCGCCGGGACCAACTATGTTGGCTCCATCCCGCAGAATGCCCGCACCGGTGCACAGATCACAGTGGAAAGTCACCTTGGCTGCGGTGCACGCTGGAGCTACTGGAATCAGGACACTTCTCCCTGCCTGCCGCTGGCCGCAATTTTGTACTGGCTGGCAGATTTTCTGGCCGGGAACGAGCGCCGCGCCCTCCAATCTGACCAGCAGGCCGCTGCACTGGCTGCGCAGTGGCTGGCAAAGGACACCGCTGTGTTCTTCTGCCCTTCCCCTGCCCTGACGGTATCCTCTGCGACCGGTCATAGTGCCCCTGCTGCACGGCGCACCCGCCCCGCCCCGGTGCCTGCCGCACGCAGCAAGAGCTGGCAGAGCGTTCTGGCCGCCATGGCTGCGGTGTAAGCACATGGTACCTTTTCAATCTGGTTTACATATAAAAGACGAGTGCTCGACAAAACCGAGCACTCGTCTTTTTTTACAAAATAACAGCAAAAAAGCACCCCGCCAACCGTTTCCGGTCAGCGGGGTGCTCAGTGCTTATAGTTTACGGTTCAGCTTACGCTGCACAGCACAGGGAGGAAATCACTCCTCGATGTAGCCGTACTGGAAGTACCAGTAGCCGTAGGGGCTGTGCCAGACGCCCTTCAGAGAAGAGCTCTGCAGCCAGAATTCGTTGTAGTAAGCAACGGGGATG
>ERZ773131.1188-NODE-1188-length-19650-cov-6.636285_pt1 | contig 19650 bp, 14 predicted proteins | sample MGYA00511082_ERZ773131 | MGnify/ENA primary metagenome ERZ773131 (study PRJEB29015, sample SAMEA2737813) | human gut metagenome | biome: human gut; feature: human-associated habitat; material: faeces | place: China | collected 2012 ... | reverse complement strand
ACATGTGCGGCCCGCGGCCTTCCCACAGACGCTCGCCCGCCTTATCCTGCCGGGCCGGGCATACCCGGCCCCTACCGCGTAACCGTAAAAAAACCGCCCTGCACGTTTTTTCGTGCGGGGCGGTTCTTTTTTACTTCTCTTTGCTCAGCAAGATCCGGTCATTGTCCAGCGCGTGGCCGACGTTCTCTGCGAAGCGGTCCAGCAGGCCGTCCACGGTGGTGTGGGTGCGCTCCTCGCCGCTGATGTCCAGCACAATATGACCGTGGTCCATCATCAGCGTGCGGTTGCCCAGGGTCAGCGCGTCGTGCATGTTGTGGGTGATCATCAGGCAGGTCAGGTGGTTTTCGGCCACGATTTTTTTGGTCAGCTCCAGCACCTTGTCCGCCGTGCCGGGGTCCAGCGCCGCCGTGTGCTCGTCAAGCAGCAGCAGCTTCGGCGTGACGAGGGTCGCCATCAGCAGGGTCAGCGCCTGGCGCTGGCCGCCGGACAGCAGACCCACGGGCTGCTTCATGCGGTCCTCAAGCCCCAGACCCAGCGCGGAGAGCTTTTCGGCAAACAGCTCCCGGTCCTTTTTGTTGATGCGGGAGAACGCCGAGGTGTGCCCCGACGCGCGCAGGAAGGCCAGCGCCAGATTTTCCTCAATCGTCATGTGCGGGGCCGTGCCGCGCAGCGGGTCCTGAAACATGCGGCCAATCGCCTTGGAGCGCTTGAAGTCCGGCAGGAAGGTGATGTCCCTGCCGTCCAGCGTGATCGTGCCGGTGTCGGCGATGAACTCGCCCGCAATGGCGTTGAACAGCGTGGACTTGCCCGCGCCGTTGGAGCCGACAATCGTCGCAAAGTCGCCGTCGTCCAGATGCAGGTTCACGTTTTCGAGGGCGACCTTCTCATTGACAGTGCCCGGATTGAACGTTTTGCCGATGTTTTTCAGATCAAGCATGGCGGGCACCTCCCTTCTGGGCGTTGGCGCGGCGGCGGCGGAAATCTGCCTTGGCCTTGAGGGCCGGGGCTGCAATGGCCAGCGCGACGATGACGGCGGAGATCAGCTTCAGGCACTCCGACGGGACGTTGGCACGCAGAGCCAGCGCAATAATGAAGCGGTAGATGACACTGCCCGCGACGGCGGCCACAGCCTTGACCCACATGCCGCCGCGGCCAAAGAGCGTCTCGCCGATGATGAGCGAGGCCAGGCCGATGACGACCATGCCGGTGCCGAGGTTGATGTCCGCCGAGCGCTGGTACTGGGCCAGCACCGCGCCGGACAGCGCGGTCATGGCGTTGGCGATGCAGAGGCCCACCGTGATGGTGAAGGCGGTGTTGATGGACGACGCACGGACCATGTCCGGGTTATCGCCGGTAGCGCGGATGGACAGGCCCAACCGGGTGCCGAGGAACGCGATGAGCAGTGCGCAGACCACAACGGTGACAAGCGCCGCCACGATGAGCTTATAGGGTGCGCTCTCGCCAAAAACGCCCTGTGCAGCGGTAAAGACCGTTTTGGTTTTCAGCATGGGCACGTTGGAGGAGAAGCCCATGACCGCAAGGTTGACCGTGTACAGCCCCGTGTTGGTGATGATGCCCGCCAGAATCGACGGCACAGCGAGCTTTGTCTGCAAAAACGCGGTGATAAAGCCCGCCGCCGCACCGGCCAGCATGGCCAGCGGCAGCCCCAGGAACGGGTGGCCCGCCACGGCGGCGGTGGCCGACACGGCGCAGCCCAGCGTGAACGCACCGTCGGTGGTCATATCGGCGATGTTCAGCACGCGGAAGCTCAAAAACAGCGCCATAGCGACCAGCGCGTAGATAAAGCCCAGCTCCAGTGCATTCAGCACGGTGGCAACGGTAAACATAGGGTGACTTCCTCTCTGATTAAACTTGTCCCCCTCTGCGAGGGGGATGTCCGCAGGACAGGGGGAGAGAACCTTGCCACTGCCCGAAATATTTCGGGTGATGGCCAGGCTCTCTCCCCCACCGCCTGCGGGCGGAGCCCCCTCCCAGAGGGGGCCGGGATTTTTTTATTCCGCCGTGGTGACCTCGACGACCTGACCGGCCAGATCGTTGAAGGCGCTGTAGTCGATGCCCAGGGCGGCAGCGGTCTCGGTGTTGACGGTGATGATGCCGCCGTCCATGATGTGGTACGCGGGGACAACGCCGGTCTCAAGGATGTCGAGCGCCATGTCGGCGGTGTAGGTGCCCAGCTCGGTGTAGTTGACGCCGCAGGTTGCAAACGCACCTGCCGTGACGAAGCTGTCCGCGCCGGTGTAGAACGGGATGCCGCCCTTGGTCAGCGTCTCGGAGACAGCGGCGGCAGCGGCCATGACCACGTTGTCCGTCGGGGTAAAGACGGCATCGACCTGGCCGACCATGCTGGACGCGGCGGTCATGATCTCGTCGTTGGTGTTGCCGGTCTTTTCGACGTAGGCAATGCCCTTGGCATCCAGATACGCCTTGGCCTCGGCAATCGGGGTCGTGGAGTTGGCCTCGGAGTTGGAGTAGAGCAGGCCGACGGTCTGGATGTCGGGCTGAACGGCGAACATCATATCCATGATGGACTGGGTGTTCAGCGCGTCGGACGTGCCGGTGACATAGTCAATGTCGGTCAGGTCTGCGGCGGCGGGGTCGGAGATGGCCGCGTAGATGACCGGGGTCTTGGTGGACTCGGCGGCGGTGGTCATGCACTGGGCGGCCAGCGTCGCGATGGGAATGATGGCGTCATAGCCGTCGGCGACGACCTGTGTACCGATCTGGTTCAGCGTTGTGGCGTCGTTCTGGCCGTTGAAGTCCTTGTACTCGATCGTGATGCCCTTCTCGGCGGCCTTGGCGTCCAGCTCTTTCTCAATAGCCACGCGGATCTCGTCGAGGCTGGCGTGGTCGAGCTGCTGGACAATGGCGACCTTGTAGCTGTCAGCGGCGGCGGTGTCCGCGGTGCTCTCGGCAGCGGACGCGGTGGTCTCGGCGGAAGATGCGGCAGTGTTTGCGGTATCGGCGGTGTAGCCGCAGGCGGCCAGGCTGGTCATCATGGCGGCGGCGGACAGAACAGCAACAAACTTTTTCATGGTAAATTCTCCTTAATTTGTAAATTGTAGTGAATGTCAGGTCTGTAGGGGCGGCCATTGCCCCTATAGTGCCCGGTGCGTTCCCGGGCCATCCAGTTTTACAAATTCAGGCTTGCCATCGCTCTTTCATCAGGTTCATGTTCCCTCTCCCCCATTGTCAAAAACAAAACTGCCCTTGCACAGAACTTCTCCTGTGCAAGGGCAGATAAAACAAATCTGTGGTGCCACCTTGCTTGCCGTGCTTACTATACAATCACGGCCACTCTGTAGGGAACCAACATTCCCCTGCTCTGTAACGGGAGCTGCCCGTCAACGGATACTGCGGGCCATGCCCGTTTCCCCGTGCCCTCCGCGAACCATTATGCAGACCCGCTCTGTATCCCCTTCCCAGCATCGGGGACTCTCTGTAACTGCGCTGTGTGCTTTACTTTCGCTTCATTGGTTTAAAGCATTTATACCACACACGGGCGTGATTGTCAACACCCAATTTCAAATTTTATTCAGATTCTGCGGATTCCGGCGACGCCATGTTGTTTTTATCCAGCACAAACAGTTTTTGCACCTGCTCGGCCACGGGGGTGTCGGTGTCCTTCAGCAGGCAGTTCTCCGTCAGGTAGGGGCTGTCCTCGCCGTCCAGCGCCAGCAGCATATCTTTTCCGCGCAGGGCGTCGCTGCCCAGGTACTCGGTCAGGCTGTCGGCGTCCCAGGCGGTCTCGGTATCGTCGGGCGTGAAGCTGCCGGCGTTGCTCCAGGTGCCGTAGACTGCGCCAATGGCGCAGACGCGCTGCGGGTCCTCGTCCTCGCCGTATTTCTGCTTATCCAGCTGCGCCTGCAGCTCGGACGCCATGCTGCCCTCGGTCATCAGGGCGCTGGCCTCGTCGGTAAAGATCAGGATGCTGTCCTTCTTATAGGTTTTCAGCAGCTGCTTCGCGGCGTAGGTCGGCAGCTCACTGTCGTCCGCGACGTTCAGCGTGCCCTGCATGGCGTAGTACAGGCGGGACACGGCGGCGTAACTGCTGCCGAAGAACCGCTCCATCTGGCGCGGATATTTGGCCATCGCCGTCTTGAACCAGTAGACGGCATTGCTGGTCGTGCCGCTGCGCATGACCTGCACAGCCTCGGCGATCTCTGTCTCGGGCGTGTTGTAGCTCGCATTGGCCAGCACGGTCAGCGCTTTGCCCACTGTCGCACTGCGGGCATCTGCCCCCAGACCCGCGGCGTGGAAAACACCGGGGTAGCGCGTGCGGACGTGCTCCCACAGGGTGCGGGCGCTGTCGCGCCGGTCTGCGGGCAGCACGGACAGGTAGCTGTCCAGGCTCCCGGTATTGCCGGTCTGCAGATAGTTGTCCAGCAGCACGCCCGCGGCGGCGCCGTCCTGCACGGCCACGACCCGCACGCCCGCGCTGTACAGCTTGTCGATCAGCGCACCGCGCAGCTCATTGCCGCGCAGGTTGTCGGTGTCGGCCACAAAGACGCGGTACTCGTCGCTGCCGAAGTCCGACGCATCGAGCGCATAAGTCATATCAATGCGGTGCAGATACTTACTATTGTACTCCTCCACGGGGTTGGTCACGTCGGCGCTCTCGCGGGTCGCAATGACCAGCTCGCCCGCGGCCTCGGCGGCAGCGGTCTCCGGCGTGGCGGCAATGACCTCCTCGGCGGTCTTATCATCGTACAAAAAGTCCTGCAATGCCTTAATATTCACGACCCAGTCGGGGTCGTACATCAGGCGGTCATCCATGCCCGTGCGGATGCCGTAGGTGCCCTGCAGCGGCATGGACATCTGCTGCACATCGCAGCCCAAAAAGCCCGGCAGCTGCACGAGCAGCGCGGCGATCTCGGACTTGGTAAAGTTCGTCTGGATCAGCGGCAGAATGGTGTTGAGCAGGTTGTCCAGCTCCATGACGCTGGCGTTCTGCACCTGATCCAGCACGGCCTTAATGACGGTGCGCTGGCGTTCGACGCGCTTCCAGTCGTTGTCGATCTTGCGCAGACGGGCGTATTGCAGCGCCGTGTAGCCGTCAAAATGGTTGGGGCCCGGGTCAACGTGGTTGACGATCAGCATCGAGTTGGAGGGGACCTCCCAGTTCAGGGCCTTGGCCTCCATCTCGGTAATATCAAGGTCTACGCCGCCGACGGCGTCCACGATCTGGACGAAGGAGTTGAAGTTGACGCGGACGTAGTGGTCTACCTGCACGTTGAAGCAGTCCTCGATGGTTTTCATTGTCAGCTTTGCGCCGCCGTAGCGGAAAGTGTGGGTGATCCAGTCGTACTGGCCCTCATAGCCGTCCAGCAGGATCGGCACGCCGGTGCCGCGCTCGATGGAGACCAGCCGGATGACGTGATCCTTGATGTCGAGCGAGACCAGGATCATGCTGTCGGAGCGCGCGTCGTCGCTGAACTCGGTGGTGTCCTCCGTGCCGTCGAGCTGGTTCAGGTGGGTGAAGGCATCGGCGTCGTTGACGGCCTCGGTGCGCTCGTCGGTGCCGATGAGCAGGATGTTCAGCACGTTGTCGTCAGAGAACGGGCTGCCCTCGGGCATTGTCATCTCGCTTTCGGTGTGGGTCAGGCCGGTTCCGTCCAGGTCCTGGTCCTCGTCCGCGCCGATCTCACCCATCTCGCTGACGCTGCCGTCATCATAGCGCAGCAGGTCGAGCTTGCCGTTGACGTAAAGGGCCGCCAGCACAGCCAGCACGGCCAGAATGCCGACAACAATGACCGCGATTTTGCCGCCCTTGGGCAGGCGCCGCCACGGGTTCCTTTTTGGCGCTCCATCGGTTGTTTTTTCGGTTTTCGTTTTCAGTTCGTTCATATTTTTACTTTCCCCTGTTGTTGCCTTACCTATAATCCTGTTGTGTAGGGGGCAATGGCCGCCCCTACATATATTCAGCGTGTCGAAAAACCTCCCTCTGCGAGGGGGCCAAGGGGTGAGCACACCTTTTTCGACAGTCTGCGCCACTGCAGTGGCTTACTTATGTTTACTATTTTACACCCCCGGAGTACGGCATCGCAAGTGGCAAAATGAAAAGGGTTTCTGAGTACTTGTAAAAATTCATCGTGCTTCATTTTCCATCAATTCCTGTTGCTGTAACTTTATTTTCGATTTTTTGTTGTGTTCGCTAAGAGATCTCTTGACTGCCAAGGCGACTGCTCTCGCTGCTATAGCATATCGAAACTTTCCCAAATACTGTATGCCTTTATAGCAAACGCAAACCCAATCCTGCTGCCAGTCCCCTCCCCTTCCCTGCCCTCTTGAGATAGCCCTTACCTTATTGGATGGTATTTGCTTTATGTTGCTTTCCTTTCTTCTGCACTTGCCATATAACCTACGGGGCGATAATCCGGCTTTCTACCTATTGCAAGGTCCATTCTCAAATTCAGCTTGTTTCGTGTTGCGAAGGCTTCCCCTCCCACCTAAAAGAGAGGTTTCTACACATTAACAATCGGATAATTTCCCTTTTTGGAACAGATTGTATGAACCAATTTGTATATTTTTCATATATTGTCCTATTAGTATATTAAATTGTATCTTATACAGCCACTCACCTATCCTTTTTATCCACCTTATGTAAGTACATTAAGCCCGCAATCCCTGTGGATTACTGCCGAAAAAGTGGATAAGTCCGTCAAAAAGAGGTTTTCTCATCAAGAAGTCGGGAAGTCCAGTGAAAAGAGAGGTTTCTACATCTCATTCCCGAAAAAAATGTTTACTTTGCATTATGCCATACTTTGCACCACTATGGACCTCTCTGGATCATCTTCGCATTACGCTGTGTACATGCTGTATACATTATAATAATATTTCCTTATTGTATTTTATCTGCAACGATTTTTCCCATTTCTACTATCTTCTCTCCCAGCTTTTTTGGTTTTTCAAGTGCTATTTTCTTCTCTATATCTATATATTGTGGTTTTACATTCTTTTATCACTACGCTGCTTTGGTAGTACCCTTCTGTACATGGCTGTGTTTTTTCCTCTTTTCTTTCGCTCTTTTGATGTAGAAACCTCTTTTTAGTACAGATAATTTCTTTTTCGCAGCCCAGTTATATATCGGTATATCGCCTATTATTCTGTTTAAAAATCTTACGCTGTTTATGTGTAGTAACCTCTTGGTTCGCCACTATTACCTTTCCTGTCTCTGCCTATATAGACTCTCTTTGTGCAAGAATAAGTATGTTAGTTGATCCACAACACCAATATATAGTGTTTTGAATCAATCCCTAAAAGGAGGTTTCTACACCGGAAAAAATCGAGCACCTCCTACCGCAGAGATCACTCGCAGCAACAAAAGGAGGTTTCTACACACGCGGCAGGGGAAATTTTTGTTTTACTCTCTCCCCTGCTTCTATGCATACTATCCTAATTCAAGCGCCGGCGTTTTCCGATGCTTGTGCAAAGAGAGGTTACTACACCGGAAAAATCGGCTATAACACTCTCCACCTATGTTTGCACGGCAATGCTCTCCCGCTATCGCAAAGGCAAGATTTCCGCCCTGCACAATTTGTAGCCGCAACAGGCAGTATACAGAAAAAACTTTGAAAACAGAGATTCTTCCACTGCAAAAAAGAGGTTTCTACATGCTTATTTTGGCTGATTGGGCTGTAGCAATCTCTTTCTACAGCCTTTTAAACCTCTTGCATCCGGTGTGGAAATCTCTTTCGCCAAGTGTTTTTTCCTCTCCGCTGGCATGTGGAAACCTCTCTTTCTACATATTATAATAAATAAGTAAAAAGTAAGATATAAGATAAATAATTGTAAAAGAGAAAAAAGCAAAATTAAAAAAATAGAAAAGCTCCAAACATTTTTCGTTGACAGTCGGCAAATAGTATAGTAATATTATCAGTATAATGATATTTGTGTACCTATTTGTATTGTAACATCTAACGAAAGGAATATATAGCTGTATATCGTAATTATTTTAAGCCCCTCCTTGTACAGCTATAAGTAATGGATATGAACAAAACGAATTCGTCCATTGATGAAAACGAGGAATCTTTAGTTGGAGAGGTCCTTTCTGATGATGAGGTCCGCGAAAAAAAGCAAGCGATTGCGAAATGGCAGCACTCCCCTGTCGGCTTTGGCTCTTACATTACCAAAAGTAATGACCTGATCCAGCGGACAAAGTACTCTCTGCCCAGAAATGAGCAAAAGGTTCTCTTTATGCTCATGTCTAAAATCGACCAGAAAAATGATAAGGATGCATCCAAATATTATTCGATCACTTTCAACGATTTTGCTAAGTTGACCGGAGTGCGCACGGTGGATACGACTTATGCGCTGAATCTGAAGGAAACTATAGAAAATTTGGAAAATCGTACCTTCTGGGTCAAGAAAGAACCCGGCAGTAAGGTGTATCGCTCCATTTCCTGGCTGCAAAAAGGTTCTGAGGTCGATTTCGACAAGAAAGAGATTCGCCTGCGCTTTAACCAGGACATCTGGAAGGATATTGCGCAGCTTACCAGCAACTATACCTCTTACAGCATCGAATATCTGCTGATGATGAAAAGCACCTACTCTATGCGCGTTTATGAAATCATACTCTCCTATGACAATGGAAACAGAGACTATGGCTATACGAACGGCCTTGTATTCCAGCCGGTAAATGATGAGATCCTGAATAAGTTCTCCTCAAAGCGCGACGAGCTGACGGGTTATAAGTATAAAAAATTCAATATTGATGAGTTTAAAGGTCTGCTTTCTGCACCCACAGAGGCAGAGAGAGAGTCCACAAAGAGCAAAAAGAAAAAGGATCCGGCATCTGCTGACAAGAAAAAGTTTGACCGGGAAAAACCGCTGTCTGAAAAGTACAAGACTTTTACAGAGTTTGAAAAGAATGTTTTAAAGACCGTTAAGAAAGAAATCAATGAGATGACGGATCTTTGGTTTGACTATGCCCCGGCGCGCAAGCGCGGTGTTCGCAAATATGAATACCTGTATATTTTCATCAAATACAAGACCAAAGCGGAAATGAGGGATGTCCGCTCCTATCATGATAGAAATACGCACGATGACGAAATTGTAAGGGATTCCAGAAAGAAGAAAACCCAGAGTGCGGAAAAAGCAGCCCAGCATATTACAGAGCCAATTAGCACAGATATTTTGAAAATGAAGTATAGAAAAGCAACTACGGAGATCAGAAACAAAGCAGACTATGCTTCGTATGAGGATAAGCTGACAGACAACGAAAAAAATATCTGCAATGATATTTTCACATACACGGCTAAGATCCTGACAAACACCAACAAGCGTGACCAAGCGGAGGAAACACTGGATTCTTTAAACCGAATCATTCATGACAATGCCGGGCTGAAAACATGGGCCCTGGGACTGTGTGTAAAATTTACGGAGATGTTTGAAAAAGCAACCGAAAGGAAGTCTGCACAGTATTATCGCACGGTTGTTTATAACGATACGATTGAAAACAGTGCTTTGATCGTCGCGGCCGGCAAGCAGAAGCTCGCATCGTTGAATCCGGCGGGCGTGTTTAAGTTTGATATGTCTGTCTTTGAGGATGTATAAGTATTATTTGGCAGCAGCCTGCAACATGCAGGCTGCTGCTTTTTGCTGTAAAGAAAAAACAAAGATTATAAGTGACAAATAAATACAAACCGAGAACAGCAACAAGAATTGAAAGATGTGTTGACTCTGTCAGACTGTCGAAAAACTCTTGCAGGGACGAGCATTGCTTTCCCGTGCCCGTTTGCCTTGTAAGCAAACTATCCCAGAAGATGCGTTGCTGCGGTAAGTTGACGGGCGACAAATGGTCGCCCCTACACATGCAATAAGGCAAGAAGGCAATTCTTTTGACGGTCTGGACTCTGTTTCGTGCTGTGAAGCGCAGTGCGAGTATGTAAAGAAATGGCCTACACGAATGCAGATATATTAAAGAATAGCAACAAGAATTGATAGGCTTGAAATATCGTTATGGCAGGATGATACCCGGAAAAGAGAATTGACTTTACTTATATCTATGTTATAATTGAAATCACAATAAGCAGCAAAAGATGACTGCAACTATTTTGTGGTGAGGTATAGGCTTCAACATATTCAGCTACTGAAGTATGATAAAATCGTACAACCGGAAATGGCAAAAAGACATGGAAAATCGATTACAAGAGAATTACAGAATGAAAGTTCACAGCAACAAGAATTGACAGATACATCCACAAATAACAGCCTTTACAGAAATGAGGAATTGCTCAATGTCTGCAAAAATTATTACAATTGCCATTGAAAAGGGAGGCACGGGTAAAACCGTAACGGCCTCCAATCTTGCCTACCTGATGGGCGATGAGGGGAAAAAAGTTCTTTGCGTGGATACTGATCCGCAGGGAAATCTCACCAAAGCACTCAGCGGCGGCTTGAGCATCACAAGTGATGAATTCTACGGTAAGGCGCTTTATAATCTTTTCGACGGGTTCCTGTATCATAGCAAGACGCGAGACTTTATTGTGGAAACGCAGTATGAAAATGTGGATATGATCCCGTGCGATGCGCAGACGCCGCGAATCAATAAGCGCATTGAACTGCTGATTGGCGATGCAGAGCGCCTGAAGGACGGAGATCCGAGGAAGGTTTCCGGTATGGGGGATTTCCTGTACTATTTCCTCAATCAGGTGCGTGATGAATACGATTACATTCTTATTGACACACAGCCTACGCGGGACAGCCTGTTGCTTTCCAATGCAATCTATGCAGCGGATTATATCCTGATTCCAGCCGGCTGTGAGGATAACTCCGAAGAATCAGCATTTCGCCTTTATTATGAATGCAATAAGATGAAGCAAAGCTCCACTTCTCACCTGATGGGTGCCGGTGTGTTGTTGGTGAATGTAGATAAAAGCGCAGCAACAGACAAGAAGATTCAGGAGCACTTTAAAGAAGAACTCGGCACATCGCTGTTCAGTGTTGCAATTCCCACAAGCAAGACGGTGAAAACATCCATTTCCCGCTTTTTGCCTGTGTGCTATATGGCAAAAACGCAGCCTGTGGCAAAAGCCTATGTGAAAGCCTACGAAGAGTTGAAAAAGCGTCTGGAGGTGAAATGATATGGGAATGAAAAGCCCCGCCAAAAAGAAGGAAATCGTAAAACGTTCCCGCCCGACGGATGCAGAGCTTGGCAAAATTGATTCCAATAATGGCGATGCAGGAAAAATTATCAGTGATCTGACCGCAGGGCATAAAAGCATTGAATACGAAGCACGGGATATTGCACTGTACGATATTCGCGTAAACGCGGACAACGAAATCTTCCGGCAGGCAGATACCCAAGAGGACATTGTGCAGCTGGCGGAGGATATTCAGCGCAACGGCCTGATGCATAATTTGGTGGTGTTTCCGCAGGAAGAAAATGGGAAAACGGTGTATGTCCTTCTCTCCGGTGAGCGCCGCTACCGCGCGATGGAGTACCTCGAAAAGAGAGGAGACGCCACCTGGAACACCATCAAAAACTGCAATGTGATCACAACCAGTCTTTCGGAAAATGAAAAAAAGGTGCTTTTATACAGTGCGAACCTGCAGGTCCGCGGCGGCTTTGCGGATGAACAGATCCGCCGCAAGGCCGTTGCAGAATTTGTGGTCTGCCTTCAGAACGAGCCGTTCAATATGACGGAAAAGGACGCTAAAAAGGCAATTAAGGAAGTGAGTGCAACCACAGCCAAGCAGATCGACCGTGATTTCCGCATTGAGGAAAAGCTGGACAAAGAGTTGCTTCGCCTTTTGGATAACAAGTTCCTGACCCGCATGGAGTGTGAAAGCTATATCACGCTGGAGCCGGAGGTGCAGCATAAAATTGCGCAGTGCTATCTGTTGCTGAGCGCGGTTGATGTGAGCAACTGTGACACCGATGCCCGGGAGCGTCTGCTGCAGGAATGCAACAGCATACATTATGACTTTATCCGGGCTATTGACAGAGCCAGAAAAACCAACGAGCCGGATGAGCGGGACGAGCGCCTGGAGACTGCGTTTGCGGAGTGTGAAAACGAAATCCGCCTGCTGCAGAACAGGGTAGGGGAGTACCGTACCGCCGTCAGTCGGCATGATACGGAGAAGGCCGAGGAAATCGCAAAGGATGTGGCCAGGGATCAGGAGGCAAAGCGCGTCGAGAAAAAGGAGCAAAAGAGCGAGTCTGAAAGCGCGACCTTTGTGGAAAAGACGATCCAGCCTGTTGCCAATAAGATTTTTAAGAAAATGAGTTCAACCAGCTATAAGCGTGGCGTCAGAAAGATGTCTCAGGAGCGCCGTGATAATGATGTTGCGATTCTGAATGAACTGATCGAGCAGGCGCAAAGCCTCCGGGATTTGATTGAAGCCGCAAAGTAAGGTAGGGTAGACACTGTCCCGGTAACCAAAGGGTGATGCGAATGAAAGAAGAAAAAGTCAAGGTCAACCTTCGGGTAGGGCTCCTGATTCGGGAGACGCTTGTGGATGAGGCTGCTGTGGAGGATATCCGCGTAGGCACCCTGGCCAATCGGCTGCTCCAGTCCGAGATGGATAAGGTCATGAAGGTCGGTGCTGACAACTGCCTGATCATGAACAGCAGGGAATATCTGGCCAGCGAAGCAGAAATCGAGCAGAACAGGGCGGCCTACTATCTGTTTCCGGAAACAAAGGTTGTCAGCCGGTTTATTGCTACGCAGTTGGATGACAAGATCTATCCACAAATATCTTTTTACTTTTTGAAAGAGCAGATGGATGCGCTGGAAAAGCTGGTACGAAAGCAGCGGATACCGCAAACGATCCGAAACGGTGCGGTGCACTCCTATCGGTATGTTATCGCCGGTATGCTGCTGAATCATCCGCTTTGCCGTGCGCTGGGAGCATCCGCCAATAATGATTGAACCCAAAGCCCACAGCCGCCGCTGTGGGTGTTTTTTGTCTGCCGCTGCCTGCAGCAAAACGCGCTGCAGAGGCGTCCACTCACGCGCTCTGAGAGAGGGACGCGGTGAAGACGGTAAACAAAAATCCTCCACCCGCAAATGCGGGCAGGGGAGAGGGGAGACGCAGTCTTGAAAAAATATAGGGGCGGCACACAGAATTATGCGGTGTTGCCTTAGAGCCAGGTACCCTTCCGCAGGTACTGCGGTCAGCATTTTGGTTTCGCCTTCCTTACAATTTGTTTCTATAGAGGGAAATTTTTGCTTGCTTTTGGGTTGCGGTGCTATTATACTTTGTGACATAGAATGTGTAAGAAGTATTTACCGCATTATGACTATGTAATTTTGGTATGAATGAGGCTGCGCCTATGTATGTCGATTGGGAATACTACAAGATTTTTTACTTTGTCGCAAAATACCGCAATTTTACCAAGGCGGCCCGCGTGCTGGGCAGCAACCAGCCCAACATCACGCATACGATGAACAAGCTGGAGGATCAGCTGCACTGTGTGCTGTTTATCCGCTCCAACCGGGGTGTGACGCTGACGCCGGAGGGGGAGATGCTCTATACCCGCATTTCCTCGGCTGCTGTGCAGATACAAGATGCCGAGGAGGAGCTGAGCGCCAGCGCGACCTTTGAGCATGGTGCAATCAGTATCAGCGCAACCGAGACGGCGCTGAACATCTACCTGTCGGAACGGCTGCGGGACTTCCATGCGCAGTACCCCGGTATCCGGCTGCGGATCTCCAACCATTCAACGCCGCAGGCGATTCAGGCAGTGAAAAACGGCGAGGTCGATTTCGCTGTTGTGACGACCCCCACCGGCGCAGAGGGGGAGCTGAAAAAAGTTGATTTGATGCCGTTCAACGAAATCCTGGTCGGCGGGAAAACCTTCACGGCGCTGGCAAGCCGGACGCTCTCGCTGCAGGAGCTTGACGCCTATCCGATGATCATGCTGGGGAACGAGAGCATGAGCCGCCTGTTTTACCGGCAGTTTTTCCTTGAGCACAGCGCAGACCTGAAGCCGGATATTGAGGCGGCCACCACAGACCAGATGATGACGCTGGTAAAGAGTGAGCTTGGCCTTGCCTTTGTGCCGGAGCCGATGGCCCGCAGCAGCCTGCAGCGCCGCAGCATTGTGCAGCTGACCCTGCGGGAGGAGATTCCGCAGCGCTCAGTAAGTCTGGTTTATGACCGGCACCGTCCGCTGAATACGGCGGCCCGGGAATTTCAAAAGCAGCTGCTGAATGCGGCCAGACGGGAAAAAGCAGAATAACGCAAAATGTGCCCGCGCAAGCAGGTACATTTTGCGTTATGGGATGCAGAAAGCGGCAGTGTTTATGTCCAATCAGTGCATAAAGCGCTCCGGATCGGAACGCCGCCAAAAAGCTGTTGCAAAAGGCGGGGAAAATGTCTATACTTGTACTATTACAAACCAGCAGACGCGGTATAGTACCCCGCTGCGGACACTTTGCAGAGCAACCAAAGGAGTCACTTGTATGGATAAGCAGAGCAGGACCTATCAGGCGTATGTGCAGATCCTGAAAGAGGAGCTGATCCCTGCCATGGGCTGCACCGAACCGATTGCCATCGCCTACGCCGCCGCCAAGGCGCGGGATGTGCTTGGCGGCATGCCGGACAAAGTTGAAATCGGCGTGAGCAGCAACATTATCAAGAATGTCAAGAGCGTCATCGTGCCCAATACCGATGGCATGAAGGGCATTGAGGCCGCCGCAGCGGCAGGCATCGTCGGCGGGCAGGCGGACAAGGCACTGGAGGTCATCTCAGCTGTAACAGCGGACCAGAAGGCAGCGATGCGCACCTTCCTGACGCAGGTGCCGGTCACGGTGAAGGCAATCGACAACGGCTTTATCTTCGACATTATTGTGACGCTGCAGCAGGGGAGCGATTCCGCCGTGGTGCGCATCTGCCAGTACCACACGAATATTGTCCTGATCCAAAGAAACAGCGAAGTGCTGCTGGATCATACCGCGCAGGAGACAAAGCAGCTCTGCGGTGACGCCGCCCCTGCCGAGAGCGGTCTGACAGACCGGGCACTGCTGAACATTGCGGATATCTTTGCATTTGCCGATACCTGCGAGATCAACGACATCCGACCTTTGCTGGAAACCCAGATCCGGTACAACACCCGCATCTCGGAGGAGGGACTGCGAGGGGATTACGGTGCGAACATCGGCTCTACAATGCTGAAATTTTACGGCGAGGATGTGCGCAACCGCGCTATTGCCAAGGCAGCAGCAGGCTCTGATGCCCGTATGAGCGGCTGTGAGCTGCCAGTTGTCATCAACTCGGGCAGCGGCAATCAGGGCATCACGGTCTCGGTGCCGGTCATCGAGTATGCCAGAGAGCTGGGGGCATCCGATGAGACTCTCTGCCGCGCACTGGCCCTCTCCAACCTGATTGCGATCCACGAGAAGGCCGGTATAGGGCGGCTGTCCGCCTACTGCGGGGCCGTCAGCGCGGGCTGTGCTGCGGGCTGCGGCATTGCCTATCTGCAGGGCGCAGACCTGAAAGCGGTCTCCCACACCCTTGTCAATGCACTGGCCATCGTTTCGGGTATTATCTGCGATGGTGCCAAGGCCAGCTGTGCGGCGAAGATCGCCTCCAGCGTGGAGGCGGGCATCCTGGGGTATCACATGTACAAAAACGGCCAGCAGTTCCGCAGTGGGGATGGCATCGTCACAAAGGGCGTTGAAAATACCATCCGTAATGTGGGACTGCTGGGCCGTGAGGGTATGCGCGAAACCGATAAAGAGATCGTGCGGATCATGCTGCAGGAGCCGTAAGGCCGCCGCAGTGGAAGACAGGGACTACTTAATAGGAAGTGACCTTTATCCCGTATTCCTGCGCGGCCAGCTGCTCCCACCCGGAAAGCTGTGCTTTTGTCGGCGCTGCGGATGCAGACGGGCTTTCCCGCGCTCCTTTTGTAGGATTCTGTCCACAGTGCGGCGCGTTCGCAGGAGATCTGCGGTTTGGCGTTTACATAGTTTTGGCGTATTTTTTCAATTCGTGCGGTAAGCCTTTTCAAATCTCCCCCATTCGGAAAACAAGCAACAGAAAAGTCAAAAGGCGTGCAGCACCCAATGAAGTGCGGCACGCCTTTGTGTGCAAATGCAAGCACTATTTCGAGAAATTGGGTCTGTATTACCGGTTCACGGTAAGGTCACGCTCGTTTTCGACGACTGCTTCTACCGCAAGCGCAAGGCCGCGCGCGATTTGATGCAGCTCCATGCTGGGTGTTCCCAGCGGCTTGCTGACGGCCTGCTCCATCGCATACGGCACATGGATAAAACCGCCCCGCATAGCGGGATACTGCCTGTCGATGAGATAGAGCAGCGTATACATCAGGGAGTTGCACACAAAGGAGCCAGCGGTGTAGGAGAGGGCTGCCGGAATACCGGCGGCTCTCATTTTTTGCACCATGGCTTTTACGGGCAGAGAGGTGAAGTAGGCGGGCGCACCGTCCTTCCGGATCGGCTCGTCCACAGGCTGGTCGCCTGCATTGTCAGGGATGCTTGCGTCCGCAAGGTTGATGGCAACTCTTTCCGGCGTGATGGCGGACCGCCCGCCTGCCTGCCCGACACAGATGACCGCATCGGGCCGGTGCTCGTTTACGGCGGCTTCCAGAACGGTGCCGGAAAGAGCAAACCGGGTGGGAACCTGCAGTTTGATGATCTGTGCCCCGGCAATGGTGTCGGGCAGCAGTTTGACAGCCTCATAGGCCGGGTTGACGGTCTCTCCGCCGAACGGGTCAAAACCGGTGACAAGGATCTTCATGAAGGAAACCTCCGCGTATTATTTTCTGCGCACGGCAAAACCAAACACAGTGCCGCAGGCGCCGCCGACGATGTGCATAAAGTTGGCTACATTGTCCTGCACGAACAAAATATCATATACCTGCTGGCTCAGGTAGAGCGCACCGACAAGGGTCAAAGTGATCGGAATACCGCCGTAGCGCTCCTCCAGCGGGGGCGCGATGACAAGAAAAAGCAGCATGTTGCCTATAAAGTGGTCCCAGCCTGCATGGCCCAGCACATGACCAAACAGCCGGACAAAAAACAGCGGATCGGCCAGCGAAGAACGATAGACGCTGAAAAGATGATAGGTCGTCCACCCATTGGTCAGATGACCCAACTATTAACTTAAAGCAAAAGACCGAAGTTGTAAAGCCTTTTTTGGCTTTTACTTCGGTCTTTCTTTTTGGGGGCTGTGCAACAGCCCCGCGTGCACCCGTGCGCAATTGATAAGCAAATAAAGGGTCTTGCTATGACTGCGGCAAAAGCGGTCATGGCGGGTCAGCAGGGTTTGGTCTGCCGCTGCTTTAAAAAGTGGATCGTCATAACGGCGCAAGCAGCCAGACGGAAGTGTGTTTTTAGGACCTACTTTGTATCAGTGCTTTATGCATTGCGCCACGGCATATTTCAATTTCTGCAAATCCGTTTCGTCGGGGTGGGAAACAGCAGTATCAAAGTTTTCAATCATTTTGTCAACGTTTGGGATCGGCAGAGGGCTGTTTTTCATCTTTACATAGCGCTCCCGCACCGATTGCGGCATTTTCCCCTGGCACATGTAGGTGCCGATGACAGTATTGGAAGCACCGAGGCACTTTTGAACGGAAGAAAGAATTTTGTCAAAATATTCCTGACTGCCGCCGAACCCGGCTGTGCCAAACAGGAACACCTCTTTGCCCTTGAGCGTTTTCAGGAAATCGGTGATTTCCTGATTGCAGCGCCCCTTGTCCGTCCAAAAGCCGATGAAAAGACGCTCTGCCTGCAGAGCCTCCTGTGACGGGGAACCGAAGAAACACAAATCTGCCTGAGGGAGAACGGAGGAAACAGTCTCGGCAAGCTGTTTAGTATTGCCGGTCTGGCTGCTGAATACAATAGCGTATTTCACAGGTCATACCTTTTCATAAATGCAATGGGTGCCCTGATGCTGCTGCAAGCCGCCAAGGCATTTTTTGTTGCAGCGAACACAGCGGTGAATCTCCTTGATCTGCCCGGAGGCCACTTTGTTCGGCCATTCCGGGTCAGCCAACAGCTGGCGGCTCATGGCAGCACAGGTGATGCGTCCGCTTGCAAGCTGCTGCTCTACAAAATCAGGCTGATTCAGTCCGCCCACGCCGGTGATGGGCTTGTCCGTGTATTGGCGAACCTCATCGCAGAATTTCAGGAAGCAGCCCTGCTCTTTGAAGTACGGGTGGTTGGCCGGGGGAATGGTGTCCTCCAGACTGGAATGGTTCGCCAGCGTTACATGGAAGCTGGTCACACCGGCATCGGTCAGCAGCGGTACAAAAATACCCAGCTCGGACTCCACCACACCGGCATTGCCGTAGTGGGGATCTTCCTGCCGGACGGCCAGCTTGTAGTCGATGGGAATCTCCGGCAGACGGCTGCGGATGGCCTTGACGGCCTCCACCGCAAAGCGGGCACGGTTCTCGGCGCTGCCGCCGTATTCATCCGTGCGGTGGTTAAAGACAGTGGAGCTGAAGCTGCCGCACATGCGGTCACCGTGGACCTGCACCATATCGAACCCGGCTTTGACAGCCAGCACGGCGGCCTCGCCGAAGCCGTTGATGATCTTATGGATCTTGCGGGTGGACAGCTTGCTGATGTAAGGGGCAACCTCGGCATTCAGCAGGGGACGCAGCTCCTCCATGGAAATCTTCTTCGTCAGAACGCCGGGCACGTATTTCAGCATGGCCAGCATATTGGAGTCGGACTGGTGCAGCTGGGCGCAGATGCGGCAGTCATAGCTGTGGACGATTTCGACCAGCTTCTGATAATGGGCGAAGCCTTTTTTATCAAAAAGAGATTTCTCAAATTGGCTTTTGCCGACGGGGACGTCACCGATGATAACCATGGCGCAGCCGCCTGCGGCGATCTTGCGGATCTTTTCAAAGTATTCGTCCTCCGCAAGGCCAAAGGTGGTAGGGGCAAAAATGATGCGGTTTTTCAATTCCAAACCGCCGTAATTGATGGGGCTGTTAATCGTTTCGTACATGGTGCGGTATCCTTTCTGTTGCTTTTTCCAATAAGGCAAGCAGCTGTTCCTTTTCTTTTGCAGTCAGATTCGTCATAAATCTGTCGTCCCAGTCAAAGAATATCCGGTGGGCGGCTTCAAAAGCCTCCTGCCCGCGTTCTGTCAGGTTGAGCAGATAGTGACGCCCTGATTTTTCCTTGGTAATAAAGCCATCGTCAGTCAGACGATTGATGCACCGTTGACTGTGCCCCCAGTCAAGGGACAACGCTTTTGTCAATTCCGAAGGCGTACAGTTCGGCTTTTTTCCGATATATACAATAAAAAACAAAAGCCCGAAATTTAGTCCGACTTCCTGCAGCTTGTCGCCTGTGAAATCCGCAAAGCTGCGGTACAGCATGGCGATGTAGTAGGAAAGGGTCTTTTGATACATGGTGGATGCAGCATCTCCTTTCGTAAAAGAGTATAGTCTATACGCTTGACTTTGTCAAGTATAAAATGCTGATATACAATCGAAAAGACAAAATATATGCTATAGAGGGAAAGCAAACCGGGCAGTAAGCCCTGGAGCAGGGGACATCGGCCGCCACACGGCGGCGCAGCAAAATACAAACTCGCAGCAGTCAAAGGGTACTTTCGTATCCATGACTGCTGCGAGTTTTTTAAGGGCAATACCGCATAATTCTAAGTGCCGATACGGCGAGCGAGGTGCGGCAGCTG
>ERZ773131.1186-NODE-1186-length-19663-cov-5.775602_pt1 | contig 19663 bp, 25 predicted proteins | sample MGYA00511082_ERZ773131 | MGnify/ENA primary metagenome ERZ773131 (study PRJEB29015, sample SAMEA2737813) | human gut metagenome | biome: human gut; feature: human-associated habitat; material: faeces | place: China | collected 2012 ... | reverse complement strand
GAATTATCAGAATAATTTTGATCTAATCAATTATATAATAATATATAATATAATTGTAAAGATAAAACAAATTTTTAATTAAAAAGGAGAAAATGATATGACAACAAATTTACCAATGATCGCAAGAGCATCAAGCAATGTAGAGGACATTATTTCTAGACAAGTTTATTCTCAAATTTCAAAAGGAATTATCGGAAAAATTAAAGATCGTTATGGTCATACTTTTAAAATCACAAGATATAGCTATGGGCAAAAATGTATCGAAGATATTAATAATTGGATTAAAGAAAAAGATCCAAAATTTAAAGAAAGATTAGAAGGTCCAAAAGAAACATGCTTAAAAAATATCGATTTTGTTATAAATTTAGATATTAATACTTATTTATTTGTATCTGTAGGAAAATCAAATTCAGATGACCAGTTATTACTACAGATTCTTGCTAATAATCAAAACACAGGAAGATCTGAATCTTCTGAATATGATATCAATCTTTTTGTTTGTGGTAAAAAATGCAAAAAGTATATGAAACAGATTGAAAGTATTTTGAAAGAATATATAAAAGATAAGCTGTACATGTATAGCGTTTCTGGTGGAAAAGAATCGGAGGAATTTAATTCAATTATATCTGATATGCATCTTAGATCAATGAAAACATTATTCTTTGAAAATGATATCAAAGAAAAAGTAATTAATCATATTCAAACTTTCTTAGATAATGGTGAAATCTATGAAAAGAGAGATCTGTTATATAAGACTGGAATATTACTTTATGGTGATCCTGGAACAGGAAAATCATCATTAGCAAATGCAATTGCAACTCATTTCAATGATTCTTTAATTGTAATTGATATGACAACATTTGATAAATTAGATATCAATACATTAAGTCAATCAATTAATGCTGATGATGAGCAGTATGTAATTTTATTGGAAGATATTGATTGTATCTTTAAAAATCTCGATCGTACGGATGGTTCAAATATTGACAAGGATGATCTTAAGATTGTAAATAAGCTTTTACAGTTTACAGATTCTAACTCTAGCCCAAATAATGTTATTTTTGTAGCAACTACAAATCATTATGAAAAATTAGATGAAGCTATCACTAGAAAAGGAAGATTTGATCTTCAGTTAAAAGTTGGTGGAATTAATGAAGATACAGCTAGAAAGATGTGTAAATCTTTTGAGTTATCTGAAGAATCAATTGACAAAATTATTGCTGAATCTGAATTCCCAATCAACCAGTCAAAATTACAGTCTATTATTCTTGAAACTATCAAGAATAATATTAATAATCAGGAGGTTAAATAATTATGTTCGGATTTGAAACCAAAAGAGAATTTAATGAAAAAATCAATGAAGAATTTATAAAAAATGGTCTTTATGCTATACCTGTTGGTAGCAAGAATGCTAAATTTATCAATTATGATATAAATGCAAGTCCAGCGTTTCATATCTTGGAATGCCGTATAACAAATGGTCGTGAAAATGCTACATTCGTTATACTTCTTAATGGTAAAGATGATATATCAAAATGCCAAATAATTGATAAATTCAATAAATCAATTAAAAGCTTAGATATATCTTCATCATTGATATGCAATAATTTTGATTTTTACACAGATACATTTACCAAAACAGAAAATAATGCATATTATCTGATTGATATTAGCAAAAAAGAAACAACTATTGAAAGCAATAATGATGATAGTAATTATTTAGATGAAAAATCATTTCTGGAAGCTTTCAATGATTGCCTTAAAGAGGTTGGATTTGCTGCCTGGGAAAAGCATGGAAAGATTGTTAAAATTAACCCACTAATAGGAGATTTTCATTGCTTTGAACTTTTTGTTCATGATGAGTACTTTAATAATTTAGTAACATTCAAATTACCAATTTATATGGATGAAACTGAAAATCCAGAAGCTTTGCTTAATAGATTTAATAAAGCTATAGAAATGTTTAAGCTTAAGTTTAAGAAACTGAAATATTACTATACCTATAATATCTATGAAGACGTGGAATTGGCATTTGAAGGTAAAACATTTTTATTAGAGGATTTATATAAAAGAAATTCAGATCATATTATTTATACAAATTTAGGAACTAAATTTATTGAATCTAAGGAGGATGAAAAAATGAAAGATATGGAGTTAGAGAATCAGTTAAAGGATGCTATAAAAGATGAATCTATAGAAAATACAATTCCTGCTAAAACAGGATTTGCAATTACTGTAAAAGATATTATTAATTCTGTTTTGGGAGTTTCAAATATATGTGGTTCTATATTTGGAATTAAGAAATTTAAAAAATCTGAATCCAAATCTTCGAAAGCATTGTGGATTGGATTTGTTATTTTAAATATTTTTGGAGCATTTAAATCTATCTTTTCATTAGTTGATTCATTAATGCTACCAGAAGTAGAAGATGATATTGATGAAGATTAATTCTGCAGAAAAAAGCTCTTTATATGGTCTATCTAAATTTATGGATTATTTTAAATATATGAAATTTTTAGATCAATATGATAGAGTGTTCTTGGGTTGGTCATATAGTCTTAAAGATTCTAATCAAACTAAAGATATAAATTTTTATAGTACGGAATTAGAAGACTTATCAAAACTAAAAAGAAGAATCAATTCTTTAAAAGATAGAATTGGTGAAAATAATCTTGGAGTCTAATATCAGACTCCAAGATAGTTTATTTTTAAAAAGAAAGGACATAAATTTATGATGTATTATAACATGGAAACAGTTAACAAATCTTTTATCGATTTTCATCTTTATTTAAAAGAGAAAGGTATCAAAAATAATAATTTTATGCTTAGATTGCATGACCCTTCATTGGCAAATATAGATCCTTTTGATCCGTTATTATCAGAAGAAATGAAGAGTAAAATTATCAATGAATGTAAAATTAATATTTGGTTTTATTTTAGAGAAATTTTGCGAGTGCCATGTCAAGGTGGTGGGAAAGAAATGTTTGAATTAAATAGAGCAAATTGCGCAGCAATTTCTCTTTCTTGCTTAAGAATTGGTAATTGGATGCAAAGGTCTAGATCTACAAAGTCTACTCTTGATAGTTTATCTATTTTATCATATTATGGTACATTTTTTGATGATGCATCAATTTTACTTTCAAGCAAGCACAAAACTGATGCTGGTATGAATTTGATGAAATTTACAGCAATAATTAATTATTTGCCAGATTATTTATATGATGTTTATTGCAGTACAAATTCGACAATTAGAACAGTTGGTTTATATAGTAAAGATATAAATATAGCTAAAAATTTAGGACGTTCTCTTACCTCACCAATAATTTATTTTGATGACGCTGAATATATTAAATATCTAAAAACTATTATTGATAGTGCTGAAAAATGTAAAGAAACTTTTAAAGAAAAACAATTAAAAACTTTTCGTATATATACTTCTACAGTCAATGATAATATTGATAAAGATTTATTGGAATTTATTGATAAATTACCTGTTTGGAAAGATGAATTTTATGATTTAAATTACACATTAATCGTTCCAAATGAATTATATTTTATAAAAGCAAAATATAATGAAATAGGATATGGAGAAGACTATTATAAAAGTATGATAGTTAATTTAAATAAAGATTGGGATATAATCAGACGAGAAGTATTGTTGGAAAGAAAAGAAAAAGATTCAGAGTAACTTAGAAAAAATAAACTCAAGCCCATCTATTTTGAGATATGGGCTTGAGTTTATTTTTTAGTTAATATCTAATAGTTCGATAGATATTGCATTAAAGTCTGGCTCGTTAATACTGTTAAATCCTACAAATTCTCCTGTAAATGTAACATAATCACCATCAAATATTTTAGTTGATGATGCATTACTAAAATTCTCAATATAAATACAGTCAGTCGAACTTCCATCTGTCCATAAAGCATTTATATACATACAATCATTTTTAGATACAGTTACATATGCATCAAATGTTACAGTTTTACCGATATTAGAATCATCTCTAAGAAAGTCCCTCATCTCTGAATCAGAATTAAATGTTAAAACTTCACTCGACGTTGTATCTGCTGCTGGATCTGGAGAATAAACACTTCCAAAAATACTGAAATTTCCCATAAAATCAGAATTATAATCTTTTTGCTGACCAAAATAGAAAATCCCATCCATTAAATAATTAGCAACCCATAAACCATCTTCTGAAACCCATGTTACATTATCTACTGGATACAATGTTACATCAACATTATATGCCGGATTTAATTCTCCTTCGTCATATGAAAATCCAACATATCTAACAGCATCTCCCTCATCAATAAGGTTCAGATATAATTCTTTGTCATTATCATATCCTCCCTCATAAGTCACATAAGTAACTCCAGGTGTAACACTATATGCATCATCTGTTATTACTTCTGTTGCAATTTCTGTTTCTGTGTGTTTTGTCTCAGTTGTCTCTGTCTCGATTTTTTCTGTTTCGGCTTTCTCTTCTTCTGGTTCTGATACAATTTTAGATTCTTCAGTAGCATTTTCTACTGCTACAACTGTCTGCTGTGGATCTTCGGTACTACCTGCATTATAGCAGCATACCAATGCAACTAAAATAACTATTAAAACCACCTTAATGCCTCTATGTTTCTTATTTGTCTTATTATTTTTCATCATTTATTCTCTCCTTTTTTATTATTTTACCTACTACATATGATATGATAATATCAAACAATACTGCCCATAATATACTAACTATCTTGTCATCAATGAGCAACAATTGTTTATCATAATACCATATTACTATAATAATTACTACACTTTCTAATCTGATATATGGTTTAGGAATTGCCAAATCAAAGAGATTTACCAATAACCCAAACATTAATCCGTTTAGTAAATTACTCATTACATCACCTTATCTCTAAAATCTAAAACAATATCTTCAAAAGATGTATAGATCTTCTGCTGAGTAGGATATGATACCCTAATCGAATGATTATTTTTATTAAAGATAATTACGATAATCATTCCAGCAACTGTTTCTATTATAGTATTATAGCAATTCCCATACTGATTTGAAGAAAACATTGCATCTCGAAAGATACATCTTGTAATCAGTTTCAAAAATTCATTATATGTTAGCTTTTCACCATCAAATGGACAAAAATATTTGAAAAACAAATATGGATCAACTCTTTCAAAATCTACATCTTTTCTTTTAATGTAGATTTCTTTGCCGTAAGTCACATATTCAACTATTTCTGCAGTTTTAAAAGGTGGAAAATCTATTGTAGCATATGCTTTTGTAAATTCTAATATTTTGGTTACTCCATCATCAACAAAATCTATTTTTGCATCATTAGGTAAAGTTATATATACCATGTTCTCAGTTTCTGTATAACTTTCCACTTCAAATTTAAGTAATCCTGGTGCAATTTTTTCAATCATGATTGCTTTAGATTCCACCAGAACTTTTTTCGCCTCACCAAATACGACAACATACTTCTGATCGTCAATTTCATTTAAAATGTTTTTAAGTTTCATCTTTTAATCCTCCTTTTTAATTTTTAGCAGCAACCTGCACAGCCTTAAGCTTATGTGTAATATTCATATCAGCATTAACTGATAATGCATGAAATACTTCCCAATAAATTTTCCCCTTTCTTTCTATTTTTTCAAAAAGAGTTTTCATTTGGAGGCGAATACTAGTACGGTCCGCTAACACTTGGTCTCTTTGAGACGAAACTGCCTCTTTTAATTTCTTTTCCAAAATTATATACTCATTATAAAAACCCTTTGCAATTTTATTTACTTCATTGATAAAAAATTCAGCTTCTTCCTTTGTATCAAATTCTAATGGATCATCTTCAGATGAGTTGCAAAGTGACTTATCTTTTGAAACCAAATATCCTCCAGAAAACGAGCATATGGTATCAAATTTTACTGCATATGCAAACTTTACATTTTGCCATTTTTTGATACTTTTTTGACGAAGATTTTCTCCGTATTCTCTATTGATATATCTTATTACATCTACGCGTTCATTTCCTCTTCCTATTATTATAGCATCTGCAATATCATCTTTGATACATTCAACTGCGTCTTTTAGTTTATCAATAAACAGTCCATACTCATCATTCGGATTTGCTAAAAGATAATACTCTCTGCCTTCTGTATCAGTATGAATACAAAGGCAATAATCATCAATCTGGTCACCCTGATCATTGCAAATTTTAATCTTCTTTACGATTTTTGAATAATCTCCTCTTGTGTCTAAAGCTTCATAAATTTCCGTTTTCATCTTTTAATCCTCCTATTTCTATCTATTTGGTTACTTGAATAACTTCGAATTTAAAATATGGATCATTTCTTTCTTTCCCCTGAGCAAAGGAAAAGAATAATGTATAAATTGTATTTTTTCTTTTTTCTTTTATAAAATCTTTTCTAGCTTCAAGTCCTTTCAGATTCTTATATTCATCAAACCAATCTTCCAGCATTTTTTCTAATTTTCTGATGTGCTCATTTGCCGCTTCTTCTGTATCAAATTTCAATGCATTTGTGATATCGTCGTAGTATGAAAGTATATTATTTCTTCCTATAATATTTCCGGAAGAAAAAGAATACATATAAGCCACCTTGATAGCATATGCGAATTCTGTATCTTCCCAGCCTTTTAAAGTCTGCTGACGAATATTTTCACCATATTTCCTATCGACATATCTTTTTACATGCACAAAATTCATACCAAAGAATGACTCTAAAGCCATAGCATCACCAATGCCATTTTTTATGCATTCTAGAGCATCTTTTGGTTTATCTGTAAATGAACCAAATTTATCAAATGGATTTGAAATAGAATACCATTCTCTCCCATCATTATCCTGCTCGATCAGACGGCAATCAACCTGCTCACCCTGGTCATTGTAAATTGCAACTTTCTTCACAATTCTTAGATATTCCCTGGTACTATATAAAGCTTTAAAAATTCTTGTTTTCATTTTTCTTTTCTCCTTTTTAATTAAAATTATATTGCTTTTTATCTAATCAATTATTTAATATGGATCATTTTCTAATTCCTTTAAATATGCATCTTCCTCCTTTTTTCTCAATTCTTCTCTTTCTTGTAATTCTTTCTCCTTATCTTTTGCTTTGATAAAACCTTTTAAAGGATATGGAACAAATATCATTTTCCTGTTACTGAAAATTTTATTATTTAAATACACAACAGTAATTCCAAATGGAAGAAATCTGACCTGATCCCCTTCACAAAGAACATATGCAGAATATGCTGAATCTTCCATATGGATCAGGCATTTTTGTGTTTCATACATCTTTGCATCAAATGAATCAGTATTCTTCTCCCATTCCTCTCTAAAATAATGCTTGGCTACATGAATATATGATGAAATTACATGCAGTGATTTCACCAATTTATCATTTTTCCATCCTATGCCATAGAAGATAGGCAATTTTACGGATTCCTTTTCTCCGGCAAAATAGATTTTTTCAAATTTCATCATATAATATGATTCAAATCTTTTTACCATTTTTCCTAAGCACTTTTCAAAATTTTCTCCTGTTACTGTAATCTTTTTCATTTTTCTTTTCTCCTTTTTGTTTTTATACTTTGATATGTAGTTATAATGCTTTAAATTAGACTAATATGTATTAGTCTTCAAAATCTCCATCCCAGTTTTTAATAAAATCCAGGAAAGAATTATATTCAGTTTCAACTTTTCCTTCTGAATACAATTCCCGATAATGATTATATTTGCCCAAATCATTACTGATGAAACAAGCTCCTAATAATAAAATAAAAATTAAGAACCACAAGATATTGCTTAAAACTTCTTTAGTTTTGTTTCTGTTATTTTTCTTTTTCATTTGTTTTTTCCTCACTTCCGTTGTCATTTGCGTAACTAAACATTATAACTACATATCACTATTATATTATATAATTAAATTTAGTCACTTTTACATTTTTTTAATATCATCTAATTACACCTAAATTTGTATAATTATAAAATACATTATATTTCACATTAAAATAATTAATTATTAGAGGTGAGAAAAGTATGAATAATAATTCTAAATATTTAGAAATATTATTAAGAAATGATCAATTAGAATTAGAAAATTTTTTGATTTCAAATGGTAAAGGACCAAAACCAATTTGTCCAATTATATTTATTAATAAAGAGGAGGAAAATAAAAATGACAGAGAACTCATTAATGACTAGTTTCGTGCCTTATGATTTCTTACTTAATTCTGAAGTAATTAATGGTATCTTAGTTAACTCTAGTAATTTAAATTTTATAGATTTATCAGCAAAAGAAAAAGGATTGATAGATGTACAAATTGCAGATGCAAATGTAAATAGATTCTCTTCTTATGATTTATCTATAAAATTTAATGCTACAGATAAAAATAATATTAATTATTGCTCAAATCTTTCAATTCATAAATCTGAGCCTAATTTTAATAATTTATGTGAAATTGATTATTGTTTTGAATTTGAAACAATTTAAAAATATTATTTTAATCTTTAAGAAAGTGCAGGGAAGAATTATGTCAGAATCTAAATCGGAATTGGAATTATTGGTACAAGAAATAAAAGAAAGTACCAATCAGATATCTATTAATAAAGCAGATGAAATTAGAGTTATGAAATCTATGCTAAATGATCCAGATTTTTCAATTGGTATTTACGATAAAAATCTCGGATACATAGGTCAAAGATGCCCACATAATGAAGCTGTTACATTTACTAAAAATATTATTTCTGGTACAACCGGATTAGATAGTAAAGATTCAAAATTATTGGCAAGTAATTATGAATTTACTAAAAGAGATGCTTCTTTTCTACTAGATAATATGAGAGATTTTATTCAAGTTTATACTGATACTGGTAGAAAGATTAATATTATGCAAAATGAAACTACTGAATCTTGCTTGTATACAAAAACTGTAAAAGCTTCTATCAAATCAATTCCAGATAAAGATAATCCTGGAAAAACAAAACAAATCAATACATCAGCATATACTAAACTAGTATCAGTTTCTAAATGCCCAAAATATGAAAATTAAATTTATAGTATAATAAAGACCAGGTAAATATTTACCTGGTCTTTTTATTTGCACTTTTATATAATTCTTATGTAAAGGAGATATGAATATGGATATACCTAATTTTTTAAAATTAAAAGGTGAAGCTTTACTTTATAATGGAAAAGAAAATACAGAGTTTCAATTTTATTTACCGGAAAACTTTTTTAATAATATTTCTAAAAATCCAATTGCTCAAATTGATGGTCAATATGTAAGTAGTATTGGACTATGCAATTGGGCAATCGTGGATGAAAATGGTAAACGCAGCAAATTAGGAACATTTAATTTTCCGACAATGTTTTTATGTAAACCATATAAAATCGAAAAAGTAAAAAATCTTAAATTAGAAACTTCTGCTGATGCAACAGATTATAGAATTCTTCATTTTAAAAAAGGTGATGAAGTTGTATCTCAAGTTAGAGTGCCACAAAATATGAATAACGTTGAATTGTTTTTTAAATTAGCAGTTATTACAGGAAAAACTCCAACTACTATTGATTATGATAAAGGGTGGGAAATCTTTCTTGAAAATATGAGATTACAAGGATCATCTTATGGATTAAATGCTCAATTATTTGGTATAATTTGGTCAGAATTATGTAGAGATGCAAAAAATGTAAGCAAACCATTTAGATATACAGATATGAAAGATATGAATGGTTATAAACCTGTTTCAATTAAAATGCTTCCTAACTATGTATCTCCTTGGCAAGCTATTTCTTCAGAAGGTTGGGATGAAGGTGTTATGTCTGCAATTCTTATGAAAGATAAAGAAGATATACCTTATTCTCCGATCGAAAAAATTACGACAATGTAAAAAAGAAACTATGGGTAGCACATAACTTGTGCTACCCATTTTATTTTTGCATAATTACTAAATCTGATTATATTTTATTTTGCCACGAATTAATCCATGACTTCTTTCAAACTTTGTAAGTTTTTCGGATGTTTCTTTGCGTGATTTATTTATTTTATCCTCATTTGAAAGATTTACATCTATACTATTGATATAATTTAAAAAGCTTTTTAATGCATTATAAAAATGCTTATCCTTCACAGTTAATCCAAAATGCGCAGCTTCATGCTTTTCAATTTCAGAAAAATCTCTAGTTTCAAACCCACAATGTTCACATTGATAAATATTAATAGTTTTCATTAATTTTCTCCTCTGCTTCATTTAATATTTTTTCTAATTTTTTAAATTTAAACTCCTCTTCCTGATAGAAATCCAATGAATGCTCATTGTAACTTTTTGCAATGAGTTTGGATCTCATAAGTTCACCATATTCAATATTGAACTTGATTCTAATTTGCTCAAGTTCTGATTTTGAATTTTTGATTTTCTTCAATAAATCCTCTCCGTCATAACTACCCTCTAATAATTTAATTATGTCTGGGTGACACAACTGCATTTGTTCTTTCATTTTTGTCCTCCTTTGAGAAAAATAATCATTTGCTTTGTTAATATAGTGTATCATTTACACTTCATAATTATAATATATAATTTAAAAAATCAATATAAACCTATACTTTTAACGATATTAAAAATTAACATGTTAATAAAATCTACATTATATTTTCGAAATAATGTCAATTTTATTAATTATTAATATAAAAAAGGAGGAAATAAATATGTATCCTGGAACAATATTCAATTGGCATGACCAGTCTGAAATTAACTCTAGTGCAGAAGTAGCATCTGTAGATAATAAACCTTTATTCATGGTTGTATCAAGCTTTGATAAAGGTCCAGAAGAGTTAATGGAAGTTGATGGAGATGACTTTGCCAATTTATTTGGAACAATGTATTTTTCCAAACATGGTCAGAATGCAATTCAGGCTCAGAATATTATCAACGCTGGTGGTAAACTTCTTGTACAACGTGTTTGTGCAGAAGATTCAACAATTTCTAATGTTGTTTTCGTAGCAACTGTAAAAACTTCAGAAGTTAATAAAACTGATGCTGAAGGCAATAACCTTTATCTTAATGAAAGTGGGGAGGAAACTACAACTGTTACTGACAATCCAGTAAAAATTAAAGTTAATACAATTTCATGGGAAGCTAAATCTTATGATAATTGTAAAACCATTGAAGATGTTAAAAAAGAAGCAATAAAATTACTGAATGTTGAAGGTGGTGTTTTCCCATTATTTGTATTTACTGATAATGGTAGAGGAGTATCTTCTAAAGCTATTAGAATTATTCCAGATTATTCTACATCTAAAAATATTGGTAAAATGTTTTATACATTAGCAATTTATGAAGGAACTGCAAATATTGAACAGCTTACTATGACTTTTGATCCTGATGTAGTATATAATAATCAGGCATATGGACTTGATAAATATTCATGTACTCAGATTAAATCTGAAGTATTAAGCAATGTTTATGATGCTTATATTGCAAAATTAGCTGAATTAGCTGGATCTACAGTATCAGAAATTAGAAATAATGATCTTATTTTTGGCTACACATATAAAGGTGCAGTTTTGGATTCAATTTCTGTAGATGCTGAAAGTACAGATCTTAACGCTTCTTATGGAATTGAATTAAAGAATGGTAGTAATGGAGCATTTAAGGATGCACCTGTAAATACAGAAGCTTGGGCTGAAGCTATTCGTGCAGTATATGCAGGTGAAGTTACAGATGAGATTTATGATGTAGATACTCATAAGATTGTAGCTATTTTAGATGCTAACTTCCCTCAGAAAGTAAAAGATGCTATTTCCACCTTTGTAACTTTCCGTAAAGATTGTGTATTCTTAAGAGATGGTGGTATTGGAAATGATTCTTTTGCTAAGATTAAAGCCGCATATTTAAATAATAAAACCTATAACAATTTTATTTCGGATTTTGTTACATCTTATCAGATTAAAGATCCAACAACTAAAAGAAATATTGAGGTAACTATGTTATATGATATGGGTCCTTGTATTATTGATCTTATGCAGAACGGACCTTTCTCTCCACTTGCTGGAACAGCAAATGGATTTATTTTGGAGAATGCTATTAAAGGTACAGTAAATTATACTCCAATTGTAACTCCTACTGTAAATCAGAAACAGGCTATGGACGATATTAGAGTTAATTATGCAATCTTTGAAGGTGATAACTGTGTAGTTCAGAGTGAATATACATCTCAGGAAAAATATACACAGTTAAGTTATCTAAATAACGTAATGGCTATTCAGTATGTTACTAGAATTGTAAGAGAAACTTGCCCAAAAAGCAGATATTCGTTATCTGATGGCTCAGATTTATCTTCTTATAGCAAAGCTGTTAATAATGTTATTTCAAATTATTCAGATTATTTTGATACTTTGGAATTTGATTATACAGCTGATCCTTTGAAGGCTTCTCAGAAAATCTTTTATGCTTCTCTTAAATTTGCATTTAAGAATTGGGCTCAGACTGAAATCTTTGATATTTATGCTATTAATAATAATTAAGAGAAGGAGGAAAGATTTAGATGTCAAGTGCGATTTTAAATAATTATTCAATTAAGCCAAGAAACTTGGCTCAGTTTACAAGATTTCGTGGATTTACTGATTTTTCAGCAATTGGACAGTTTAATCAGTATGAGAAAGGTTACAGCTTTCTTTCTGTCTTAAGTATGCCACCGTTTATGACAGAACTTGATAAAGGTAGCGGTCTTGGTGGAATTACAACTCAGTTTCAGGATATGCTTGAATATGAGTTTAAAGGATTAGATGGTCTTCCAGATATGACAGCTGATACTTACGATATTTCTGATGGTAACAACACACAGAGAATTATCAATAATGTAACATATGATACTGCTGTTACAGTATCATCTGAATACTATGAGAGATCTGGTGGACTTATTACAAAATTTTCAGAAATTTATCTTACAGGTATTAGAGATAGAATGACGAAAGCTCGTACTTATCATGGCTTAATTAAAGAAGGTAGAATGGTTCCAAGCTTGGAGAATGAAGTATTTACTATGCTTTATTATGTAACTGATAGTACTATGTTGCGTCTTGAAAGAGCTGTGCTATTATGTAACTGCCAGCTTACAAAAGCAGATCTGAGTATTTATAATGGTCAGAGAGGAACATATGAAAATGCTCCGATTACTATTGAATGGAACTGCTTCCCTGTAATGTCTAATGAAGTTGATAAAGCAGCTAATAAATTATTAGCTGATATTAATGGATATAAATTTAAAGGTGGTAGTGATAGTTGGAATGCACAAGATGGCAGATTTAAATCTACTGACAAAACAATTAAGGTATCTCAGCTTGATAGTTCTGATTTCAAATATTCAATTATGAATGAAAATGATGACAGTGCTATTAAATCTCTTGCTAATGCTTTAAAATAATTATTATAAATTATTTTAAAAGAGGTAGGGAAACAATCCCTACCTCTTTATATTTTCCTAAATCTTCTACATTTATTTAATAATTTATTTTTATGGAGGATTAATCTATGATAAAATCGAAACGAAATGTATTTTGCATTATTGGAAAATCTGGTTCAGGAAAAAATTTTTATTTTGACAAAATAATAGAAGATAAAAAATTTGTAAATTATTTTGATCTAAATCAATTAGTCTTGGGAACGACAAGAGAAATCAGACAGGGAGAAACAAATGGTAGAGAATATTATTTTTATTCAGATGAAGAATTTAAAGATTTACTTAAAAATCATCAAAATGAGATTATTGAATATAGAAAATATGATTTGCTAGACAAAGATATATACTATTTTACATTAAGTAAATTTTTTAAAATTAATTCTATAGCTGCACAGAATAGAACAGATAAATATTCTAGGGATGAGCCTTGGCATAATATTATCTGTATAGTGTCACCAGCACAGTTTGATGCTTACCGTAAGTATTTTAATAATTGTGATGTAAATTTATATACAATTGAAATTGAATGTAACTTAAGAAATAGATTAAATCAATCTTTAGAAAGAGCTATAACAGATGATCAACTATTAGAAGTATGTAGGAGAGCATTATATGGTGAGGAAGAATTTCAAACCATTAATTTTACCCCAGATTTAAAAATAAATAATAATGATTTTGCTTATACTAAATCAAATATTTATAGTTTAAAAGGGTTTATACACGAAAAGATTAAAATCAGTTTAGAATAATTTATAGATCCTCTAATTGATACTAAATAGATGTATCTATAGCTTATTTTTAAATATTTACATCTATATAATTTAAAAGGAGGGTAAATTTTTATGCCTGTTATAAAAGAAAATAAAAAAGATCAAAAGAATGTATTTTCTTCTAGAAAAATTAATAAGAAAATAGATCAACTTGATAAAAAGATGGATAGCTTGTATAGTGATATTTATTTATCTCGTCCAGATAATCGTCATAATATGGAAGCTATTATTGACAAAATTGATACTTCTTTTGATAGACTTCAAGATTCAAATATTTCTGTTTCTGGTATGTCAGAATTATTAAGAAGAATTGAGCAAAAATCAGATGGATCATCTGCATCATTTAATCAGATAACACAAGGTATTTCTGAAATATTTGGAAATGAAGTTTTGCTAAATTCTTTGTTTCAAAATGAAGAAATTCATAGATATATTTCTGCACAGAATTATCAATATGATATGATCTGCAAGTATTTACCAAAACTTGAAGATGCATTATCTATTAAAAAAGATAATGTTTTATGTTCAGATAATTTTTCAAAAAATTATATTAATCCAAAAAATGCAAAATCAAATAAACATGATGCTGAAACTTTTTCTTCAAACGTTAAAAGATTAGAAAATAAATATGAATTAGATAAATTCTTTGAAAAAACATATATGAATGTATCTAAGTATGGGGAAGAATTTATTTATGTAGTTCCATATAAAACAGCATTTGAAAATTTTCTAAAAGGAAAATCAAATAAAATTGCTAGTTTAAATAATTATGATTTAAACGAATCTACAATTTTTGGATCTTCAAGTGATAGATTATTATCGGAAAATTATGCTGAAAGTGAGGATTATAAGACTTTTAAAGAATCTGTAAAACAATTTGGATTTGAAGATAATTCTGGCTTTAAAGGATCAGAAGTAAATATAACTTTCAACCCAACCAATGTTTTATTAGATAAAGTTGGAGAGAGATACGTTTTTGAATCTAAAAAATCAATTCAAAAATTAACTGGATTAAAAACATTATTTGAAACTAATAATTTATCAAAAGATATAGCAAATAATGCTAAAAAATTTGATAAATTATCAGATGGATCTGAAGGTTTAATTATTCCTGATAAATTAAGCAATAATGAAAAAATAGATAGTGATATCAATGGTGCTGTTGTCGAAAGATTAAAAAGAGAAAATATTGTACCAATATATATTGGGAAAAAATGCCTTGGTTATTATTATTTTAATTTTGCAGAAGATCCAAATGTATGTGGATATTGCGGTCAATCTCATGCAACTCCTGGTCTTAGCTCCAGTTTAAATGGAAATAAATATGGAGAGTTATCTAGTGCTCAGCAGGAAATGGGGATTAGATATATTGCTAGTAAGATTTCTTCAAGTATTGATGCTAATTTTATTAATGCTAATAAAGATCTAAAAGAAGAAATTTATTCTATTTTATCGTATAATGAAAAATTTGATATTAATAGAAAAAATAATATAACTGTAACATTTATTCCTGCAGAAGATATAATTCATTGTTATTTTGATATAGATGAAGATACTCATAGAGGAATCTCGGATCTTAGAAAATCCGTAATTCCAGCAATGCTATATATTCTTTTATATCTTACAGATATCATTGGAAAAATTACAAGATCTACTGATAAAAGAATTTACTATGTAAAACAAAATGTAGAAACAAATGTAGCAAGAACAATGATGAATGTTATTGGACAGATCAAAAAAGGAAATATGGGAATGAGGCAAATAGAGAGTATGAATAATATTCTCAACGTTGTCGGAAAATATAATGATTATATTATTCCTTTAGGTCAATCCGGAGATGCACCTATTCAGTTCGAAGTTATGAATGGACAGGAGATAAATACTCCTACTGATATAATGGAAAAAATGGAAGATATGGCTATTAGTGGAACTGAAGTACCTCTTGAAATGGTAAATAATATGTATAATCAAGATTTTGCTATTCGATATACTATGTCTAATACTAGATTCTTAAAAATGATCTATAATAGGCAAAGAGATACAGAAAAGTTCCTTTCTAAAATTTATACCAAAATATACAATTATGAATTTGAAGAATCAAATCCATTTATTGCTATTATTTTACCACCTCCGATTTATATGTCAATGATGAATAATTCTCAGTTAATTGATAATGTAAATCAATTAGTTGAAAAAATTATGGATAATGAGATGGCAGATGAATCTGATGAAGTAAAAAATGAATTTAAAAAGATTTATACTAGAAGTTTCTTATCTACATATATTGATTTCGATACTGTAGAAAGATATATTGAGGTAGCTAAAGTCAATGTTGAAATTAAAAAATCTCCGGCTACAGCTGATGGAGCATCAAGCGATAATGATGATATGAGTGAATATATGTAACTAAATGCTTATGGGGATAGTGCAAATAAGCACTATCCCTAATTTAATCTAAAAACATCTATTTAATAATAAAATTTTGCATTTTATTCATTATGCAAGGAAAGGAAATAAAAATGAATGAAACTGTTACTCTAGTTGATGTTGTCAATTGGTGTGGGCAACATATTCTTGAAATTTTTGTCATTTTAAGTATTTTTATAGAAATTACACCAATTAAAATTAATCCAATATCACTTTTAATAAATTTACTTTTTAAACCCATTAGAAAAGATATTTCTGATATGAAATCAGTGATGGAAACAAATATGGATACTTTAAAATCAGATTTACAAAGTGATATACAAAATGTAATAAATCAACAAAACAACGAATTGACCACTATTGATAAAGTTTTAGAATCTCAAGATTTAGCAGAAATGTCTAGAATAAGATGGGAAATTATAGAATTTTCAAATAGCATCGAAAATGGTCAATTACACAAAAGAGATGAATATAGGCATATTAAGGATGATAATAAAAAATACCATCAACTAATTGAACAATACCATCTTGAAAATGGTATTATTGATGAAGAAATGGAAAATATTAATAACCATTACGAGCAACATAAAGATTCAACACAAATTTACATTTAACAATAGATAAAGCTCTTAAGCATTAATGCTTAAGAGCTGATTAATCTTTAATTATTTCACATTATTAATAATCCATATAGTGTGGAATTTAAAATCAAATAAAGGAGGATACAAATATGGCTACATTAACTGGTATTGGATTAGCAACTTTTGCAAAAAGCAAACAGGGTACACCTTATGTATATGGTGCTAAAGGTGCTAACGGTAAATTAACTCAGACGAAAGTTAATAGCTTAGCAAAAGCTTATCCAAATATTTTTACTACAAATTATCTTAATAAAATTAGAAAGAAAGCATTAGTAGGAAAGGTTTGTTGTGATTGTTCTGGATTAATTTCTTGGTATACTAAGAAAGTTTTAGGATCAGCTCAGCTTTATGCTGCCGCTTATGCTAGATTACCAATTTCACAGTGGAAAAACTTTGCTGTTGGTACTGTACTTTGGAAAAAAGGTCATGTTGGTGTATATCTTGGAGATGGATTAGTTGCTGAAGAAAGAGGAATCGATTACGGATGTATTATTAGTAAAATTACAGCTGTAAAATGGCAGTATGGATTAACTTTCTCTTGGATGAATTATGATATTAAAACTCCAGTTAAATCTGAAGAGATTACTTATAAAGGAAAAAATCCTTATAAAGAGCCAACTGTAGTTCTTAAACAGGGTTCAACTGGTAATGGTGTTAAATGGTTACAGTGGGAACTTAATGAAGCTGGATATAAAATAACTATCGATGGTAACTTTGGATCAGCTACAAAAGATGCATTAATTAAATTCCAGGCTGCTAACAATCTTGATACTGATGCTAAGTGTGGTACAGCTACAAGAAAAGCATTAATTGTTAATGTAGGTCAGTAAGTAGGTGGTGATTAAATGGCTGTTGTTGCTCAATTAGTTCAACCAAAAACTGTATATATACATTTAGAAAGCACAAATCAATCATTTATTGATATGAGATACTATCTCAAATCGAAAGGTATTCAAAATTGTGATTTCTTTTTAGCTTTATTCGATACTGGATTAGCTGGAGTGGATCCAAGAGATCCAAATTTACCTCAGCATATAAAAGCCAGAATTATGATGGAATGTAGATCTAACTATTGGTAGACAAAATGCCCCGTATTATGGAAACATAGTGCGTGAATCTCTTATAAATTGCTGGGAAAGGCTAAGTGCTTCTATAGCTACAACGTAATTAGTAATAATAAGCGTGATATGCAGTCGAAAGACAGAAAAAATATAGAAGATGGACTAAGGTGAAATAAAAGCTTAATATGATTATACTTCTCGATCTATTAAGTCCTAAGGTCTTTGTTAATGTTTAATCAGCACCCAACATTCTTGTATCAAATATTAAAAGAAGGTACAATATATGAATTTTGTTGGAAGAATATATGAAAGTAATAATTTTGGTAAATTTATTATTTTGGGAGAAATTATATCAGTTTTTGATGAATGGAAAGATAGAAAATTTAAAATTAGATTTTTAAATACTGGATATGAAACTGTAGTATCATATAATGCTATAAGACATGGGAATGTAAAAGATAAATTTGCTACTACAATTGCAAATGTTGGATATATTGGCGCAGATATAAAAATTAGCGATAGTCAATATATTGAATTGTATAAATCCTGGAATGATATGATCAATCGTTGTTATAATAGAAAAGATAATGATTATTATGCATATGGATTAGTAGGCGTATCAGTAGAACCTGCATGGTTTAGTTTTTATAATTTTTATCAAGATACGATATTGCTTCCAGGATATGATAATAAATTAAAATATCCAAATATTTATCAATTGGATAAAGATTATTTGCAATTCAAAATTCCAAAATCTAAAAGAATATACTCAAAAGATACTTGCATCTGGATTTCCAAATATGATAATATTATGATTATGAACAGAGAAAAGAATTCTAGAAGCGGATATTATGGTGTGGTGTATAAAGATGGAGGATATTGCACGGTTATTAATGGAAAATGTTTCGGAAAGTTTACTATTCCAGAAGCCGCGGCAAATTTATTTAATTATATTTATCCAAATTATAGAAATCAATTTAGTAATATTATAATTTTAAATAATGTCCCAAAAATGACCAAAAATGAATTACAAAAATATTATATTCCAAAATTTCATACTAGTAAAAAATACTATGTTGGTTCAACGACTATCCCCGTTAAGGGTGGTGAAATTCCACAACAGGAGTAGGGCTCAAGTGAGTAGGTGAAAACCCTTTAAATCCAAACAAAGAGATATCTGACTGTCTGAAAAGATAAAAGATAAAGATATAGTCTCATCATCTAGGTAACACCTAGAGTATTTTTAAAAATAGTATAGATTAACGACCTATATTAAGATAA
>ERZ773131.1176-NODE-1176-length-19825-cov-5.619626_pt1 | contig 19825 bp, 23 predicted proteins | sample MGYA00511082_ERZ773131 | MGnify/ENA primary metagenome ERZ773131 (study PRJEB29015, sample SAMEA2737813) | human gut metagenome | biome: human gut; feature: human-associated habitat; material: faeces | place: China | collected 2012 ... | reverse complement strand
CTATTTTTAAATCTTGTAGTACCAGTATAATTTAATTGTCTTTGGATTTGAGGTCTCATGAATTCTTCGATATATATACCATTAGAATATTCTGCTCCTTGAGATAAATGGGTAGTTAAGCCATATGCAAACTCAAAAAATTCTCCCATCATATACTTCCTTTTAAAAGAATTTTTCATATCCTGTTTTTCATCATATGGAGCAACAAAATAATCATAATTAACAGGTAAATCGTAAAAAGCCCCATTAATTAAATCTGGTTTAAAATTCATTGTAAATACTTTACCATTAAATCCAGATGCATCCGGTTGAGAAATAACTGTCCCAGATAAACCATTGCATAATGAAATTCCATCTTGAATTAAATCCCAGTTATTATTTCTACATATAACTCTTTCACCAAATCTAGGTAATAAACTATTTATTCCAGCTAATTGTCGTACATATTTATTTAATGTATCCCTTGTATGATTTGTACCACAAACTATACAGTCAGCAAATCCTATCATAGATGGATGAAATTCCTTATCCTCTATAACCATAACATTGTTACCATAAACTCCACAGTGAATAGGTAATCCTTGCATAGCCCTTAATGCTATATAAGTTATAGGATCAGACTCAGACTGCCTCATTAATTCTGTTAAATGATGAATCTTGCCACTTACTAAAAATCCAGGTTTTCCACCTACAGGTGGTAACTGATGGCAATCTCCACATACTATAACTTTAATACCGAAGCTAAGAATATCTTTTACCATTGATTCTGGCACCATATATCCCTCATCGATAAAAAATAATTTAATATTTGGATCAATATACTGACGCTTTCTAAAAACAGATTTTTTAATCGGAACTCCCATTTGAAGATTTACTGTACTATTATCATATTCTTCTATCACTTCATATAAAGTACTGTGTATACTTCTAGCATTTGTAAATCCTTTAGATCTCATCACAATAGAAGCTTGACCAGTATAAGCCATAGGATAAATTTCATATGGTTTTAATCCTAATTTATTAAGAATAGCATACATCAATACAGATTTACCTGTACCTGCCAGACCATCAATTTGAAATAATTGCTCGGATTCATATTTAAACCAATGCTCAGCTTCTTCACAATATTTTGCTTGCTGACTATTTAGAATAATCATTACAATAAATCCTCCGCTCTAATTTCATTTTGAACAAAATATTCTCCTCTCCATGATTTTAAATAATAATCCATATCATCATTACTATCTTGAATGAGTTTAACTTTATTAATGATTTCTTCTTTTTTAGATTCTTTATATTGCTCATTAATATAAAGAATTAATCCATGTTTATCTTTTACGATCAAGTACGTTGCACCTCTAATCTCTAAAGCTATATATGCAAAATCTCCTTTTTTATCTTGTGCTTTTATTAACGAAATATTAGATATGCCATCTGTATAAAATGTATCATTTGGATCTAGAGAATATTCATCATTTACGTTAGATGCTTCTGTTCCACCACATTCTACAATTGCACTGAATAATTCTTCCATATTTTTATCTCCTTTAAAAAATAAACTAATTTTCATGAGGAGCTCCAAAATAAAGCTCCTCATTTTAAATCAAATTATGATATCGAAATTCGATAAATCTAAACAAGTATTACCAGAAAGAATAAACACTATATCAATATAAGCTAAAAATATATTATGATAGAAATGAGAAAATATTTCTCCATTTCTTGTTTTTACAACAACTCTTTGCATTCTATCATTGCTATCTTCATTCTCATCAATATATTGAGCAATATATCCAATTTTATTTTCATTACTAGCTTCTTTATCAAGGTAGTATCCTAAAAGAACAACCATTAAGTTATAATTTTGAGATGGATCAAAAACTATGTCATAGGCTCCTGGATATACTGGAGTTCTTGTCATAGCAGCTTTAATATATTTATCTTTATATTTTAAAGTAATACCAGTATCAATATCATATAAATATCCATTTTGATCTACACCCAAATTTAATTCTAAAAAAAGATTATAGTACATTTCATAAATATCATCAAAAAGCATAACACCATTAGGTAAATATTGCATAAAAGTATCCTCCAAAAGTTTAAATTTCAACACAAAAACATTATATTAATATTTGGTTGATAGGGGTGTAATAAAATAAATGAGCAACTATGAAGCTTTAAAATCTATTGAGCAAGTTGAATTAGCCGAAGATATTCAACTTCCAAAGGTACAAGAATTAACATATAATCTTTTGCATTCTGGTGGTACATGGAAATCTCCTTTTGATTTATATAAAGATACAAAAGGTAAATTTTTTATAAATATCATGACACCTTTAAAAGATACTGGAGATACAAATGATATTTCAAAATCTTCTCCAAGCACAAAAAATCAAAAAGGAACATATAAACTTAATACAAATGGATATAATGCATCTAATTATATTGAACTTACAATTCCAAAATATATATTATTAAATTTTACAAATATAGTTCCAAAAGGAACAAAATTTGTAGTTGGATCAATAAATGGTTCATATGATGTTGATGATATGAGAATTATAGGATTATATTGATGAGGTGATATAATGATTACAACAAAACAAAGAGAAGATGCTGAATCTTTAATTTATCGAGTTATGGATGCAGCTGATAAAACGAAAACAAATTCGGATTATTATAGAAAATTATTTTCTAAAATGACAGATGAAGAATTTGAAAAGTTTTTTAAAAGAAGATTACCATTAAGATTTCATCAAGAAGTTTTTAAGATAGAACCGAAAATGTATGAAATTGTGGAAGCTTTTAAAATTCTCAATAAGCCTTTACTTGAAAAAGTAAAATTACCATATGTTTATATTAACAAGAATGGTGAACCAGTTGAAACTCTAGAATGCTTAGTTATTTACATTCATTTAAAACGAATGAAACAGATGCTTACTAAGAAAAATTCTACTGCAATTAATATAGAAAAACGAGATATGAAAACTGGTCTTCTTATAGGTCAAGATAAAGGTGGAAAAGAAACTGATAGAGAATTTGAATCATTAGCTGTAATGGGACTAGATTATACAATGGATGAGTTTGCAAGACCAAAAGCTGATGCTATGGGAGCAATGGCTCAAATGAGTAATACGATTTTATCAAAAGGATATGTCTCTGATAAAGATATTACTATAGCAAAAGATGATTCTCTTGGAAAGAATTTACTAAATGTATATCTTATTGGCGCTCATCTTCATTCAAATCTTGTTGATATTGATTATATGACTCCATATACTGCTAAGAATAAACAAAGGCAAATTGAAAGACAATAAATAAACTTATAAAAATTTATAATATAAATGGGAAACGGCATTAGACCGTTTCCCATTTATTGATTTTATTTAAATCAAATTTAAATCTGATAATATGGTACTCATATTCAAATAGCAAATATCGAGAAGTGCAATCAATTGTTCTTGAATATATATTTCTATTTGGATCTTCTGGATCTGTATAATTTATGCAAAATTCAAACTCTAATCCATTTTTAGGATCATTATTTGATTTTTTGTCAATGTATGCCTTCATTGCTGCAAAATTATCTCGAAACTCCTGAATAAATCCATTGTTATCAATAATTCTTACATTGTCTTTTCGTGCGGATTGAAGTATATCTACATCATATAAGCAATCAAATTGGCAAATAATAAAGAACGGGAGCATTTCATTTTCATTATCTTCCATTTTAATTCTATGAAAGATATTATCACTCCTATCTTCGAAATCTGCAATCAAATATATATATCTTTTGTTTTTCTTCTTGCTTAACAGCTGAAATTGTGCAAAAGCTATTATCAAACTTTCATTGCTATAGCATTTCGAACTCCTTACATTTACTTTTTCTTTATTTGATTCAACAACATAAAATTTCATATTCATACCTCATTTCTTTTTTATGGAATTTAGAAAGTTATTTCCTTTCTGATCATTTGTAGAATCATTCCAATTATCCTGTACCATTCCCCCACCTAATCCTGCCATTCTGAAAGTATTTATATCATATGGTGGAGTTTTTACATATGTTACCATTGAGCAGGCTATTGCATACATATCTGTATTTTTTAGGGTATAATATAGTCCCATAAATTTATCTAAATCTATATCAACAAATACAGAATCTGTATTTAGATATATACGAACTCCTTCTTTAAAAGTTCCATCCTCATAAGTAATTACAATGGGATGAATAGATATATATTTGTTTTCGTTTTCGATATAATCAAACGAAGAATACTCTCCTGTAATTACCAATTGATTTTCTATAAGTTTATATATTCTATTCTTTCCACTAAACCAGGGTAAAACTTTTTGATCCATACCCATTAAAATAAGAACTACATCTTGTGGTCTCATTATAAATGAGTTTAGATAATTTGTTTTGTCATCTAATGTAAAGAAATATGTCATATTTCTTTTAATTGTACGACCTTTATCTACTCCAAAATATTTAGATTTATATTCTGTTTCATAATGGAAAAACATTCTATCATTTGAAGCAGATTTTTTTGATAATATAACGTTGAAATTAAATGTAATATCTTTTGATAAATACATTAGTATATCAACAATTTTGTCATAGTCTTGGTACTGAACCATATTTTGCTCCTTTATCTCCTTGGGAACTTAGAAAATTCCCAAGGAGTAATTTATATGACTAGGATGTGAGTTTAAATCTCACCATATTTATCAATTTTATAATTAATCGATAAATCATTTAATTTTTGCGTAACGTTATCTCCAGAGACTTCAAATTTCAATCCAGAATTAATTACTGATGAGGTTTCATTTGTATCTTTTAACGGAGATTTTGTTTTATCATCAGAAATGATGCTAAATTCATCCACAGATTTAAATTTGTCAAATCTAAATCTCGGAATATCAGTAATACCATCATTAAGAGATTTTAACTGATTGATGATAAACGTCAATTTTTTACCAAGTTTCTGATAAGAATCTTGATCCAAATTATTTAAAAATCCAGTATTACTCATATCCATGTAACGATAGATGTTATTATTATGGAAATAATCCATTGCAACTTCCTGAATTTCATTTGGATACAAAGTATAGAACTTAGATTCCAGAATGTTTCTCACAATACTTTTGTGATCCACTGATACAAAAATCGTATCTCCTGGAATCTTTCCAAGAATATAAAACTTATCTTTACCCATTACAATACCTGGATCAATTGTATAAAGATCCTGAGCATAGCCAGCAATAATCTTTCTCTTAATAAAAAGATTAATTAGTCCATTGTCGCAAGCTTCATATCGATATTCTGTACCATCGAGAAATTCTGATAAATTATTTTCCAACTTCTTAAACATTTCATCAGAAATTCCATTTCCATGTTTTACCCAAGATTCATCAGTTTTTGCTTCCTTTTTTGTGAAGAAAATCGGATGGATAATTTTTTCATTATCTACTGTAAACGTAGGTGTTTTAGATTCTGATGAAAAATCATCTATAGTTTGGTCATCTTCTGGATGCTCCGCTTCAGCCCTAAACTGTTCTTTTCTATCTTCCATCTGAACAATATATGCTTTAGCATTTTCATTTATTTCTTTTAAAGATAAAAAATATGGAAGCTTAATATTGAATTTGCTTGAATTTGGATCAAATTTTTCTAAATCAGCAATTCCTGCAGATTCATAAATTTTGCTAAATCCAAACATAGTTGCTAATCCATTTAAAAGCTCCTTTGTCTTATCTTCTAAAACAGGTACAAGCTTCGCATCTGGATCAGTAAGATAATAAAATCCGTACTGAATCCATTTAGCCGTATTAGTTGCTTTAGCTACTAATACAACTTTCAATGCATTATTATCTTCACAAATTTCGTTAATCCTTTTTATAAATTCAGGATCACAATTTGCGTCATAATTAATACTATCTAGAGCCTTTTTTATCTCATTTTTTGTTTCTTTCTTTTCATTTTTCAAATCCGATGTATCAACTTCTCTAAAATCAGTTGTGCTTTCAGATTTTTCTTTCTGAGCTTTTTTCTCCTCTTTAATCATTTTGTGAGCGAGCATAGAACTTTTTACTTCCAGACTAATATAACCTGGAATGCCGGATAAAGTCCACAAAACATCATCCATTTTTTCTGCTAAATTTCCTACTATTGACATAATAATGTCCTCCTTTTCTTTTTGTTTCATTTTGGTTAATACTTAACCTAGTCATATTTGGTTCATTAATATAATATATAATCAATATTTTTTATCGAAACAAAAAGAAAAGTTTATTTTTTAAAGCATATATGGATCTATGGGATCATTTATAAATTCAATAGCTGGAACTGGTAAACCACTAGTATTTTGTTTTGTGGGGAAAACTTTGTCCATATCAAATCTGGTTTCATATAGTTCTATAGGACATTCTCTATATGATTTTCTCTTTTTAATAATAGATTCTGATCTCCTTTCCAATTCATACGAGTCAATTACAGTATCAGATACATCTGTAGCATATTTATTAAATACAGGAAGTTTATCAAAATAATATTTTCTAATATATTTGAATCCCATATCTACTAATTCAATATACATAGTATTTGGATCTCTAGTTCTACCAAGAGTTTGTCGTGTTATTATTTCAGATTTAAATGGTTCAGCTAAAACAATAGTCATTTTTAAACCCTCAATATGTTCTCCTAATCCAGCAGATTTCGTTGTAGATAATAAAAGTTTTTTCTTTTTCTCTTTTAATTTATCTTCTTTTGGTACCAACGAAGTAAATATACCAATATCACCTAAAAATTCTGGATAATTTTGAGATAACCATTTATATACTCGCAATATACCCTCATTTGTGCCTATATAAAATAGTACTCTTCCTTTGCATTTAATTACCAAATCCATAATAATGCGAAGCATAGCATAAAAACTTGGTTGTTTTGTAATATAATCTACATATTTCATTCTATCCAATCCATATTGTCTATTTCGACAAGCACTTATTACTTGTGGAGATGGCTTGCTATTCCATTTTATAGCAACATAATCTGTATGAGGATCATTATTTTCATCAAATAAATCAATAGATGGAACATTTTTGATTGATAATTGAAATATTCTATTTTCTCTCCAATTTGATCTTCCTGGAGTTGCCGTTACATAATAAGTTTTATATACATTTGTATAGAAATCTATCATAAGCATATTCAAAAAATTTGTATGTGCTTCATCAAATATTTTTATTCCTATACCAAGATATTCGAATAATTTATATACATTATCCCATCCATAAGTATCACCAAATGATCTTAATGTACCATGACTACATAAATACACTTTAGCATTATCAGCTTTCTTAGATTTGCCTTTTAAAATCATATTGACAGTATCAGATCCAGAAATATGCATGATTTCATCTTGCCTTAAATTTGTATATTTAAGAATTTCATCACTCCACTGACTCAATAAAGTATTTGATCCAGTAATAATAATTGTTTTTATTTTAAAAAAACATATAGTTGCTATTGAGCAATATGTTTTTCCTTTTCCCGTATTTAAATTTACACTTAATTGATTTAAATAAGCATTATCAGAATACTCGTTTACACCACACATAAATCTTAATGCTTCTTGCTGTTGTTCATCTCTTGGCATAGATTTAATTCTAATATTGTCTATAGTTTTATACGGATGCTCTGATACTCTATTATAATATTTTTCATTAAAATAACTTCTAATTTTCCATATATCTAATCCTGCAGGAATAAATAATCTTCTATTAATTTCATCATAATACATCCCAAATCTATCTAATTTATGAGTAACTGGATTAAAAATAGAAAATACTTGTTCTAATTGCTGGGAATCTCCCATATCATAATCGTTAATAATAATACATGTATTTCTTACTTCTATTTTTTCATTCATTTTTTGCTCCTATAAAAAATAAAGAGGAGCATTATATTTGCTCCTCTTTAATAAATATTTGATTATATAGTTGTAAATCATATATTAAAATATTAATCAAGATTCAATACTGGAAATTTACCATTAAGACATTTTTCATTAGATCCATATTTCTCTACGCAAAGTTTCTCAGCATGAAAAATATTTAGCTGATGTTTAAATGGACAACAATCATCACAGATGCATTCTGGATCTAAACATTCTCCATCCATATCTAATAAATCTTTAATATTCAATCCTTCGTTTAAAGCGGCAAAAAGGAATTCCCTTTGAATCATTGGTAATTTAATCATCGATTCACAAATATATTTCGCTGCATCTACTGAAATATCTTCTTTGTTTTCATCCTTATTACATTCATCAATGATATATTGCAAATGATTATCTTCAATATTGTCATCACTTGTTACTATATGGCATAATCCTCCCGTTACACAACAAAAATCATCATATAATACATAAATCATTTTAGCAATCAGTATCATCTGTGGATTGAAATATTTGCATTTCATCATCTTCTTCCTCCTCTTTTTCTAGATCTATTTCTCCAGCCCATATTTTCCTTACTTTTTCCTCCCAATTACTGCCAAGTTTAAAGATAAATGATCCATACTGACAAAATAATTCTTCCATTAGAACTTTTTGAACATCTTCCCATTTTTTATTCATTAATTCTGGAGCTGTATATCTAATTACCATAAGTTGATAAATTAATTGAGTTTTAAGCATTGGTGACTTTCCATCTGGTATTGCATTTAGTATAGCATTTACAACTTTAGATAAATTTCTCATAATTAATCCTCCCAAAAATTATATGATATAGGTTTAACTCTATCTGACAAATATTTCTCTTTATCAGATCGTTTAATTTTACTTAATTTGCATAAATCATGCATAGATAATTGTACTATATAAAATGCATCTATATTGCTATTATTGTGCATACTAAAAATTTTTCTTAGCCCATAAATTCTTGTATTTAAAGATAAAGTGTCCAAATCTTTATAAATTTCGTGATCTTGAGCTGGCATTTTGGATATTTCTATCAAATCAACAAATATAAATGCATAATCTGGATCAACTATATCTGCCAATGATTTTCCACAATTACAATCACTATAAGATGGTCTTTTAACAAACGCTTCTTCTGGCAATTCAACAAAGACTTCGCAACGTTTATTTTCTCCCATAACTGTACAGCTCATACCCATAGTAAATAATATTATTGATCCAGTGTCCCCAAATAAAACACCAATATCTGAATGAACTATTTTTGATTCTTTTTCATGTATTATATATAATTTTTTTCTATTTGGAAAAACTTTCTGAAAAGATTCAGTTATAAAATTCATTTCTTCAATTGATAATTCTTTACATTCCATAAGATTGTCTCCTTTCAAATAAATAGAGAAGTATGTAAATACATACTTCTCTATTATAAATTAATCTCTTCCTACTTTAATACTTGGATCTTTAAAAGTAATTGGGCTTTTTACATTACTTTCGACATCATTTTCTGGTTTATATTCATCTGATACGATTTCATCTGATAAATATTTTTGAGGCTGTTCCATAAAGAATAAATCTGTCATAGCTGGTTTACTAATAAATCTATTCTGAGGATTCTGCAAAGCCTTCTGAACTTTATTACTTTCAAGTCTTACAGTAATAGATCTATTATTTGATAAAGATTTAGTTAATGTAAGAATTTGATATTTTTGATTAGGCACTGTCCAATCAGGTGCTTCCAAATCATCATCTACTGCTCTAATTTGATTCATTAATAATACTTCAAAATGAACTGCATTTAATTTGATATTTCCAATAATATTTGTATCAATAAATGCTTTTAGAATAGTATCTTTATCATATTTTTCAATTTCACTCTTACTATCAATAATCTTTTTAATTTTATCCATTGTTCTAGACAATTCATTATTCTTTACTGCCATAATAAATAATGCCGGAAAATCTTTATCTAATATATCAACCATATCAAGTTCAATTCTCTCATTTTCTTCCAATTTAGAAAAATGCTTTTCGACGTATTCATAAAATTCTGGAACAAAATAAATATTATCTGATTCAGAAGTATGAATTTTACACTGTTCTCCATTTGGTTTTTCAATAATAAATGAATTGATATAATAGTTATAAGTAACATCATCTATTTCTTCTTCTTCCATAATCTCTTGATCTATAATCATTTTCATACCACGATAAATAGCATTTTGTTTTAATCCAATGGTATTAAATGTAATATCAAATAAATCATAAAACTCTGTTGTCCACTGAAGTTTTACAACCAAAGACTCAAGAAGATGTTTTGCAGATAATAAAATCTGTGTATAAATAGAAGATAACGCTTCGGCAGCAATCTGACCAATATTTACTTCTTCATTTGTATATGCTAAATCACCATAACAACGATAGCAAATTCCCTGTCCTCTTGCAGCACTTGCACAAGTCATTGGAGATCTAAAATATAATTTTTTCCCAATTAAATGCTTACATTTTTTAGCTTCACATAATTTATCTATACCTTTTGGATTCTCTCTATAATATCTTAAATCATACATCTGTAATTTTGTTTCATTTTCAATGAAAACTTCTTCGAAATTTTGTGAATCACAGATATAATTTGGATCGGGATTTAAAAATGTATCCTGATTATTTAATTCAAGATTTCTTGCAAATGCTCCTGATTCCCCAACGTTTGTTTTCTGTAGAATCTGAGCAACTCTTCCCACAGAGGATTCAATACATAATTCTTCTGGCGTCTGTAAACCACCATTCATAAATGAATGTGCAATTGGATGAGGAAATACAGAACCTTGCCCATCTGGTTTTGATCCAATATTTACAGCAACCTCTTTATACTGTTTAGGAGAAATTCCTTCTCCTGTTCTAAATGCATCTCTTAAGCAATGCTGCGAATATTTAATATATTTGATCTGTTTATTTGCTGCATCCATTCCTCTATCTTTTACATCTTCAAGAGGAATACCTGCTACATCAAAATGAATAGTTTCATTAAATTCAGGATACTTATTCATTAAATCAATAGTATCCTTAAAATTTAATGTATTACAAAGATACATCTGAAATGCTCTAAGATCTCTAAATTTACCAATAACGTCATCAATAATCTGATTCATATTGATAAATTTTAGATATTTTCTATATTTATCAACAAAAAGGTTATCGATATATTCTTTGATTTTTCTCTTTGTGATATCTTCAAAAAATACTAAATGTATTGATCTTATTGGTTCTCCTACACCTGTGCATAATTGCCACATCATAAGATTATAAATAAAATCAAAGATAGATAAATCAATTTCTACTTTGTCAGCAAAGATGATATGAACCATCATCTTTTGAACCTCTTCAGTCTCAATTCCATCTTTCATAATATTGATTATTCCGTTAAAATATTTATCAATATTACTACGATTAATATCATTTGTTTGAATCGTCTGATTTCTAGTTTGGCACAGTTCTTCATAAAAATAGTATTGTTGTTTATATTCCATTTGCTTATTTCCTCCTATTATTAATATAAGGTTTTATAATAGATAATATTTTACTTTGAATCTATATTACTACTAGATTCATTATTTATAATTTTAAATTCCTTTATTTCAACAAATTTATCATATGTTTTTTTATTATTATGCAAAATATATCGTATTTGATCAGAAAAAAGTTCTAATGATGAAAATTCATAAATATTATATCCATTATAATAATAGTCAGTACTTGTCTTTTTTCTATAATAAAATAAATAATTTATATTAAAATATTCCGGCGATAGCAATTTATGCAAATGGATTTTATTTGATATAAATTTATCTCCAGCAGATGATAATGAAATTAATAAATTTCTTATCATATCCATATCCTTATCTTTCGAATTTAAAGATTTAAATTTAAAATATCCAATATTTAATCCATTTATTATATCGCCTTTTAAAATTACATCTTCAAAATTTTCTATATGATATATCTTTATTTTCATATTTTTATCTCTCCTTTTTAATATGGATGCATATTTACATGATTCAAATTATACAAAAAATCCATTAATATTTCTTCACTTGATAAGCAATGTACCCTTCCATTTTTACAATCTACCATATAATATTTACCTTTAGCCTTATAATAAATTCTAGAAATAGTAGATTTATCAATATCTGTCCAATCATTTATTTCAATAAACCAATCGTCAGGTGGCGCTTGTACACCTAATAAAATATCATATAATTTGGATATATGATCTTTAAAATTAGATTGATCAAAATCTTTGATTTTTATTGTGCCAATTTTAGTACTAATAGCAGTAAGGCAATTATATGCACTTTCAAACATAAAAATTTCTATTTTAGTATCAATATTTACCTCTATACTACATACTTCTCCTTTATTATTTTTCATATATTTTCTCCTTCCTATTTATTTCTTTTATATAGTTTATTATTGGAAAACATTTTAATAAATAAAACAATAAGAGGTGTTTCTATGAATGTACAAATTAATGATCCTGCAAAAACATATACTCTTGAAGATTTTATATCAATGAGATATTCTGATGATATTACTTTTCGAAATTTTTCAATTCTTGAAGTAATTGATAATGTTGAATACTTAGATCATAACGTAATAGATGATTATCTTGATGAATTAGACTCTATTTGCATCAATTGCCCATTAGATTTAGATCAACAGAAAAAATATAGATATGCACCAGATATTTTAGCATATGATGTATATGGATCTACTCAGTTAGATTTTGTAATCTTAGCAGCAAATGGAATTATGGACCCTAAAGAATTTGTTCCGAAAACTATTAAATTACCGTATGCAAGTGCATTAAAAAACTTTTTATCAGAAGTATATAATTCTGAAAGTGGATATATTGAGCAAAACAGATCAGATAATGGATTAAAAATTTATTAAAATATAAAGAGTAGCTGTATTATACAGCTACTCTTCTTGCTACATCTTTATCATTAATTGTAATTGCACAAACTGGTGTATTTGAAACTGGACTTAAATTAGAACCATTCAATTGATTCTTAAATGAAGCAATATCGTTTCTAAAATTATTCTTTGACTGATTTGTAAACATGATAGGAGATATAGGTTTACGTTTCGACTCAGGTTCAAGACTATAACTCTGTTTTGTAAATACATTATCTTTGATATCTTCATCTAATATATCTATAACATCATCCATATTATTCGACAAAATACTAGATCCAGACATCTTAATACTTGTATTATGTTTAATTTCTGGAGCTGTATGTATTGATTCCTTAAACTGAGGAATTCCACCCATATCGCTCATAAGTCTAATAGTAGATCCAGGTGTAAATGGTTGAGCAATATATATTCTATCAGTCTTATCTCTCATCTTAATAAGATTAAATGTCATATATCTATTACCTTCTTTATCAAAATCAAGAGTAATAATCATTGCACAATCCAAGTTGTCAATCATAAGCATAGACTCACCAGTATTTGATTTACCTAATAATTTACCAGCATCTTGTGTTCCTTTTCTTGCTTGCTCTTCTAATATTCTGGCGGCATCTCGATTCAAATGAGAGTTAGTGATAACTGGAATATCTTTTTCAGCAGCAAAAACTTTAAACTCGTTTACAACATCACCTAATTCAAGACGCACATCTGAATTACCATAAATGGAACGAATTCTCTTTACATGATCTTGTACTAAGCAAATAATTTCGTACCCTTCATCTTCCAAATCATCACAAAGAGTATATAAATAACTTGTATCTACAGATTTATTTGCTTTATACTTAATAACTATATCAATTGGAGAAGAATCATTTAATACTAACTCACCCTGAGTTCTAAGCATATTGATTACATCAGCAATACTATAGTTAGCCATTCCATGAGATCCTTCAATAACAAGATCAAATAAACGAGTAATAGTTTCAACAACAGTATTTTCCATTGTAAGCAAAACAATACAAGGTGTCTTTGTAGGATCTTTTGTTTTGTAATGAGCATTAAATAACTTCATCTGGTAAATAAGATTAAGCAAAGTAATTGATTTACCAACTCCAGATGTTCCTAAAAGCATATAAGTACGTCCAGATTCAAACCCACCACCTGTCATCTCATTTAATCCTTGCATTCCAGTTACAAGTCTACGAGATGGATTGGTAATTAAATTCCATGTATCAGTAACAGCAGATTCAAATTGACCATCTCTTAATGAAAATGCCATATCAATTGAATTATCATTTACTCTAGAATGTCTAAAATCATTTTTTAATCCATCAATTACACTTTCAAATTCAGATACAATTTGACCTCTATTACTATATTCCGAAGTTTTAAATCGTGTACATATATCTTGAATATCATCAATTTTATTATAAATAAATTGATATTGTAAAGTTTCAGATACTAATTTATGTATATATAAAATTTCGTCTTTAGTTAAATCAAGATGATCATAATCCAGAAAATCTATTTTAAAAGTTAGACCACCATTAATATAGTTTAATATAATATTTCTATCAACTATATTATTATCTAATCTAGCTTCTAATGCTTTGATAATAAAATTAACTCTTTTAACTTTTTCTGGATCATTTTCATATGTTGAGTAATCGATAATATTGATTAATTTCCTTAAATTGACAATATGCTCCATTCTAAGCATAGAACTATTTTGCAATATATATCTACAAAGAATATCATAAGTCATTAAATCTAGATTTAATTTAATTGGTCTAGATTGCTGTTTATTAAATTTTGGTTTACTTATAACCATTATAATTTCTTCCTTTACAATTTATTTTGAGTGATTACTCTGATGTTTTCATTGTAATTATTGTCAAATATTTTCTCTCAAAAGCTCTTCCAATTTCTGTACAGTAATAAATTCAGAACCCTCGTTATCGTTCACATATCTAACAAATTTTTCAAAATCAGATAATTTATTATCAGTAAGATAGCTATATTCTGTACTTTTAATTTGTTCTTTTTGCTTCATTTCTTCAATTTCTTTTGTGTCCAAAAACTCAATTGTTGTAGAAGAATTATTTCGATAATAGTTATTTATTATCGTTTTATTATATCCAGGAATTGGAACTCTAAATCTTACTTTAATAAAATCTATTCCTTTTTCATTTTTTAATTGATTTATATAATCAATTATTTTCTTTGGATCTTCTGAAACTAATTCATCTAAATATATTGTATCATATCTAAATGATTTTATAGCTTCAAATTGTACATAATGAATCTGCGTATCTAAATCATGGGATAATAATAAATATCCTTTTTCTTCTTCCTCACCGAATTTCCATCTATAAGGACAACCACAATAATAAAAGAAGCCATTAAAACAGCCACTTTTATGAACGTGCCCTGCTATAGCTACACCTTTGCAATAAATAAAATCTTCTGGGGTTAGTAATCTTCCAGCTCCAACAGTATCACCATAAACAGTACCTTTGAATGTACCGTGTACAAAAGCAGCATCATACCATCCAGATTCAAAAAAGAATTTTCGATAAACTGACTCATCTACTCCATATAATTCAGGAATACATAAAATCTTTGCTCCTTTAATATATTCAAATTTAAGAGTTGTTACAACCCTTACATCTACAGTTTTATCACTCATATAATGATAAAATAATTTTAATTGATCATAATCATGAGAATAAGTACCATGTAGTATTAATAATGTCGATCCTTTTTGTTTACAAATATTTACAAGTCTATCTACAGCTAATGAAGCATATAATGCTGTATCAGAATTAGACATCACTTTATGATCAAATATATCTCCATCTATAGATATAATGTCGATTTTTGGTATTTGTTCAATTCTAGAAAAACACTGCTCTTCCAATATTTCGTATTGTGTTTTTGGATTAAATGCTCCAAAATGTAAATCTGCAATATGAACCTCATTTAATATTCCTCTTTTTCCTAAATTTTCATCATCTAATGTATAATCCATAATCTTTTACATCTCTCCAATCTAATGATCTCTCCAACATATAATCATCATTTATACCTGTGTAAATTGGTATGATAGAATTTAAAATTTGATCATTTGTTGTTTCAATTTGTCTCATACATTTAGCAATAATTGTATTATATAAAATTCTATCGGAATCATCTGAAAATTTTGGATCAATAATGAATTTAAATTCATTCCTCATTCTTTTTCCAAAATTTCTTACAATTTCAATTTTAATAAACATTACATTTTTATTACCATCATCCAAAAGACCACTAAATTCTGGGTCTTCTAATACAGGTACATATGATTTCGTAAAAGTTATTTTAATTTTATAATCTGTAAAATTAAAATACAAATTAGTATCTTCCTTAACATCTTCTGAATAAACCTTAGAAGTTGTATCATTTTTATACATAAAACATTTTTCTGCAAAACGAATATATTTTGCAAATTCATAAAAAACGGCTAACTGACTTTTTTCTATAGACTTTTTTACATCAAAATATTTTTGGGAAATATCATTTTTCTCTGAATCCCAAGTATTATGACTAAATAAAGAAAACGGTTTGTGCGTGGTCAATCCTTTGTATTTTGATAAATATATTACACTTTTGACATAATTTGTATAAGTAGTTGCCAAATCAATAAATACATTTTCCATTACATTATCTCCTTATCTTTTATACATTTTAAGAACTGATTCAGTATAATTTACTATTTCTTTTAATAAATCTTTATTAATCTGGTATACAATATCATTATAATATGTATTTTTTTCATCTGTATATAATTTATCTAAAAATAAATTAAACTGATGTCTTTCTCCATCTTTATCTATACTTGAAATTGAAATTTCAAAAGTTGATTTTTCTGTACTTAAATTAATAATGCAACTAATCTTATCAAATCTAACAATTCCTTCAATTTCTACATTACCATTTCTTTCCATAACTTTTGAAAAAGCAATAGAATTATAGTTTCCTTTTGGAGGGTAATTATTAAATATATAAGTAAATAATTCTGATATATTTTCTGCATTTAATACATAATTGCTTTTTTCCAACTTATATAAAGATTTTAATAATTTTCTTCTAAAAAAATTAGCTCTTAATTTAGACAAGAAAGAAGGTAATTTTGAATCTGCCTCCTGTTTAACAATATTAGCATTAATTTCAAAAAAATCTCCAATTATTCTGTTCATATTGATTTCTCCTTATATTTTTTTATTATTGATTCTCTTATTTTCTTGGATTCTTTCATATCTTTCTTCAATTTGCTATAGAAAACAATTTCACGAATCAAATCAGCCAAATCTAATAATTTATCTTCATTTTCATCATCAGCAAGATAAAAATCACTAATAATATCTTTTTCTGCGAACTGAATAATAGTATATATATCTTTAGCTGTATAATTGATTCTCTGTAATTCTTTTATGTGTCCTCTAGATTTTTCTATTTCTTTAGAAAGATATTTAATTCTTCTTTCTAAATTATACAATTTTATTATATTATAAATCTTTTTAAACACCTAAATTTCCTCCTAAAGTTTCATCTTTTCTAAACTCAATTTATTATGCTCATATCCTGTAGAATAATAGAAAACTGGAAGACCTAATGAATTAGCAAATTTGATTTCATTCTTGGTAGAATTTCCAATATATTGCTCTGCGTTAATTACATAAATAGCATCACTCATCATTATTTTAACTTTATGCAGATCATCAAGCATTTGTTTTTTCTCATTATCTAACCATTCATGTGAATTCTCCTCTGAATGACTAAATAATCCAACAGATATTACTAAAAATCCATCTAAAGTTAATTTTCTTTGAATCTCTTCAAATTGCTCCTTAAATCTTGTACTTCCACAAAGTGTAATAATTGGGAATCTACGTTTTACAATCGTGCTCATTTTTATTTTCCTCCTAAAGTTTCTTCAATAGAATATTGCTTTTTATATTGACTAAATAAATACTTCATATTTAAATTATGGTAATAAGAAGCTAATAATGCTCCAAATCCAACAAAATACTGATTAAGAATTTTATTCTGATAAGGAATAAATTCATTTAAAAATAAATCTTCAAATTTCTTTTTCTCTTTATCAATTCTAATAATTCCAATACCATCAATATGAGGTAAATTTAAACCATATCCGTTATTAACAGCCCACATATATGCACTTGTCTGAATAATGTATTCATAAGATATCTTTTTTGATGTTTTAAAATCAATAATATATACTTTCCCATTAATTCTACAAATACAATCTATTGTACCACCATAATATGGACACACAATTGAAACTTCTATAGCTATTATTTCTTCTATAATATACCCTAAAGATTCAATATATGATTTCCAATTTTTGAAATTACTATACGCTGTATCAATAGCATTCATATAACTTGGAGCGGTTTTAAATGAAATATCTAAATCTGTTCCATTTAATAAATAATTTTCAATCATTTCATGAACTCTTGTACCAATTGTTGTTGCTTTATTTCTCTCAATAGCATATTGCTGTTTTCCAATTCTAGCAGCCCAATTAATGAGATATTCCTTAGATATACATTCTTTTAAAATTATTGATACCCTAGGTACATGGATTGTACCATTATATGTATAAGGACTATCTTTTTGAAATTCTAATTCATCTAAAAGAAATAAATCATATAATTCTTCTGGAATTGGTATTACTTCTGGTAAAGGAAGATTTGGTCTATCTTCCACACAAACTAATTTATTCATTAATAATGTCCCCTTTTTCTTTTAAAATAAATTATAATGAAGTTTTTATATTAGTAGAAATTAAACGGTGGAAGTATTATAATACTTCCACCATATTTACTTTATTCAATATTTTCTTCTTCCCGAATTACCTTATCATAATAAGCATCCAAATAAATATAAACCATATTTGGATTATTGCTGTATTCTACCTTCTTCAGATCTTTATTAAAATATTCTTTATATAAAGTAGCATACTCATTAAAACCTTTTTCAACATCTTCTTGATTATTCATTTCAAAATTGTATTTTTTATTTATTTCTAAAACTTTTTTGTTAAATTCTTCAATTTGATTCTCTGTTCCACCAAATTTTAAGAAATTAATTTTATCTGCAACAACCTGATTATGGTTACAAATAAATTTATATCTTTCATCAAAAGTTCTCCAAAATGTAATACAATCTACTGGTAGTAGTTTATCAGTTTCATATACTCCTTGTGGAATTCGTGGGTCTTTATAAAAATTAGGTGCTCCTAAAATATAACACTCAACATCAAAACTTTCTTCAAAAATATTAATAAGTCTTGTATTAATTTGCCTATATGTAGTTTGCCAAGATTGTTCTTGTTTTGTTAGCCAATCAATATCATATTTAATATATGCTCTTCTATAAGACTCATCATAAAATAACTGAATTGGAAAACTAGGTTTGCTCATTCCTTGTAATTCTGTTTGAATAAAATGCAACTGAAAATTATGAATATAGCCAATTTCATCTTTCATTACAGTTTTTATAAATTCAGTCATTTGCTGAATCTTTGGAATATAAATCCAATGTTCTTTTGATATATCATTTACTCTATAATTAGGCATAGATTTCATATGTTATTCCTCCTTTTATTATTACTAAAAAGTTTTCAATTATAATTATATAAATTAAGCCAACTTTCAACATTTCTATAATTAAATCCAATTAAAGGGAGGTAAATTATTGTGGCTAATTTTGCTAGAAAAACATATGGAAATAGTTATTTATATACTAGAAATCCAGATGAAATGAATCAGCATAATAAAGTTCTTACAGATTTTATTTTA
>ERZ773131.1172-NODE-1172-length-19864-cov-5.391943_pt1 | contig 19864 bp, 18 predicted proteins | sample MGYA00511082_ERZ773131 | MGnify/ENA primary metagenome ERZ773131 (study PRJEB29015, sample SAMEA2737813) | human gut metagenome | biome: human gut; feature: human-associated habitat; material: faeces | place: China | collected 2012 ... | reverse complement strand
AGAGACAGGAAGAAGGCATGATACCCACGGTGCTTGAAAAGCGTGGGTATGAGAGACAGGAAGAAGGCATGATACCCACGGTGCTTGAAAAGTGTGGGTATGAGAGACAGGAAGAAGGCATGATACCCACGGTGCTTGAAAAGCGTGGGTATGAGAGGCAGGAAGAAGGCATGATACCCATGGCATTTGAAAAGCGTGGGTATGAGAGGCAGGAAGAAACTGAAATACCATCGCTTCTTAGAAAATATGGGGATATGCAATACAACAATAGAAGGGAGAATCATATGTTTGCGAATTATTGGGAGATACAAAATCGTGTAAAGTACATCAAGGAAGAATTAAGTCATATAGAAGCTGTGGAAAAGGAAATGCCTGCGGGAGAACTTATTGTAGCAAAGAATAATAAGAACTATAAGTGGTATTTTCATAATCAGAATACCACGATATATTTGCCGAAGAAAGAAATTGAACTTGCTAAGAAATTAACATTAAAAAAATATTACCAGTTGCGTAAGGAAGAATTACAAAGAGAGTTGCAGGCATGCCAGATGTATATGCAGAAGGCGGATTGTAAGAAAGATATGTTAGAAAAAATGTTGGACAATGAGGAATATGAACGGCTTTTAGGAGGACGAAGACATTCTGTTAAAAAAGAGCTAGAGAATTGGATGAATGAAAAATATGAGAAAAATGGCAGTCATCCTGAAAACCTGATTGTAAAAGGAACACAGGGAAAATTTCTACGTTCGAAGTCAGAGGCTATTATAGATAAGGTCTTGTACACAAATGGAATTCCCTTTCGATATGAAGATAAACTCGTCCTCGAGAACACTTTTTTGTATCCGGATTTTACGGCCAGGCACCCTAAAACGGGACAGGTATATTATTGGGAACATTTTGGATTGATGGATCAGCCGGAGTATATAAACAGAGCTTGCCAAAAAATAAAATTGTATTGTGAAAACGGAATTATACCAGGGATAAATCTGATTCTGACATATGAGACAAAAGAGAATCCCTTGTCAATTGATCAGGTGGAAAAAATAGTGAAAGAATATTTCCTATAGAAAAGGATATTATGGTACAATTTATAAGAAAACATTCCAAGGAAGGGGAAATTGATATGAAGCACCTGATCATTGTAAAGTTTAAAGAAAATGTATGGACCAGGGAAAGCGAGGCGAGTAGAGAGATGCTTGCGGATATCCGGGAAATCTTCGATCGGACGCAGCAGATCGAAGGCGTCCATACAGTGAACATTTATGAAAATGTGACGCCGAGACCGAACCGGCATGATCTGATGATCGAGATGGAGATGGATCCGGAGGCGCTGCCTGTATACGATGCTTCCGCAGCTCATCAGGAATGGAAGGCAAAATACGGGGACGCTATTCAGTCCAAGACTATCTTTGATTATGAATAAAATTTGTAACCTTGCGAAGAGGAGTCAGTTATGGAAGAATTTGATATCAGAGAAGCTACGCCGAAAGATGCGGAGAAGATCATCGCATATTTAGCACAGGTAGGTGGAGAGACAGATTATCTGTCCTTTGGAAAAGAAGGGCTTCCTATTTCGATAGAAGAGGAAGAGAAATTTATACAGAATATAAATAAGGAGGAACATTCCGTTCTCTATGTGGTATGGAAAAATAGAGAGATCATCGGAGATGCCAGCCTAAGCGGATTCTCCAGAAGGATGAGCCACCGCGCCGAATTCGGAATCTCTGTGGTCAAGTCGGAATGGGGGCAGGGAATTGGTAGTGCGCTGTTACAGAAATGCATTATGTATGCTAAAGAACATGCGATAGAACTGATCAATCTGGAAGTCCGAAGCGATAATATACGCGCTATTCATGTCTATGAGAAATATGGCTTCCGGAAAATAGGGACCTCACCGGCGTATTATAAGATGGACGGAACATATTATGATTTCGATCTGATGGTATTAGACCTGAGAAGGGAAAGGCGGTAGTTATCGTTATCGCCGCGGCCATCATCGCAAAGACCATCGAAGGAGCGACGATAGCGGAGCAGAACTCAGCACGATCGTAGTACAGATGCATTAACACAGAAATATAAAGAAATACAAAGTGACCCAAAGAACCGCAAAGAAACACAAAGGAGCCATAACACCATGGAAATATTTGACATCGTAGATGAAAAAGGCATTCCCATAGGGGAGACCATAGAACGCACACAGGCGCATGAAAAAGGTGTCCGCCACAGAACCGCCCACATCTGGATCGTGAGGGAACAGGACGGAAAAGCCCAGCTGTTATTACAGAAGCGTTCCGCAGAGAAAGACAGTTTTCCGGGGCGGTTCGATACCTCTTCTGCCGGGCATATTCAGGCGGGGGACGAGCCGGAAGAGTCCGCAATCCGGGAACTTCACGAAGAACTGGGAATCCGGGCAGCAAAGGAGGATCTTACATTCGCCGGATGTTTTGATATTCAATACGAAAAAGAATTCTATGGAAAAATGTTCCGGGACAATGAAGTGGCATTCGTCTACATGTACACCAAGCCTGTAGATGCTAAAAAGATTACCCTGCAAAAAGAGGAAGTGGAGAGCGTGGAGTGGTTCGATATGGAGGAACTGGACACCGCATTGCAGCCGCCCAGAGACCAAAGGTTCTGCGTCCCTATGGAGGGCTTCCAGATTGCAAAACAATGGTGGGAGAGCAGAAGATAATTAAACTGTCTCTACAGGTCTGACTGGCAGACAGAATTGCAGCACATGCGAGAGATGATTTCGACACCGGAGGTTTTGGTGTATTACGATGCCATATAGCAGGAAACGGAAGAATTCAGACAGGCAGAGTAAAAAAAGAGCTGCCCTCATAATGAGGACAACTCTTTTATTTTAATAAGATTTTCACCAGATGAAATTACTTCACAGTTACGGAAGTGATGTGAGGGTTCACACCTTCGTACCAGTACAAGAAGCCTTCCATATCAACAGTGTCACCGATCTTTAAGTTCTTTACAGCATTGTAAACATCGGTGGTGTTGTCGCACAGATAAGACTCAACGGTGAAGGTATAGGTCTGACCATTCAGAGATACGTTGAAGTACAGGTCGTTACCGTCTTCGCCGGAACCGTCCCAGTTGTACAGGAAAGCAACGTCATTGCCGTCAGCATCCTGACCAGCAGCTTCTACGGTCATGCCCTTGAAAGCTACGAACTGGTTCTGGTAGTTGATCAGATCATCGGTACCTAACAGATCGGTCACATCGGTAACGGGAGCAATGTAGCTGCCCTCTTCGATCTCGAAGGTAGCACCTTCAGCAATCTCTACTTCACCGGACCACTCGGTCTTATAACCGGTTACCTTAATCTTGGTACCGGGTACCAGCTTTGCATAATCCTCTTCGGAACATGCGGCATTATAAATGAAGTAAGCACCGTCATGATCCTGGGTGTACAGGGTAGCCTTGTCTTCCCACCAGGACTGTTTAGCCTGAACATAAGCCTCGATCACAACTTCAGAATCGAGATCAGCAGCCATGTACTCTTCATAGGTCATAACACCCTCGGACTTCTCATCAGCAGCAACCTCGGTAGAAGCTTCTGTAGCAGCTTCGGTAGTAGCAACTTCGGTAGCAGCCTCAGTGGTGGCAGCAGCGGTAGATTCAGTAGCAACGTCTGCATTGCTGTTTCCACATGCAGCGAGAGACAGAACCAAAGCCATAGCCATGGTTAATGCAAGTGTCTTCTTTTTCATAATAATCCTCCATTCCTGCGCTTTGTGGCGCATATGGGTCTGTGCAGATACACAGACATCTCCTCAATTTATCCGGTGCGCTCAGACACCGAACAGTTCCATTATACCCGAAACACAAGATAAATCAAGGCTTTTTGCAAAAAGAGCCCCATCCGCAGGAGAAATACCATCAGAAGCTATCTTACGAATGGGGCTGAAAAATTACTTTTTTCTGTTTTTTAAATATTCTCGCCCTACATACAGGAGAATCAGAATCCAGGTGACTGCAAGTATGCTTAACAGGATCACGGAAGTCCGGGGCATGGCACCAAGTTCCTTTTTGCCGAAGGAGGCGTCACTTCCCTGGCCGAGACGGTACAGGCTCTCCACATCACTGTAAAGCTTTTGCATGTAGGCATCATCCACAGTCTCTTTTCTGCGGGTGGACTTCACTACGTTTTCAATCAACTGTCCGGAAGCATCACGTAAGGATGCGGAACCGTTAAATACCGGTGTGACAAAAGTATTGTCCACATGATCCAAAAGTAGTTTGGAAGCTTCAATCTTCACTGCATAATGTGTACCGTTATCCGCACCGCATTCGGACAGATACTCCTGATACTCTGCGGAATTCTGTGCCTTAGAGGTTACAGGTACATAACCTTCTGTCTCGGAATAAGCGATCTGCACATCGTTGGTGAGCAGATACTGGGCAAACAGCCAGGATGCCAGTACTTCCTGAGAGTCCGATTTATTGAAAACGCAGACGGAAGGACCCTGAGAGATCATTTCGGGATGCTCCGGGTCAAACTGGGGAATCATCCGCACGGCGGTCTCAAACTGCACCAGAGAATCCTCGCTGATATCCGACAGCGGAGCGTCCGTACCCATCCAGGTGGCTCCGGCAGTGGAATCAATGGCGAAAATACATTGCCCGGCATTCAGGAAGTTCGCAGGATAACCGGAGATCTTGAAGGTGGAAAAGGCACCGCTCTTTACATGTCCGGCAATACCATACAGGAGATCCGTGGTGGTATCGTTGAAAAGTTCAATGCTGCCGTTAGCCGTGGAATATCCTGCGTTCTTTTGCTTTAACATCTGGATCATCATGTTGTCGGTGGACTTGTAGATAAACGGGATCAGTACATTCTGCCCATTGACCACATAGGTGCCGTCCGCATTCTGGGCGGTGGCAGCCTCGGATACTTCCCAGATGAAGTCCCAGGTCAGTACATCCGGCAGAGTATATCCAAGATTTTCCACGTAGGTCTTATTCACGTAGCAGGCTTCGGTGGAACGCATGTAGGGTACGGCATAGTAATGACCGTCGATGGAGCATTCATTCAGAAACTGGGGAATGACTTCTTCTCTGGCAGGACCGTCATAGGCAAGCTCCGTGCCGCCCAGACCGTATTTCTCATTGGCAAACAGGTCATCCAGAGGAACTACGGTATTCTGTCCGGTGAGGTAGGTGGCAATGTGATCCGGGTAGGTGATGCAGACATTGGGTGTCGTATTGGTGGAAATATTGGTAATGACATCGTTGTAAATTTTGCCGTAATCCGTGTATAGATTCAGGTTCACCGTGATATTGGGATACAGGGCTTCAAAATCCGCAATGGCTTTTTTATAGATTTCCGTCTGGGTCTTGTTGGTATCGTTTTTCGCCCAGAAGGTGATCTCATAGTTCCTGGAAGTATCGAATTCCTCCGGAACGGTGAATTCCGGCAGCCCCTTGGAACCATGGCAGCCGGTCAGAGACAGGGACAGCCCGCCCAGGGCACATAAGAGTGCCAGCTTTTTGCTAAATCGACTCATCCTTTGGTACCTCCTCTGGCAACGCCTGCCATGACTTTTTTACGGAATACGAGGAACAACACCACCAGAGGAACGGAGATCACGACCACCGCAGCCATCATGGCAGGGATGTTCTCTCTGCCGAAACCATTCTCGCGGATCTCCTGGATACCGTTGGACACCAGATAGTAATCCGGATCATCGGTGATCAGTCTGGGCCACACATAGGAGTTCCAGCATTCAATAACCTTCAGGATCACGATGGTGATCAGCGTGGGCTTGCAGATGGGCACCATGACCTTGCGCAGATATCGCAGATCAGAAGTACCGTCCACCTTGGCGGCATAATACAGCTCATCCGGAATCTGTGCGAAATTCTCCCGCAGCAGATAGATATAAAATACGCTGGTCACGGAAGGCAGGATCAGGCCGGTGAAGGTATTGCGCAGATCCAGGTTCGTGATGGTGGTGAAATTCGTAATGACCACCAGCTCGTTCGGAATCATCATCAGGGATAAAAATAACGTAAAGATCAGATCTTTTCCGGCAAAGTTCAACCTTGCAAACGCGAAGGCCGCCAAAGTGATGACCACCAGCATAATGGCAGTGGTGACCACAGTGAAAAACAAAGTGTTCCACAGGTATCTTCCCAGAGAAACAGTGGTAAAAGCGTCCACGTAGTTCTGCAGAGTGGGAGACAGGGTGAAAAATTTCGGAATATATTCCGCATTATAGGAGCCGTAGCTTTTTACGGAGGTCAGTACCATCCAGTAAAAGGGGAACAGTACGATCAGCGCCCACAGACACAGAAAAAAGTAGATGACCCCATTGCGGATATTGCCGTGGATCCGGGTTCGTTTCTCGATTCTTTCATAATCAGATGTAACATCACACATCACAAAGACCTCCTTTCCTATACATAGTGGACATGCTTTTTGCTGACCAGCAGATTGATGCAGGTGATGGTCAGGACGATGGCAAACAGCAGGATCGCCGCAGCGGAAGCATAGGAAGGATATCCGCCACTGTCGCCGTAGAGCATGTCGTAGACGTAGCCGACGATAGTATTCATCTCTGCGGCATTTAAGTTCGTGCCGAAGAGTGCCACGGCATCACTGTAGGCTTTGAATGCGCCGATAAAGCCGGTGATGATCAGGTAGAATACCATGGGGGAGATCATGGGCAGTGTGATCTTGGTGAACATCCGGAAACGGGAAGTGCCGTCCACTCTTGCTGCATTGTAGTACATGGGGTTCACACTGGCGAGAGCACTGGTCAGGATCAGGATCTTAAAGGGCATAACGATCCAGATGGTGTAAAAGCACAGCACGAACATTTTTGCCCAGTAGGGTCCGTCGATGAAATCCACGGAGCTGCCGCCGAAAAACTGGATCAGTAGATTGATCAGACCGTCGGAGTAAGGAGTTTTTTTGAAAAGAATCATGAAGACCAGACCGACCGCCAGAGTATTGGTCACATAGGGCAGGAAAAATATGGTCTGGAACAGATCCCGCAGCGGTTTGATGGAGCTTAAGGCGGCGGAGATCAAAAGCGCCAGTCCGGTGGAGACCGGAACGGTGATGATGACCAGAATAAAGGTATTTTTCAATGCCTGTAAAAAGTACGGATCGTGGAGCACATAGGAGTAATTGTACATGCCTATGCCGTAAAAGGTCTGGGATGCAGAATTGTAACCCTCTTCAAAGGAGTACACGAATACGTCGATAAGAGGATAGATCATAAAAGCACCCAGAAACAGGAATGCCGGCAATAGATAGAGCCAGGCTTTCATATTTTGTTTTTCCATAAGAAACCTCAATTCTTTCTGCAGCCCATGAATGCCGCCGGACTGCAAAACCGGATAAAATATTAGAAACGGATGCGTTCTTCGGTGTCGGTGCTAAAGAGGAATACTTTTGCGGGCTTTAGGCCGAAATGCACTTTCCCGGTGGGGAGGGATCTGCCTTCATCTGCATCAATGATGGAACGGATGGTAACATTCTGGGACTTCTCATGGGTGGAAACAATGCTCACATCCCGGCCCATGACCTCCAGACGTACCAGATCGCAGGAGAGCGGTCCGTCCTCTTTTAAGATGAAGCCTTCCGGGCGGATGCCAACATGCACGGGCTGATCCGATACTCCGGGAGTGGACAGGACAGCTTCGGAGCCAATATATAACTGCTCATTTTTTACCTCACCGGAAAATACATTGATGGGAGGTGTGCCGAGGAACTTTGCAACGAACAGATTCACGGGATCATCATATACGTTTTGGGGCTTGCCGATCTGCTGTACGATACCGTCCTTCATCACGACGATCATATCGGAGATGCTCATGGCTTCGTCCTGATCGTGGGTAACGAAGATGGTGGTGATCTGCGTCTCCTGCTGGATCCGGCGGATCTCTTCTCTGGTCTGGAGACGGAGTCTGGCATCCAGATTGGAGAGAGGCTCGTCCAAAAGAAGAACGCGAGGCAGCTTGACTAAGGCTCTGGCGATGGCAACACGCTGCTGCTGACCGCCGGAGAGCTCATTGGGTTTGCGCTCTAACAGGTGATCGATCTGTACCAGCTTTGCCGCTTCCAGCACGCGCTTGCTCATCTCTTCTTTGGAAAGCTTGTCAGCACCCTTCAGATTCTCCAAAGGGAACTGAATGTTTTTTTCCACAGTGAGGTGGGGGTAGAGGGCATAGTTCTGGAACACCATGCCGACACCGCGGTTCTCGGGCGGAAGTCCGGTGACATCATCTTCGCCGAAAAAGATCTTGCCCTCGGTGGGTTTCAGCAGACCGCAGATCAGATTCAGGGCAGTACTTTTGCCACAGCCGGAGGGACCTAAGAGTCCGATCAGCTTGCCGTCGGGGATTTCGAAGTCGAAGTCATTCACGGCAATGACATCCTCGCGGTTCTTCCTGCCGCGGACAGGACCGCGGGCGGGGAATTTCTTGGTCAGATGCTGTAATACGATTTTCATGTGTATATTTCCTTTCTTATAATGAATCTAATGAATTCAAAATGGCTGACCAGTTCAGTCCGCGCCATTCGCAAAGCCGCGTTATCACGCTTTTGAACCTAAATCCCATAGGAGTCCTTCAAAATCGCAAATGATTTTCAGATTCCATAGGAATCTTTCAAAATCCCACAGCGATTTGTAGCAAATGAATCTAAATCCCATAGGAGTCCTTCAAATCGCTGGATATATGATCCAGGTCGGGGTATACGAAGCTTTCGGAGATGCCGAATACCCGCAGGCTTTCTATAAAGTATTGTTTCCGCCCGGAGGGAATAATGATCTTATACAGCATATTTTCATCGCAGATGTCTTCCAGACGTTCCAGAGAGTTATGTACGGTGAAGTTGGAGTACTGGGAGTACATGCGGAGGTTGTTTTCCGTGGAGCTGCAAGCCAGGATCTTGTTCTTCAATTCCGGATTGTGGTGGTTGTGTTTGAAGGCGGGCAGCAGCATTTCCTGTGTGGTGTCTGCATCAATGGGATAGATGCAGTTGCCGAAGCCTTCCTTCTCGTTCAACAGCCCCGGTGTCAGTACCCAGACGCAGGCATCGGTGTCCGGAGTCTCCCGGTAAGTCTCCGTGGCGAAAAATACGGCAATCAGGGGAGACTGAGTCCAGTCTAACATTCTCGTGGGCAGACCGTAGTGCTGCATCAGGGAGACCCAGCCGGCGTAATTGTGTTTGTCGGGAGGATTGTCCAGGATCTGTCTCGCCCGGATATAGAAATCATTGGCAATATAGCGTTCGGAGTCCAGTCTTTTCTGGCTTCGCTGGATGGAAGGGATCAGAGTCAGATCCGCGTTCTCTTCCCCGCGGAACCAGAGGCGGACGCCGTGCTTTTGGCGTAACGTACTGACAAACTGCAGGAGTTCATCGATGGTGCTTACTTTTTGTGTTAACATGATAGACCTCGTTCTTATTTTATCCTATTTTATCCTAGTTGGATGCCTGCGGATTGTTTTGTGCTATTCGCATATCGTGAAGCCGATGCTTCTTTTTTATGCTCATATCGGGGCATCAAGCTACTTTATTATAGATGGTTTTTCGCAGTTGTACAAGTAGCCATTCTGTGATATGGTAAAAGAAAGAATACGGAAAACGTTTTTATAATAAAATAAAGCACACAGGAAGGAGTACACTATGGCAAAATGGCTTGATAATGCAATCTTTTATGAAATCTATCCCCAGTCTTTTCTGGATACCAATGGTGACGGTATCGGTGATTTTCAGGGTATCATAGAAAAACTGGATTATATTAAGGAACTGGGATGTAATGCGATCTGGATGAATCCCTGTTTTGCATCCCCCTTCGGAGACGCAGGCTATGATGTGGCGGACTACTATCAGGCAGCTCCCAGATACGGCACCAATGCGGACCTGAAGCGTCTGTTTCACGAAGTACACAAGCGGAATATGCATATCCTGTTAGACCTGGTGCCGGGACATACATCTGTGGCACATCCCTGGTTTAAGGAGTCCTGTAAGGCAGATCGTAATGAATTTACTGATCGTTATATCTGGACCGACAGCACCTGGGGACAGTTGGAGAACATGGGAAGTCTGTGCGGTATCTCAGAGAGAGAGGGCTCAGTGATCGTGAACTTTTTCGCACACCAGCCGGCGCTCAATTACGGATTTTATAAAAAGACACAGGACTGGCAGCAGGATCCCGATGATCCGGGTCCTAAGGCGACGCTTGCAGAGATGGAAAATGTCATGCGGTTCTGGATCGGCATGGGCTGTGACGGCTTCCGTGTGGATATGGCAGGTTCTCTGGTGAAAAATGATGAGGACAGCAAGGGAAACATTGCTCTGTGGAGAAAGGTAAGAGCGTTCCTGGACGCAGAGTTCCCCGAGGCAGTGCTGGTATCCGAATGGGGAGAACCGGACAAGTCCCTGCAGGGCGGCTTCCATATGGACTTTTTACTTCATTTTGGACCGTCTCATTATAACGATCTGTTCCGCTGCGAGGAGCCTTTCTTCTCCGGAAGAGGTAAGGGGGATGTGGCAGCCTTCGTGGAGAAATACAAGGAAAACTATGAAAAGGCACAGCGCAAGGGTCTGATCTGTATTCCCTCCGGCAACCATGATATGGATCGTCTGGCGAGAAGCATTCATGGGGAGGAATTAAAGGTGGCATTTGCATTCCTTCTGTCCATGCCGGGTGCACCGTTCCTGTATTACGGGGATGAGATTGGTATGCGCTATGTGGAAAATCTGCACTCCGTAGAGGGCGGTTACGGACGCACCGGTTCCCGCTCGCCCATGCAGTGGGATCATACCACCAACGCCGGTTTCAGTGCGGCACCGAAGGAAAAGCTTTATGTCAAACAGGACGAAGCCACTGACCGTCCCACGGTGGAGGCGCAGATGGCAGATCCGGATTCCCTGTATCATGAGATTCAGAAATTAATTAACATCCGTCAGGCGCACAGCGCCTTGCAGAGCCGCGGAGAGATCGAGTTCATCTATGCCGAGGAAAAACAATATCCTCTGGCCTATCTGCGCAGTGACGACAAGGAGAAGATCCTGGTAATCATCAATCCGGCGGACAGAGAGGTCAGCTTCGACGGAGATTATGCGGTAAAGGAAGCTTTGTATACCTTCGGCGGGGAAGCTGCATTTGCAGGCGGAAAGGTTACTGTGCCCGGGGGCAGCGCCGGATTTTATCTGTTGTAGTTGGTGGAATGTATTTTAAAAGAAGTGGATGATCAGTCTGGCGTAGCGGAGGAGCTTTCGAAAAAATGATTGCGGCATCTCTAAAAAAATATGCTATAATGAGCGTAATGCTAGAGTATAAATGAAAAGAGAACCGTATGAATCAGGTAAATTATCAGAAAGAATTAGAGAAAATTTTAAATACTTTACATGAGAAGGGCGAGGCAGCGTCGGATTACCGGCCGCCCCGCCTGTTTCTGCATAGCTGCTGTGCACCCTGCAGCAGTTATTGTCTGGAATATTTGTGCCGTTATTTTTTGATCACGGTATTTTATTACAATCCCAACATTTCCTTTTCGGAAGAATACCAAAAGCGCGTGGCGGAGCAGAAGCGTCTGATCGACGCTTATAATAAAGAAGAAAAGGGATGGCCCATCGACATCGTGGAGGGAGATTATGAACCGGAGCGTTTTTATGAGATGGCGAAGGGCTATGAGAACTGTCCCGAAGGGGGAGAGAGGTGCCTGCGCTGCTTCGACCTGCGGCTGCGCAGGACTGCGGAGCTGGCGGCAACTGGCGGTTATGACTATTTTGCCACGACCCTGACCATCAGCCCTCTGAAAAATGCAGCGAAGATCAATGAGATCGGACAGGCACTGTCCGGGGAATATAGTATCCCCTGGCTGCCCTCGGATTTCAAGAAAAAGAACGGGTATAAGAGATCCATCGAACTGTCCGCAGAGTATGAGCTGTACCGGCAGAATTACTGCGGCTGTGCCTTTTCCAAGGCGGAGCGGGAAGCACAGGTTATAAATGCGTAATTGCGTCTTGCGGGATAATGGATTTTAGGATATAGTAGAAATATTGAAAACAGCGCAGAAGCGTGAGAGATAGAAAATGTGACTGTACAAGATATTCCGGTACATTACAGGCAGTAACGGAATACCGGCAGATTACTGAAAGGTATGAGGATTGACTGACATGAAGAAATTTTTAGAAATGCTGACAGAGGAAATGCAGCAGGCATTTACCGCAGCAGGCTATGACGGAAGCTTAGGAAAAGTAATGCTTTCCAACCGTCCCGACCTGTGCGAATATCAGTGTAACGGCGCCATGGCGGGAGCAAAGCTGTATAAAAAAGCCCCCATCATGATCGCAAACGATGTGGCAACAAAGCTTGCAGACAGCAAAGTGTTTTCCGAAGTGGTGGCAGTAGCCCCCGGATTTTTGAACCTGAAGGTCAGCGAGGCATTTTTGCTCACCTATTTACAGGGCATGGAAGCAAATGAAAAATTCGGTCTCGAGAAGCCGGAACATCCCAAGAAGATCATCATCGACTACGGCGGACCCAACGTGGCGAAGCCTCTGCATGTGGGACATTTACGTTCCGCAGTGATCGGTGAGAGCGTAAAGCGCATCAGCCGTTATGTGGGTCATGAGGTCATCGGTGATGTGCATCTCGGTGACTGGGGATTACAGATGGGTCTGGTGATCACCGGTTTACAGGAGAGACAGCCGGAGCTGGTATATTTTGATGAGAACTACACCGGGGAATACCCCGAAGAGGCACCGTTTACCATCAGTGAACTGGAGGAGATCTATCCCGCAGCCAGCGCTAAGTCCAAGGAAGATCCCGAGTACAAGGCAAAGGCCATGGAAGCAACCTTCAAATTACAGAGCGGTGTCAGAGGATATCGTGCTCTGTGGAAGCACATTATCAATGTGTCTGTGAACGACCTGAAGAAGAATTATTCCAAATTAAATGTAGAATTCGATCTGTGGAAGGGCGAGAGCGATGTCCATGACATCATCCCCGAGATGGTCGCTTATATGAAGGACAACGGCTATGCACACTTAAGCGAGGGTGCGCTGGTAGTGGATGTCAAGGAAGACACCGACACCAAGGAGATCCCTCCCTGCATGATCTTAAAATCCGACGGAGCCTCCCTGTACAATACCACAGACCTCGCTACCATTATGGAGCGTATGAAGCTGTATCATCCCGATGAGCTGATCTATGTGGTAGACAAGCGTCAGGAACTGTATTTTGAGCAGGTATTCCGCTGTGCCCGCAAGACAAAGCTGGTAGAGCCTGAGACGGAGCTGAAGTTCTTAGGCTTCGGCACCATGAACGGCAAGGACGGCAAACCCTTCAAGACCAGACAGGGCGGTGTCATGCGCCTGGAGAATCTGATCAAGGATACGCAGGATGAGATGTACAAAAAGATCAAGGAAGGCCGCGACATGGAGGATGCCGAGGCGAAAAAGGTAGCGGACGTGGTAGCTATCTCCGCATTAAAATACGGTGATCTGTCCAATCAGGCATCCAAGGATTATATATTTGATATCGACCGCTTTACTTCCTTCGAGGGAGATACCGGTCCCTATATCCTGTATACCATTGTACGTATCAAGTCTATTCTGAATAAATACAAGGAGCAGGGTGGGGATCTGACTGCTGTGAAGTTACAGCAGCCCGGCAATGCTTCCGAAAAAGAGCTTGCCATGGAGCTGGCACAGTTCAATACCATGATCGCTGCGGCGGGAGAGGAACTGGCACCCCATAAGGTATGTGCCTACATCTACGATCTTGCGAATGCTTTTAACCACTTCTACCATGAGACCAAGATCCTGGGAGAAGAGAATGAGGAGCGTAAGCAGGGACTGGTAGCACTTTTAGTGCTGACCAGAGATATCCTGGAGACCTGTATTGATATGCTGGGATTCGAAGCTCCGGAGAAAATGTAATAAAAATAATATCTATTTAGTAAACCCGCTGAAAAACGGGGACACAAAGCCAGATGGGTCTAAGGTCTGAACATAGAGAAAAATCAGACTATGACAGCCGGTTGCAGCAGATTCCTGAGTGTAGGGGAGTATGTTTATCGTGAGCCGTCTGTCAGTGCACATTTTTGGCAGACGGCTTTTATTGTGCCGTAGAAGGGGAAAACGATGTCTTTAAACTATGAGCAGAACGAAAATGACATCCTGAATAAATTATTGCCGGAATATAGACAGCATTCTGTACAAAGAAAAAGCAATCCAGAAGCAGTTACAGGACACATTGGAGAAAGTGAAGCTGAGTAACGAGATCATTTCCTCCATCGCCAGAACTTACCAGTATATTTCACGGATCGATATTCAGGCAGATTATTTCGAAGAGATCAATAACCGGGATACCGAGCATCTGAAGTTCACGAAATCGGGAAAGCTGTCGGAAAGCAATGAAAAGGTATGCAGACAATACGTGGCGGAGGAGTATCAGGAGGCATTTTTCAAATTTGTGGATCTGAAGACCCTGCCGGAACGCATGAAGAATGAAGAGACGTTAGTCCTAGAATACCGGATGAAGGATGGCGACTGGCACAGACTCCGTTTTGTGGAAAAAAAGAGAGACGAAAACGGTGTACTGACCCATGTGCTCTGCCTGATCCGCAGCATCAGCGATACCAAGAAGTGGGAACATGAACTGATGTATCAGGTGGAGGAAGCCAGGAAGGCAGCAGCTTTGAAGGCCCGTTTCCTGTCAAATATGAGTCATGATATCCGGACACCCATGAATGGCATTATCGGCACGCTGAATCTGGCAAACCGTTATCCGGATGATCTGGAGGTACAGAGAAAGTGCCGGGAACAGATCATGACTTCATCGAAGTATCTGGTCTCTATCGTGAATGATATTCTGGATATGAACAAACTGGAGTCGGGAGGTGTAGTGGAACAGGAGATTCCGTTTAATCTGGCAGAACTGCTGAACCGGGTTAACCTCGGCAAGCAGAAGCAGGCGGCAGAAAAGAATGTGGAATATATTGTTGACTGGGAACAGAGTGATATCCGCCATATGGATCTGGCAGGGAATCCAATCTATGTGGAGAGACTGCTGACCAATATTTCTGATAATGCGGTTAAATTTACCGGACCGGGCGGCAGTGTGCGTGTCTGGTGTGCAGAAAAATATGCGGACGAGGAGCGGGTAGTCTATGAATTCGGCTGTGCCGATACTGGTATCGGCATGAGTGAAACCTTTCTGGAACATGCTTTTGAACCGTTCACGCAGGAGAATGAGACCAGCAGATCCAGGTACGAAGGCACAGGACTGGGACTTGCCATTGCAAAGAAAATCGTGGACAGGCTGGATGGAGACATTGCCATAGAGAGTAAAAAAGGCGTCGGAACTACTGTGACCATGACACTTCCGTTCAAAATCGGGGAACCGGTGGAGAAGGAGAAGAACGTAAACTATGAGGAAATCCCGGTGGAAGGTCTGCGGGCGCTGTTAGCAGAGGACAATGAACTCAACATGGAGATCACAAAATTCATGCTGGAGGATTACGGGATCCACGTAGAGTGCGCTGCAGACGGAGAAGAGGCGGTACAAAAGTTCAAAAATCTGAGCTGGGATATTACGATGTGATCTTCATGGACATTATGATGCCGAAGCTAAATGGCTGGGATGCCACCCGCAGGATCCGGTCCATGAAACGGTCGGATGCCGGAAATGTCCCCATCATTGCCATGAGCGCCAATGCCTTTGCGGAAGACATTATCAACAGCCGATGGATGAAAAGAAGCTGTTGGAAACAGTGAAGGAATGCATTATGTTCCGGGACCATTCCTGAAGAAACAGCATAGAAACAGCCTAGAAAAGGGCAGAGGATATCCTCTGTCCTTTTCCTATATTAGGATGACTTATCGTGCAACATTACGTACTGAAAATGGTGGGACAACCGGATATAATAGCTACAAAGACAGGAGTTTTTTCTGTGAAGCATGTGGCCTACATTATGGAAAGGAGAAAAATTATGATTTCATTTATATTGTGTCTGTTGCTGTTAACCATTTTATTCGGAATCGCATATAAGATTACCGGGGCAATTTTAAAGGCCTGTGTGTGGCTGCTGATCCTGTTGCCCATCGGCCTCATCCTGTCGGGCGTGGGAGTGATCTTCTGCTGTACAATCATTTTAATACCGGTAGGGATCGGAATTATCAAGGCCGGGATCCGGATGATATTGCCGGGGTAAAGAAATAAAATGATAACAGACTGCCTGATGTGTGGTAAAATAAAGTTATCGCATATCAGGCAGTTTCATTATTATTGATATATAGTATTGATAAATCAGGAAAGGTGATGGCATATGGAGATCAAAAGTATACTGATCAAAGATACAACGAGAGAAGAGCGGATCCGCATTATACAGGAGGGTTTGAACCAGTGCGGTGGAGCCTGTGACTTCTGCAACGGTTGTGATAATCTGGGCGGTGGTTCCGTGGATACATTTTATGAACCGTACATTAACGGGGAGAAGGAACTGCGGCAGCTGAATGAGGAATACAGAAGCAACATGGGACTGGTGAGATAGGAGACGGGCTATGTTTTTCATACCGTGTATTAAGTGGAATAAGCACTATTATGTGCGGACAAGCTGCTGTAATACGCTGTATGAACTGGATCCGGAGATGGGAAAGGCCATTGCCCGGGGAGAGCAGGTACTGATTCGCCCGGAGCATTTGCAGAGAATTTCAAAAGTGACCTATGGGTATAACTATAAACATTGCAATTACTGTGGGTATGAGACAGCAGAAAATTTTGAGTATTGCCCAAAGTGCGGTAAGAAATTTTAAAAGCGAGAGGGGACGTGAATCTGTCTCGATTTCAAAAGGGAGTGTTACTCACAAGGACCATTGTCTTTCCAGGCACCTTTCCATTTTGGTTTTTCTGTGGAACGTTTTGGTAGATTCATAGTGTTCATCAGGCGGTCCACTCTGCCGAGACTGATGTTTATGCCATAATCACGTTCTAATACACGACGGATCTTGTAAGCACCAAGAGAGTTATCGTAATCAGTATAGATTTGTAAAAGGTGCTTACGAATCAACGGATTTTCTTTTGTACGAGGTGCTAAATCTGAATAAAAGTGCTTGTAATAAGTACTGCGATTTATGCGAAGAACTCGACAAAGAGTTTTGATATCGTATTGATGACGCAGCTTATGCACGGCATCTAATCGTTGCTTGAGTGTGGCGTGAATATGGCAATCGCTTTTTTTAGTATTTGGTTTTCTTCTTCCAGCTGAGCCATACGTTTTTGAAGCTCTTTCACCTGCTTTGCAGTAAGAACTTCACCGTCATCAGTTTCAACAGTTGAATACTGTTTGACCCATCTGGAAAGAGCAGTTTGAGATACGCCGTACTCTTTGATAAGAGAGGCCTGAGTTTTACCATTGTGGTAAAGCTCAACGAGGGTTCGTTTGAAATCCTCATCGTAATGTTGTTTTGTGGACATAAAAGATACCTCCTTTTGGTGTCTATGTTAATAGTAAGTCTATTTAACCAATGTGTCCACTTTTATAAGTATAATGCAGGTAGTACACATGATAAGAATTGCTGTTTGTGATGATGAAAATGTAATTGTGAATCAGATAGAGCATATAATTTCTGAAGTATGCAAGCGGGAAAGCATTCCCGTGAATATTGATGTTTTTTACAGTGGTAGGGAACTCAAAAGGCAGGTTACATCAGGAACAAAGTATGACATCATCTTTTTGGATATTCAGATGAAGGGTGGCGATGGCATCACTGCGGCTGAAAATATACGGAAGGTGGATGATAATGTACTTCTGATTTATGTATCAGGCTATGATAAATATATGATGGAATTGTTCCGGTTGGATGTATTTGGATTTATAAAGAAACCAATCGATGAGGAGATATTGACAAAGACATTTCTGAAAACTTATCAGAGAGTCTGCAGTAAAATGGTCTATTTTACCTTTTCTTATAAGCATGAAGAATATAAAATTCTATGTAAAGAGATTTTATACTTTGAAAGCAATGCCAGGAAAGTTACAATATATACGCAAAACGGGGAGCATTACACATTTAACGGGAAACTGTCAGAGATAGAACAAAAAATGTCAGATGGAAAAATACCTTTTTTGAGAGTACATCAGTCTTATCTGGTAAATTATTATTTGATTAGATCAAGGACAAAAATAGAAATAACGTTGGTAAATGGGAAGAAACTGCCTATAAGCGAAGAACGGCAGAAATACTTTAACCAACAATATAGCCATCTTCTGGGAGGGGAAATCAATGTATAATCAAATAGAAGATATTCTATTAAATATTTCTATTGTTATCGCAACCGTATGGATTGTAAAAAGATTTTGGGGAAGCTTTTTTGAAGAAAAGCAGAATAGTATACTTTCTGTTTCTCTGTGGATTGTTTATTGCATATTCCAATTTTTCTTTGGTTATCATAATGGGCGCCTGCAAATTTTTGCAACCATTCTGAACATTTTACTGATTCTGTCCATAGCGATGGTTGCCTACCAAAGCCGTGGAAAGGAAAAATACTTTTTATTGGCTACATTCTATGCAGGCTGGTCGTTGATTGAGGTCTTTGTCTTTTCCCTAATCAATAGCTTTGACATAGGGGAAAGCCAGCAAAGGGATATTATTGGGTTGGTATTATCGAACATCCTGATGATCCTTTCTGTATATGCACTGTCGATGGTGGCAGAAAAAAGAAAGGAGAGTCCGGTACCGGGAAAATATTATTTTTTTCTCCTGTTGGTGCCAGTGGGAAGCATAGTCATTGCAATCAATGAATTTTGCTCAGAAGGAAAGTCCTTTTTTGCTGTTATCACTATCAGCATTCTTATCTTATTTAATGTCATTATTTTTGAATTGTATGTAAAAATAAATAAAGTTTTTGCTTATGAAAAAGAACATACAGTTTATGCCCAGCAATTTGATATGATCGAAAAAATTACGGTATCGCAAAAAAAGATGTTGGAGGAATTTTATGAGGACAGGCACAATCTGCTGAATAAACTTATTGTTTTAAAAAACAGCGTTGAAAACAGTGATAAAGAGTCTGTAATCAGAAACCTGAATCAGATTATCAAAAACAGCAATATTTCCGAAAACATTTCCAATACCGGCAACAGTACCATTGATTGTCTGATTAATTTCAAATATGCCGTTGCTAAGGAATACGGGATTACATTTCAGTTAAAAATATTTATTCCAGAGGAGCTTTCCATGGAACCATGTGATATTGGCATAGCACTGGGAAATGCACTGGATAATGCAATAGAAGCTGTCCGGGACTGCAGGCAGCACCAAAAGGTGATAGAAATATCCATGGGAGTGAAAAAGCAGGCGCTGGTCATGCTGATAAAGAATCCATATGAGCATGTCTTAAAAAACGACAGAAGCGGAAAATATCAATCCACAAAAACAGAAAGCGGCAGACATGGATATGGATTAAATTCCATAGCAAGAATTGCAGAAAAGTACCAGGGCGAAATTCTAGTGGAAGCACAGGATTCTGTATTTTGCCTGACCGTTGTTATGAATTTGCCGGAAAATTGACAGCTATTGCCGTATTTTTGACATATTAGGGATTATTTTGAGGGGAATATGATACCTGACTTTGGGAGTTGAATCTTAAAATATGGTGCTAAGCCACGGATTAAAACCTGTGGCTTAGCATTTTTTCTGATGTCTCCGTCGTTTAAAAAGTAGGAACTTAACGGCAGGCCGATAAGTGCTGAAAATTCTTTTATAAATTTAGAACCCCGTGCAAGGTTGATATACTTTCGGTCTGATATTTTACAACTCGGAACTCATGGATAAAATTAAAGATATCCTAAAGACGGATGACCGTTGTCATGAATCTAC
>ERZ773131.1169-NODE-1169-length-19892-cov-5.244341_pt1 | contig 19892 bp, 8 predicted proteins | sample MGYA00511082_ERZ773131 | MGnify/ENA primary metagenome ERZ773131 (study PRJEB29015, sample SAMEA2737813) | human gut metagenome | biome: human gut; feature: human-associated habitat; material: faeces | place: China | collected 2012 ... | reverse complement strand
ACATGTACAACTTTTTACTCATATTTATCAACTTAAATTAATTCCGCCAACGGGTTAACCTTAATTTTACTGACATGCAACAAGGAAAAACGAACATGTTTACAAAAAAACTTGGACTGGCATTATGTATGCTACCTCTTTCCTCCTGGGCTGTGTCCAGTGCCACACTCGATGCAAGCCCCCTTCCAGCAGTTTCCTTTCATGAAACCAAAGACATCGAGGCTACTGCACAAAGTCCCAGAAAACGAACCATCACCGGTACCATTACCGATGCTTCGGACGGAACACCTATCATCGGAGCCAACATCGTATTGAAAGGAAAAAGCACCGGTGTCATTTCCGACCTGGATGGTAATTATACTATCGAAGCTACCAGCAAAGACATCCTGGTGGTCAGCTTCATCGGTTATAAAACCCGTGAGATTTCCGTGGCCGACCTCGGCGTCATCAACGTGAAACTACAGTCGGACAATGAAATGCTGGACGAAGTTGTAGTAGTCGGTGCCGGTACGCAGAAAAAAGTCAGTGTCACTGGTTCTATCACCAGTGTAAAAGGTTCATCCTTTGTCACTCCTACTTCTTCTTTGACCAATGCCCTCGCCGGTAAGCTGGCAGGTGTCATCGCCAAGACTTCCAGCGGTGCGCCGGGACAGGCCGCCGAATTCTATATCCGCGGTATCGGCACGTTCGGCGGAAGAGCCACTCCGCTGATTATGCTGGACGATGTGGAAATCTCGGCTGCCGACCTGAACAACATTCCGGCGGAAACCATTGAAAGTTTCTCTATCCTGAAAGATGCTTCTGCTACCGCGATTTATGGTGCCCGTGGTGCCAACGGTGTAATGTTGATTACGACCAAGTCCGGACGTGAAAATGAACGTACACAGATTAACGTGACTGTAGAAAACGCTTTCAATGTCATGACCAACTTCCCCGACTTCGTGGACGGTGCTACCTGGATGACAATGTACAACGAAGCACAGGTAACCCGCACTCCGGGCATCACTCCGAAATATACTCAGGAACAAATAGAAAATACCCGTCTGGGTACAAACCCTTACATGTATCCCAGCGTAAAATGGAATGATGTAATTTTCAAGAACATGGCCATGAGCCAGCGTGCCAACATCAACGTGCAGGGCGGTGGTTCCAGAGCAACTTACTATATGAGTATCCAGGCTAATCACGATTCCGGATTGCTGAACACCCGAAAGGTATACTCCTATAACAACAACATCAACAACTGGAGTTACAACTTCCAGAACAACATCAAATATAAGTTAACCTCTACCACGACCGTAGACCTGAGAATGAATGCGCAGATACGAAACAATCAGGGTCCCAACTACAATACATCCGACTTGTTCAATATGGCCCTGACCACCAATCCTATCAACTTCCCTGTCACATTCCCGGCTCAGGAAGGCGATACGCACATACGATTCGGTAATGCCATTCTAAGTGGTGACAACTTACGCACCAATCCGTACGCCTACATGCTCTCTTCTTACAAACAAACTCAGGAAAATACCTTGAACACCTCATTGAAGGTAAGCCAGCAGCTTGATTTCATCACCAAGGGACTGAGCGCTACGGCATTGGTAAACTTCAAGAACTGGTCATCCAACTGGTATAACCGCACGATTGAGCCCTACTACTACCGAATTAAAGACGGAAGTTTCAATCCTTCCACAGGAGAATATACACTGGAAAGATTAGGCACAAGCGGAACAGACTATATCGCACAGTCAGACATCACGAAAGACGGAGACAACACATTCTTCCTGCAATTTACCCTCGACTATCAGCGTCGTTTCGGAAAACACAACGTAGGGGGTATGCTGCTCTATATGCAACGTGAATACCGGAATGCCGTGTTACCCAACCGCAACCAGGGATTCTCCGGGCGCTTCACCTACGATTTTGACCAGCGTTACCTTGCTGAAATCAACTTCGGTTACAACGGAACCGAACGTCTGGCCAAAGATGACCGCTTTGAATTCTTCCCTGCTATCTCTTTAGGATGGGTGGTATCCAATGAAAAATTCTTTGCCCCACTCAGCAAGGTCGTATCTTCTTTGAAACTGAGAGGCTCTTACGGTCTGGTAGGTAGTGACGAAACCGGTCCTGAAGGCTCACCTCACTTCTTGTATATCGATCAGGTACAGGTAACGGGCAACAAGCGTCCGGGAGCGACTTTCGGTGAAGACCTGAATGTCAGCAAATACGGTCCGATTGTTACTCAGTATGCTGTGCAGAATGCCGGATGGGAACGCGTGAAAAAACTCGACCTCGGTTTCGACATGGAATTGTTCCGCTGCCTGAGCCTGACATTCGACTTCTTCTACGACAAACGTTACAACATCCTGCTGCACCGCGAAGCATGGCCACAATCGTTAGGATACGACTCCGCCAAACCCTGGAGCAACAAAGGAAAGGTAGACAACTGGGGATATGAACTGAGCATGAACTATCGCAAGCAGTTCAACAAAGACCTGGCTGTAGATTTCCAAGGAAACTTTACCTACACCCAAAACAAATACGTAGACTACGATGAGCCGCTCTATCCATATACATGGCAGACCGTGACCGGCAAACCTTTGAGCCACCAGACCGGTTACATTGCGGAAGGACTCTTCCAAAGCCAGGAAGAAATAGACAACAGCCCGACACAGAACTTAGGAAGTACCGCAATGGTGGGCGACGTGAAATACCGCGACGTGAACGGTGACGGCATCATCAATACGGAAGATAAGGTCATGATTTCAGAATACGGTAACATGCCGCGCATTCAGTACGGACTTGGCATGAACATCGACTACAAAGGTTTCAACTTCGGCGTGTTCTTCAACGGTTCAGCCATGCGTACACTCATGATCAGTGGAATTACTCCGTTTGGACAAAATGACTACAACGTCATGCAGTTCATTGCCAATGATTACTGGACAGAAGCCAACCCGAACCCCAATGCGGCTTATCCACGCCTGGGATTGACTGATGCACAGACAGCCAACAACACCCAGCCCAGTACCTACTGGATGAGAAACGGTAACTTCATCCGCTTCAAGACATTGGAAATAGGCTACCGTTTCAAGCATGCCCGCGTGTACTTCAGCGGGAACAACCTGTTCGTATTCAGCCCGTTCAAATTATGGGATCCCGAACTGGCATGGAACAGTTATCCTTTACAGAGAACGTTTAATATCGGATTACAGTTAACATTCTAAAAATCTAATTACGATGAAGACTTTAAAAAATATAGGAAAAATAGCCTTGCTTTCACTGGCTTTATGTGGAGGAACCACCTCATGTAATTACCTGGATGTGGTACCGCCCGAACAAGCTTCTTTACCGGATGCGACCAAAGATCCGGAATCAACCCTCGGATTCCTGTTCTCCTGCTACGGAGGTATAAGAAATCCTTTCGACTATCAGACGGTAGAAGCCGGTGCCGATGAATATGTGCTTCCTCCATTGTGGAACACCGGTTCACAGAAAATAACCTGGGACCTGAACCTTCCGACGAACATTGCCGACGGATGGAGCTGGGGCAGCAACTATCGGTTTATCGGACAGTGCCTGCTTTTCCTCCAGCAATTACCTCATGCAAGAGGAGTGACTGATGAGCAGAAAAGAGCCTGGGCTGCTGAAGCGAACTTCCTGCTGGCTTACTACCACATGGTTACACTGGTTGCCTACGGTCCATGCCCCATTACCGATACATACATTGATCAGGCCACTCCTGAATCAGAGTACAACGGACGTATGCACTTCGACTATGTAAAAGACTGGATTTGCCAGAAATTCGATGAAGTATGCGAAGACGGACAGCTCCCGGCTACCCGCACCGGAGACGAATGGGGAAGAGCCACTTCTGTCATGGCCAAGGCCCTGAAAGCACGCCTGCTCGTCTATGCAGCCTCTCCATTGTTCAATGGAAGCTTCCCCTACAAAGACTGGGAGAACACGAATTTTGAAACTCCGGGATATGGGAAAGAACTCATCAGCCTAAAATATGACCGCAAGAAATGGGAAGTTGCCAAGGCTGCCTGCCAGGAAGCCATTACTGACGCAGAAGCAGCCGGCCACAAACTGTTCAGCCTGGAAGATGCACAGGCCGGACTCCCCCTCCCGTTTGTTCCTTTCAAAAGCGCAGAAGGCGGAACAGCCGACAAGGACAAAGAGTTCATGGAACGCGTACAGCTGATGCGATACGTGGTGACCACACGCTATAAAGAAGGTAACCGCGAAACCATCTGGGGACTGGCTAATCAGGGAACCATGATTATCGGTTCTCTTCCACACCGTGTCATCAAGAATAACCAGGGAACCTGGAAATCCGGATATTCGGGTGTATCGCCCACGCTAAATACAGTGGAACATTTCTACACCGAAAACGGAGTTCCTATTGAAAAAGACAAACAGTTCTACCCGCAATCCGAATGGTACCAGAGCGCAGGGGTAACCGACCGCAGTGACATTATCAGGCTGAACACCCGCCGTGAGCCTCGCTTCTATGCCTGGATTGCTTTTGACGGCGGCGACATGGGAAGCCGTATTTATGGCGGACAACCTCTGAAACTGGAAATGCGCAATTCGGAGCTTCACGGATACAACCCGTCTTTGTTCAACCGCGACAACTGTGTGACCGGATATCTGTCGCAGAAGTTCATTGAGCCTACCTTTGCATGGACAGCCAGTGCAGAAGAAAAGCAGAACAAGCCGAGACCTCTTATCCGTATGGCAGAACTGTATCTGAATCTGGCAGAATGCTGCGCCGCTCTGGATGAAGTTCCCCAAGCATTAGCGCAGTTGAACATCGTTCGCAAACGTGCTGGTATCAGAGAACTTACCACCAGTGACGTGACAGACGACATGCCGATTATGAAATGGGTACAGAACGAGCGTTTCGTTGAGCTGTGGGGAGAAGGACACCGCTACTATGACATACGCCGCTGGATGATTGCTCCAGAATATATGTCGGCAGGCGTACGCCGGGGCCTCAACGCCATGAGCAAGCTTGATCCTTCTTTCGAAGAATTCAACACCCCGGTAGTAATCAGTCAGGACTTCAAATGGACTAACCGAATGTATTTCCTTCCTGTTTTTGAAAATGAAGTTTACAAGAATCCACAACTCATTCAAGCACCAGGTTATTAAATAAGTATCTAATATGAAATTACACCATATATTTGGGGCTGCATGTGTCTTAGGAGGCACATTGGCCCTATCCAGCTGCGAAAAATATGACGAACTGTTCCCTGCGCAATACCATTGCGTATTGAACATCAAGGATGCAGGCATCCGTAACACAGAATTATATACTACCGAGGCAGAAGGAACCACTCCGGTTTCCATCATGAAAACCGGAAGCAAGGGGGATGTACCCGCCAACGGAACACTTGTCCCGATGGCCGCAGAAGCTTTCCAGGCCTATTGCACCAACAACGCGCTGAAATATGCTTATCTGCCTGCAGAATATTATTCACTTCCCAATGAGGAACTGCAATTTTCCGCACAGGAACGCTACAAAATAATAAACGTTGTGCTGAAAACAAGAGAAATCTCGAAACTGCAGGAGAGCAATCACGGACAGAAATATGCCTTGCCCTTGCTGCTCCACGGAAACGGAGCTTCCGTACACGACAGCCTGCTCATCATTGCCCCTGACATCAAGGCTCCTTCACTCGAACTGACCAGTGCCGGATTCGTAAGTGCCGTCCAGTTCACTTCCAAGGGAGAAGCCAAACAGACCCATACGGTGGAACTGGCCCTGCCCACTCCAAACGCTTGGGGATTGAAATGCAGCGTCACTTGCAACGATGAAGCGATAGAGGCTTTCCAGAAATACAATGCACAGAACGGCAACCGTTACCAGCAACTTCCGGCAAACGCATACACCCTGCCCGACAATGGCGTGGTAACTTTTGCCGAAGCGGCCACTACCGCCACCATGGAAGTCACTTTCAACCGGGATGCCATGCAAATGGGAGAATATATCCTTCCTCTTACCATTTCCAATCCTAACGTGGAAGGCATGGAAATCAAAGCCTCTCAGAAAACCGTCCTGTTGGGAGTTTCTTACTCTCCAGACAAGCTGGTGCTGAAGGCAGACCAGTTTAAGACCAACTCCATTGCCGACGGCGACGGAACAGGACTTACCGGTCTGATTGACGGACTCGGAGCCGGCCTGCATTTCCACTCCAACTGGGGTACACCAGTGACAAATGCCACTTACGGCAACTACATTGATGTGACACTGACTGCTCCTATCCAATCCATCAAGCTGGACTACTGGACCCGCTTTGAAAACGGAAATGCGGCCCCGACCCACATCAAGCTGTTTACCAGCGTAGACGGTAATGACTGGACTGAACTGGGAGAGATTAAAAGCGGACTTCCTACAGGTGCAAACCAGCAGTATTCCTCTCCTATCTATCGTGCAGCCAACCCATTCTCTCATTTCCGTTTCGCCGTGCTGACAAGTACCGCAGGCTCCATGACCAGTGGAGGAGGCTCTTGGTTCAACTTGGGAGAGCTCACACTGTACGGTAATTAATTCTTTACACATTCACTCAAAGAAAGAGGAAGGAGAACCAACCTATACTCCTTCCTCTTTTAACTACCCCAACCCTTATCACCATGAAAAAGAAATTATTTTTCGCGTCTTTCACGATGCTGTTGCTCCTGATACTTTCTTCCTCGGGATGTAAAGAGAAAGAAAATCTCAAAGACCGTATCTTTTCCATTGAGGAGGCAGACATGAACCAGGAATTCGGAAGTACTCCGGAAAATAAAATCATCCTTATCAAAACCAATCTGTCACTGAACGACTGGAAAGCCGAAAGTGAAGCCAACTGGCTTTTCCTGTCTACCCAAGAAGATGCTTCGCAGGGAGCAAGCCTCAAAATTTCTGCTACGGCCAACACCTCTGGGGAGCGTAGAACAGCGGTGGTCAAGCTTCTGTCTCCCGTACAGAACTATATCCTCAACGTGACCCAATATGGCTCGTCCGATATCGTCCTCAGCGAAGACATCAAAGTGCAGCCTTCTGGAGGAAAAGCCAGCGAATTCCAGCCAGGACAAGGTATTGAAAATACCTGGGATGGCAAATTCTCGGCTGATGGGGCCAACCCTTATCATTCAGTTTGGGGACAGTCGGCTAATTTCCCAGTCACATTGGAATATTACTTCCAGGGAGGTGCTGATATTGACTACCTGATTTATTACACTCGTGCCGGAAATGGAAATTTTGGGGAACTCGACCTGCTGATTGCTACAGATGAAGGACATTCCAACTGGACAAAATATGGCACATACAATTTCCGTATGCAGAATGCTCCTTCAAAGATTTCTTTCAAGACTACCCAGAAAGTAACCGGTATCAAGTTTGAAGTGAAATCGGGTGCAGGCAACTTCGTAAGCTGCGATGAAATGGAGTTCTACCGCTATAATCAGGAAAACACATTAGAAAATACCTTGCTCACCGTCTTCAGTGACGTTACTTGCAGTGCGCTGAAAGAAGGAGTTACCGACGAACAAATCAATGCGCTTCCCGATTATTTTGTCCGTCTGGCCAAAGCATTACAGAATAATACGTACGACCCACACGAAAAGGAATTCCGTATCCGGGAATATGCTCCTTATAGTATTCCGGAAGAATGGGCTACTAAATTAATGACCAAGAAATACAGTAACCTGGACAACCCGACTGGCATCTCGGTTCAGCAAGGAGATGAAATCATCGTACTGGTAGGCGACACTCACGGACAGCAAATATCGCTACAAAGCATCTGGGAAAGCGGAGAAGAATATAAACAGACCAACGTGAGCGGTGAAGTGTATTTCTTATCTCCGGGCATCAACAAACTGACCATGCGCAAAGAAGGCCAACTGTTTGTGATGTACAACACCGACCTGACCTCTCCCGATGCCCAGCCCGTTAAAATCCATATCCCAATGGGAAGCGGAAAAGTCACCGGATTCTTCGACCTGAAAGAACATAAGACCGATGAGAAATATGCGGAATTACTGAAAAAAGCAACGCATAAATATTTCTGCGTACGTGGCGAACGTATCATGTTCTATTTCCACACAGCCAAGATGCAGGAGTTTGTGCCCAACCAGATACTATCGGCCATCAACTTATGGGATGACATTATCGGATGGGAACAAGAGCTGATGGGTATTGAAGATGTACGTCCTTCACAAGTCAACAACCATATTTTTGCCATCTCGCCGGAAGGAAGTTACATGTGGGCTACAGACTATTGCATCGGCTTCGTATACACCTACCTGAACAATATCCTGTTGAAAGAAAATGTAATGGCCAACAAGGACAATGCCTGGGGCCCCGCACATGAAATAGGCCACATCCATCAGGCTGCTATCAACTGGCCGGGCAGTACGGAATCATCGAACAATCTGTTCTCTAACTACATTCTGTACAAACTGGGGAAATATTGCTCCAGAGGAAGTGAACTGAATGATTTGGCAGATTCCCGTTTCGTACGCAAAAAAGCGTGGTATAATATGGGAGATGCCACCCATCAGGGAGAAGACACAGAAACACACATGCGCATGAATTGGCAGTTGTGGAATTACTACCATCGTTGCGGACACAATCCTAAGTTCTGGCAGACATTATTCAAATTGCTGCGTGAAGACCGGATTACCGAGAGTGACCCAGGAGGTGCACAACTCAAATTTGCCATGAAAGCCAGTGAAGCTGCCGGAGAAGATTTGACTGACTTCTTCGATTTATGGGGTTTCTTTATCCCAGGAGAAGACACGATTGAACAGTACGGTACCTGGAAATATAAGGTAACGGAAGAAATGATTCAGGAAGCCAAGACTTTCATGAAAAAATTCCCGAAACCCAAACATGCTTTCCAGTATATTGAAGACCGTAAGGCGGGAGATACCGGACTCGACACGAAACCTTCGGACACCGGATATTACACACAGTTTGAAGGAGAGGTAAAAGCCGTCAGTCCGAACATATCCTATACAGTTTCCGGACGGAAATATACCGTTGAGAATGGAGAAAATGCCGTAGCATTTGAATTACGTAAAAACAGTGCAGAAGGAGAACTGGTATACTTCTTCAACATGTTCAGCTATGATATCCCAGCAGGAGTGGAACTGGGAAATGCAAAACTTTACGCCGTACAGGCAGACGGGAAACGTATTGAAATTCCTGTGAAAAAATAACACAGATATACTACAAGAAAAGGGGTGCCGGAACAACCGGTACCCCTTCCTTTTTTATAAGAATCACTATTCGATTACTTGTTTAATTTCCAAGTGAAACCATCCTTGGTGTCTTTCACTTCAAATCCCAAAGCAGCCAGGTTGTCACGAATCTTATCGCTTGTAGCCCAGTCTTTGTTGGCCTTAGCCTGCATACGCTGTTCCAACAGCATGTCAACCACCTTTCCGTAAGCTTCTTCACGTGCTGCATTGTTTTCAGCTTCCGCTTTCAGACCAAGAATATCGAACACGAACAGATGGAACACACTCTTCAGTTCTTCCAAATCTTCGGCGCTGATAGTCGCTTTCTTGTCAATCACCGTATTAATCATACGGGTTGCATCAAACAGATGAGAAATGACAATCGGTGTATTCAAGTCGTCGTTCATGGCCTCGTAGCATTTCTCACGCAGGCCTTTCGGTTCGATGCCTGAAGTAGCTTTCGCCGGAGTGATGCGATCCAGATTCTTCACACCTTCCAACAGACGTTCCAAGCCCTTTTCAGCAGCCTGCAGCGCTTCGTTACTGAAGTCCACTGTACTGCGATAGTGTGCCTGAAGGATGAAGAAACGGATAGTCATCGGTGAATAAGCCTGTGTCAGCAACTTGTTAGAGCCTGTAAAGAACTCATCCAGGGTGATAAAGTTACCCAATGACTTACCCATCTTCTGTCCGTTGATAGTAATCATGTTATTGTGCATCCAGTAACGTACCATCTGATGACCTTCTGAAGCCACAGCCTGTGCAATTTCACATTCATGATGCGGGAACACCAGGTCCATTCCTCCTCCGTGAATATCGAAAGTTTCACCTAAATATTTGCGTCCCATAGCGGTACACTCGCAATGCCAGCCCGGAAAACCGTTACTCCATGGTGACGGCCAGCGCATGATGTGTTCTGGCTGCGCACATTTCCACAAAGCAAAGTCGGCCGGATTGTGCTTTTCATCCTGTCCGTCGAGTTCACGGGTCGTATTCAGCACATCATCCAGGTTACGTCCTGACAACACACCATAGTGATGATCTTTGTTGTACTTCGCTACATCGAAATACACAGAACCCTTGCTTTCGTATGCATATCCGTTTTTCAGAATCTCTTCCACCAGCTTAATCTGCTCGATGATGTGTCCGGATGCATGCGGTTCGATGCTGGGCGGCAACACGTTCAATGCTTCCATTGCCTTGTGGTAACGCAACAGATAATACTGCACCACTTCCATCGGCTCCAGCTGTTCCAGACGTGCTTTCTTGGCAATCTTGTCTTCACCATCGTCTGCATCATGCTCCAGATGGCCCACATCTGTAATGTTACGCACATAACGTACCTTGTAGCCCAGATGAGTCAGGTAGCGGAACACAATATCAAACGTAATAGCAGGACGCGCATGTCCCAGATGTCCGTCACCGTATACGGTAGGACCACACACATACATGCCCACATGAGGAGCATGCAAAGGCACGAACAGTTCCTTCTTGCGGGTCAGTGTATTGTAAATAAAAAGTTGATTATTCTCCATAATTCAATGAGTTAGGATGCAAAGTTATAAATTAAAAAGAGAAAAGCGTGATTTCCACTAAAAAATCACGCTTTTCTCTTTTGAAAACTCCTCAAATTATTTTGTCAGAATAATACCTCCATCCGGTTGGATTACCACTTTCACTTCTGCCGGATTCTTGATTTTCAGTTCTTCTAATTGCGGCTGACGTTTCTTGTCATCCAGATAATAGGAAACTGTTTCACCTTTCTCCCACATCGGCAGGTTCAAGCTCAACTTTAAAGGTTCTTTCTGCGCATTTACGCCCACCACATACCAGCGATCGCCATGACGACGGGCCAGCACACAGTATTTGCCCGGATAGCCGTCAAGGAACACCGTTTCATCCCAGGTGGTCGGTACTTCCTTCATGAAATCGATGGCCAGTGCCGGTGCATCCGTCAGGTTGTTCGGAGCCAGGGCAAAGTTCTGAATCGGATTCTGATACAACACCGCCGTAGCCAGCTGGAACACGTCCGTCGTCTTGCGGATGGTACCTCCTTCATTCGTACGGTTGTGGCGTTTGTTCAGCAGTGTACCGCCAAACTCCATACAGCCGATGGTATTGCGGATAAACGGATGCAAACAGGCGTTATAAGCCTCCATATCATCAAAATGCTGGTTGAATATCAGGTTTTCAGAAGCCAGTACTGCCTCACTGCCCACATAGTTGGGATACATGCGTTCCCAGCCGCGTGGGATGGTACAGCCATGGAAGATTATCATCAGGCCGTATTCGTTGGCATCGGTCAGGATATCTTCATACAAGCCCATCATCTGCTGCTTGTCACTGCCGAAGAAATCTACCTTCAATCCCTTCACGCCGCACTTCTGCAGCCATTTCATTTCTTTCTTGCGGGCAACCGAATTGCTCATGCACTGCTTGGCATCCTGCGGTGCATCGTTCCAGTAACCGTTGGAGTTGTACCACACAAACACATCCACGTTCTTCTGGTGAGCGTACTTGAACAACTCTTCCATGCGGTCACGTCCGATGTTCTTTTCCCAGCCTCCGTCAATCAGCGTATATTCATAACCCATTTCACTGGCCAGGTCAATGAAACGAATCTGGTCATCGTAGTTGATGCTAGGGTCCTGCCACATAATCCAGCTCCATGTAGAACGGCCGAACTTGTATTCCTGCGAAGGCTCATACAGCGGTTCCACCACATCAAACGGAACGGTAGTTTCCACTATCGGCTTCAGTCCACTACCCACCGTAATGGTACGCCACGGAGTTGCACCCGGAAGGGCCAGTCCCGGAGTAGAAGAACCCAGACCGTTCATCTCGCCCGGATTCGGGAAAGCAATACTGTAAAGACCATCTTTAGTAGCATCACTCAGGTGGGAAGCACAATACAGGCTGCGCACACCGGTTTCTGAAACCAGCGCCCAGTTGTCGCCCACATGGAACAGAGCCGGGAAAGTATAGCCTTCACCATACTTGGAAGGGGTAGCCACAGGTTCATCGGGCACATATTCCTCCTCGTAGCTCGGCTTGGTACGCATCCAGCCTATCATCGGGTCACTCTGCGGAGAAAGGAACGTGGTAGTGGTAGAAGGAAAGTCAAAGCCGGTCGCTTCCTTTTCAATCACCATACAAGCCGTTTCGCCATACTGAGGCATCTCGTAGCGGAAGGCAATGTCGTTGTTGCTCAACTGAAACACGATGTCCAGTTTCTTCTTCTCCGCATTTTCCAAGGTCACAGTCAGCTTGTTGGCAGAATAATTCACCGTAGAACACTTGATACGGTCCTGCGTGTACGTCTTTTCCACCTTGTCTGCCTGCTGCCCGACAAAGCTCATCTGACGGCTGAAGTCGCCGATATTGGATACAAAGCCGAGAGGAGAGTTCTCCAGCACGGTCTTTCCATCGTAGGTCACCGAATAGACAGGCTTGCCGTCCTGCAACTGAAAATCGAGTTTCAAACGAGAATCAGGGCCGGTGACTGCCGCCTGCTGGGCAAATGTCTGTACCACCCCTGCAAATAATAAAGAAAATAAAGTAAGCTGCTTCATAAACAGTTTATATCATAAAACAATAACCTATCTCAAACTAATATTCCAAATTAGGGAGCCGACAAAATCAGCCCCCTAATTTTATTTATTTTCCGTAAGCATAGACCTCAGACAATGAACAGTTCTGATCACGATAACTGCTAAGAATCCTGATTTTCACATACCGTCCTGTCGTCGGAATTATACCAAACACTTGCTTGTCAGTATTTTGCTTCATCGTGAAGCGTCCTACCGGTTCTCCCCAGTCATTTCCATCTGTACTAACATAGAACTCACCCGATCCAGTATCTGTAAATCCACCTCCACGCTGTACCATGGCAAACTGAGTAAACGTATAATTCTGTTTTGCATCCAATACGATCTCATACGGAAGTCCTCTTTGTCCACTACCGTTCTGCCAAATTGAATGCCAATATGTACCTAAATCTCCATCCAAGACTTTATTTGCTGCTCCATTAGAACCTTCACCAGTAGTTTCCTCCGAGTTTGCCGTACCTGTCCACCCCGTGCGGTCCAGTTCTTTCGCCATAACACGAATCTTAATTGGGTACACATTCATTGTAGCAGAAACCGCGAACTGAGAGACACTCTTTATTTTCACGGGCAACATATAATCACCAGGAATGGTAAATTTAGAGCCATCAATTGTCACATTCAACTTAGAAGTCGTTGTTCCTGCTGGAAGAGAAACTAATTCATCAAAAGAATAGCTACCTTCCGGCATCATCTGGAAAACAGTTCCATTTTCGTCATTATAATCTGCTATAAAGTCTACACTTTCAATTTCTAATTCACATGACAAATCCCATTTGTTTTCCGTATCCAGTCCGATTTCTATTTCTTCCGTAATCGAAGGAACTTCCCCAAACAGAAACTCTTTCACTTCTTCGCTCTGAACAAAGAATCCCACATTCGGAGTCACCACACCTGTAATCTGAAGAAACAATTCATTCTTTGCTGCATTCACAGAGTCAGTCTGACTAGTCACTCTCAGCGGCAATACCCACTTTGCTTCTGGATTACTTTCAATCAGTGCTTTCACCTTGGTTGAGTTAACAGACACATTTACCGATCTTGAATGATCTTCAGATGTAAATACCAAGTCAGCAGCCTCCAAAGAAAAACTTTCTTCAGAAAGTACCTTATAGTTTACGGCTTCAGGATTACTATACAACTGATCCACTTCTTCCTGACTTAACACGTTTATCTGTGCATTCGCAGTCAGAGTAGGGTCACTTCCTGTCTTAATCACCGACAAGGTATAAGTGTAATCCTCACCTGTATCATATAACGTCATTTCTTGTTTTCCACTATTATTTACATACAAAATTTTATGATATTCTTGTGGCACAAGATTTTCCAAGTCATACTTGGAGTTATTGCAGGCACTCAACAACATAAGACATCCTGCCAAATAAATTATATTCTTTCTCATCAGATTCATTTCTTAAAACATTAATAACCTGGAGCCTGTACTAACTGAGGATTGCTATACAGTTCATCCATTCCTTGTCTAGACCAAATCGGCATCAAGTAAAGACGGTTATCCCATTTAAAGGGCTGATCAATCAAGGTTGGCTGATTGAACTCTTCAAAACTAGGATTTTCAACTAATCCATTCAAACCGTATCTGACTCCAGCTTTCAACATAGTCGGAGCAATCATCCAGCGGCGCACATCATAATAGCGGAAACCTTCTTCGTACAATTCCACAAAACGCTCATTACGAACCCAGTCCATCAATGTCATATCACCAGTCAAATCTGCATCCGTCAATTCTTTCAAGCCCGCTCTTTCTCTTATCTCATTCAAGTTGGCAAGCGATTCCGTTGTATTATCCAATGCTGCATAGCATTCAGCTAAATTCAAATATAATTCAGCCATACGGATATAAGGACGTCGAGCCGCACGATGAGTTCTTGTTCCATTTGCCCCAAAACGAATGTTAGGATCAATGAATTTCTTAGACAGATATCCGGTTCCTGCACAGTTACGAGTATTACTCTGACTCCATCCATTCGTATTGGTATTCTTTAAATTCAACCAAAGAGAGTTTCCGTCATTAATTTTCTTCGCATATTCACATCCATCAAATGCAATCCAAGCATAAAAACGAGCTTCACGCTTTGCATTCAATTTTATGATATCATTCTTCACATCCTCTCCATCCAAACGGTCTGTAACCAATTCCGGACTTTGAACGGCATCATTAAAACGTTCATACCAATCAGATTCCGGATAGAAATTCGCATCCTGACTAGGAAATTTGCCATTTTCTGTATAGAAATGCTGCACTGCATACAAGGTAGGAGCCATTCCCGACCATCCACCAGCATATTGTCCATCGCTTTTCTTCACCACTCTACTCGGCAGACGAGAATCTGTAGCTTCTCCTCCATTATTCACATCAGAATCAATACGGTTTGCCCAAATCAATTCTTTGTTGCCCTGACCTTCATTAGCAGTCACCAGATACTGGAACATACGTACTCTTCTCTTGAAAAGGTCATTTTCCTCTGTCTCCGTTTCTTTTCCAGGTATATAAGGTAAGCCTAATCCATCATTTTCTGCTATCTGATCTGCAGCCTCTATACTGAACAGCTCATAACCAGCCGCTTTTGCAGCAGCCAATGCCTCCTGCGCAGCTGTCAACGCCCGCTCCCACTTACTACGGTCATAAGTAGTGCTTACCAGATCCATTCCATATCCAGGAGTTTCAAAATTTACATTCTTCCAGTTTGGATAAGGGAATGAACCGTTCCACAAAGGAGATGCCGCACACAGCAATACTCTTGCTTTCAAAGCCTTACAAATGGTAGAAGTAGCACGTCCCAAATCATCCGTTTCTCTGACAGCAGGCAAAATCGTTGCAGCCGTATCCAGTTTCTGTACAATATAATCTACACAATAATCAAAGTGAGAACGACCCGGAATCTGGCTGTTCGTTATATTCGGGTCCACTTTTTCTGTGATAATCGGACAGGGGCCCATAGCCTGAAGAATCCGAAAATGATAATACGCCTCCAAGAACCAGCATTCAGCCTTGTATTCATCCTTATCCTCTTCAGTAACTCCCACAGGCTGAAGTTCATCTATTAAACTTAAAAAATGATGTACATATCCTATCCAGTTATACCCCGGTACCCAGAATCCGAAATCATCAAAATTCTTACCGTTTCCCCAAGTCATATAAGTAGAAGCAGAAACTGTTCCCCAAGCAATTTGCTGTTGAAAATCATTCCAAGCCTTCGGTGCTACAATTTCATCTGCAGACTGTTCAAAAGCATTGAAGTCATAAGGCTGAAAACGAGGTACATAGCCATAACAGGTAAACAAAAAGTTTTCTACTGCATTTTGATCTTTCATGGTGTCCTCAAAATCGGCCTGTGCGGGAGGAATCACATCTAGATAATTACAGGCAGTCAACATACAGCAAGGTATTACTATCATCCGTGCTGTCTTATATATATTTTTTATCAAATTCATAGTTTCATGTATTATTCATTAAAATGTAAGTTGAACTCCCAAGTTAAAAGTACGTTGCAAAGGATAAGCATTCCAACTTAATTCTGGATCCCATAATTTAAACGGACTGAACACAGCTAGGTTATCTCCACTCAGGTATACACGGCAATAAGGGAAACGATAACCAATTTCCAGTGTCTTAAAGCGCAAGAAATTTCCATTTCTTAACCAATATGAACTAGGCTGAGTATTATTAGAAACATCTGCTTCAGTAATACCTAAACGAGGATATTCTGCATTAGGATTCGGATTATCTACTGACCAGTGATCGTCTGCAATCCACTGCATCAAGTTTCTTTCCAGCGTTTCCACTGTGATACCATCACCACCACCGGCAAGGAATGGAGTGTATCCACTATTAATCATAATTTTACGTTTGGCAGAACCGTTAAAGAATACTCCAAAATCAAATTTCTTATATGATATATTCAAACCGAAACCGTATTGGATGCGAGGCACTCCATTGTAAGGAGAAAGCATCACCTGGTCTTCTGTCGTAATCTGTCCATCCCCGTTTATATCCCGATACTTGATATCTCCCGGCATGATGTTAGAGCCCAGCTGAGACTGGTCTGCCCATTGATCAATTTCCTCCTGGCTAGTGAATAATCCTTCTGCGACATACCCGGTAAGTGTATTCAGCGGCTTACCTGTTTTAGTCTGCCAAGTATATGGATAGTTAGGTTCGTCTACATATTTATATTCGTTCTGGTTATAGGTAAAGTTTCCACGCAAATCAATAGACCAGTCCTTTCCAAACTGTTTAAACCAGTTCACACTCAATTCATATCCCTGATTCACTACTTCTCCAATATTACTCCAAGGCAATGATCCCCAGTAACCCAACATATAAGGCCAGGAAGCACGCGCCATCAAGATTCTGTCGCGCTTATCGTGGAAATAATCAAAGGTGATATTCAACTGGTTAAACAGTGACATATCAAAACCAATATCAAACTTCTTGACATGTTCCCATCCAGCATTCTGCACAGCCAATACATAAAAGGCAGGACCTTTTCTGTTTATCTCACTAGTAGGCAAACCAGTCCAGAAATCATGAGCACTTCCTATACTGATATTATTTTGATACAAGAAATGAGGAGCCCCTCCGTTAAACTCATCACTACCTACCAAACCATAAGAAGTTCTTACCTTCAAATGGCTAACATAGTTACTAATTGGTTCCCAGAACTTTTCTGAACTGACTACCCACCCCAAAGAAGCAGCCGGGAAGAATTCGAAACGCTCTCCTTTTGCCAAACGTTCAGAGCCATTGTAACCAAAGTTAAATTCCAGCAAGTACTTATTAGCAAAATCGTACGTCAAGCGTCCTGAATACCCCTGGTTTCTATTAGGTAACACATCATTTCTGTATTCACGCATCATGTACATCAACATGGCTGACAAGTTATGGTCGCCAAAACTACGCTTCCAGTCCAGACGTGCGTCAAAATAGAAGGTCTGATCAGAATTACGGCTAATTCCCGACTGGCTAAGATATTGATCACCTGTTTGTAACAATTGAAGTTCGTACTCATCGGTATCCGGTAAATAACTACCGTCTTTTACCTTATAATAATAAGGTTTGATAGAACGATTATAAGAAGACTCTGACCAGTTCTTGAAGTTCACCAAAGCTTTTAAACTCAATCCTTCCGTGATAAAGTCCAGTTTCTGATTTAAACTGATAGAAGTATTCAGTGTATTGTAGTTCGTTTCTTTAAATGAACCTAACATTTCTGCATAAGGGTTCTTTCCGAGTACATTTGGTTTTATTTCTGCATTACCGAAGCGAATAAAACCATCATCCCCTTCCTGACTGGGGAAATAAGCAGGGAAAGCCACTGGATTCGCTCTCATTACAGTCTGGTACATATCCGACACACTGTAGTTAGGCCCCTGACGATTTCCAATCTGTGCCATCATACGAAGGTCAATCGTAGTCGTATTGGTTACCTTATAAGATATATTATTCTGGAAGTTATACTCCCAGTTATTGATGTTGGTATCATAATAATAATTCTTCGGTGCATCCAGCAAACCAGTATCATGATTGGCTTGCAAACTCATATAATATGTCACACGAGAACCACCACCTTGAAGATTAATATTGGCACGCTGATTGTAGTTTCCTTCCTTAAAAATCAAATCATACCAATCCACATTCGGGTATACATACGGATTCAATCCTTTTTCAGTATTCAGAATCTGTTCTTCCGTATATTTCGGATTCGTGATAGGAGTCAGACTTCTAGCCTGAGCCGCTTCATTGTAAGTACGCATAAAGGTCGGTCCGTCTGCAAATTCCACTACATTCATCGGACGGAAGTAAGATGCCTCCAAAGAAACATTTATCTTCGCTTTTGAGTTTTCCGTACCACTTTTTGTAGTAACCAGCATCACACCATTCGCACCTCGGTTACCGTAAATAGCCGTTGCCGAAGCATCTTTCAACAAAGAAAAACTTTCGATAGATTCTGCCGGAATACGGTTCAAGTCAGAGGATGAAATTTCCACTCCATCCAACAGAATCAATGGTGTAGAACGTCCTCCGAATGTATTGATACCACGGATATAAAACTCAGAAGAAGATCCAGGTTCTCCACTGCTTGTCATAGACATAATACCAGCTAACTTACCAGCCAAAGAACTAGTCAGCGAAGAAGAAGGAACCTTTAGAGTAGAACCTTTTACAGTAGCAATAGATCCAGTTACAGAAACTTTCTTCTGTGTTCCCTGTCCTACAACCACTACCTCAGCCAGCATTTCATTATCCGGTACAAGCTTCACATTTACAAGTCCCTGATCAGTAATATAAACTTCCTGTTTTTTATAACCTACATAACTAACCTCCAGGGTGCAACTTTTCCCAGAAAAAGTAAGAGAGAAATTACCATCCAAGTCAGTAATAACGCCATTAGTAGTACCTTTTACAACTACATTGGCACCTATCACTGTCGAACCATCGGTAGCATCAGTTACTACACCAGAAATAGTACGCTGCTGTTTCACCGATTTAGCAGAGGCCTTACTTAAAATAATTTCTTTTCCATTTACTTTATATACAATTCCACTACCTTCAAATACTTCTGAAAGCACTTCCTCAATATCCCCGTTGAGATTATAGTTTTTCTTAGCACTTCCTTCCAAATCACTGGATTTATAAAAGAAAGAATAATCAGTGGTTTCTTCTATTTCTCTTACCACTTCCAACAAAGACATTGAATTTCCCCGTAAAGGAATCTGCCCGGTAAAAGGTGCAGACCAAGCATCCGACGAAGGATACAACAAGAGCGAAAGAATCAAACTCCTACAAAACAAACTTCTCTTTTTCATTTTTCATGTGTTTAATTTATAGTTAACCATCATTCAAGAATTAGGTTTTGTAATAAATACACTTATCATGAAAAAAAGACTACATGGGTAATAAGATTTTTTCTAAAAATATTTTTATCTATAGAAATAAAAAATCCCCGTGAGACTTACAAACACAAAGTTTCACGGGGTGCATATTCCGGCGGATACCCGTTCAGCATTTCCGGTGATATCCGTTCAGTCCCC
>ERZ773131.1166-NODE-1166-length-19936-cov-3.466878_pt1 | contig 19936 bp, 15 predicted proteins | sample MGYA00511082_ERZ773131 | MGnify/ENA primary metagenome ERZ773131 (study PRJEB29015, sample SAMEA2737813) | human gut metagenome | biome: human gut; feature: human-associated habitat; material: faeces | place: China | collected 2012 ... | reverse complement strand
TCCGATCTATGTGCATGCCCGGCGATAACATCGATATGACTGTTGAGCTTATCGCTCCCATCGCTATCGAAGAGGGTCTCCGCTTCGCTATCCGTGAAGGCGGCCGTACCGTCGGCTCGGGCGTTGTTATCAAGATTATCGAGTAATTGACGCTTCTTGATCCCGTAGGTTTTCCTGCGGGATCTTTTTTATGCCGATTTATCTATTTTTAATAATCAATATCCAAAAAGTACGGGCGTTTTTATTGATTTATCTCGGCGGGTATGATAAAATTAATTGAAAATTTTATCACAGGAGTGAAGTAAATGGGAAAGTTAAACAATATCGACAAGGCCGCAGCGGGTAAAGGCTCCGGTATCAACACACTCTGGCAGTTTGTCAAGTTCATCGTCGTCAGCCTCGGCGCCTGCATCGTTCAGGTTGCATCTCTCGCGATTCTTTACAACATCCCCGCAATCAAGGCTCTGAGCACGCAGGCATTTCACTGGTTCGTCTTTGACTATCCGGTCATCGAGGGTCAGCGCTGCGGACTTGCGCTCTTCATTGCATTCAACGTTTCGAACCTTCTGGCGCAGATAGTTGCATTCTTCATCAACAAGGAAAAGACTTTCAACTCGGGCTCCAACACCGCTATTACTCTGCCCATATACATAATCTTCACCCTTGCTCTCGTCTGCTTCTCTGCGTGGTTCAACCCCGTAGTTTTCGAGTTCTGCACCTCGAAGTTCCATCTGAACAGCGGTCTTTCGCTCACTATAGCTACCGCTGTCTGCTCAGCTCTCCAGTTCTTCCTCTATTTCCCCGTGGATAAGATTCTTTTCCACAAGAAAAAGGAAGACAAGAAAGCAAAATAATCAAAAAATAAAAAGGGTCGGCGCAGATGTGCCGATCCTTTCGCTTTGTTAAAACGCACCCTCCGATCTTTTGCGGGGGGTGCTGTATTTTATTTTCAGCCTCTCAGCCACTCAAGAGCCGCTTCAAGAGGAGAGTCGGTGGCGACATCCGGCTCGATTGGTGTCTCTTTGAATATCTCGCCCGTGCGCGCCTTGTCGAACGCGACGGTCAGATACATCTGCGCGCCGTCATACATGTTGTAGAGCATATTGACGCTCGTGTAGCCAGCGGTCGGTGCGCCGAAAGTCCTTGTGTTTTCGAGTCCTCTGAAGCAGAGCGTCAGAGCTTCGCCCGAGCTCGCAGTCATGTCGTCGGTAAGTATCGCAACGGGTACATTTAGCTTCTCTTCGGGATAGAGGCTCCTGCCGCCCGTGCCCGCATTGCTGACAACGCCGTTTTTGAGCGTGACTGGGATATCGTAGCTGCGGTAGTGATAATAAACCAATTCGCCGTCTGGCAGCAGCGACGAGACAGCCGTCGCCATCGGACCCATGTCACCGCCGATGTTGCCGCGCAGGTCGAGCACAACGCCCTTTATTTTATCGCGGTTCTCGTGAATGAAGTCCTCCGCGACTTTTGCGTATTTCTGTCCCGCTTCGGCTGTGACGAGGAAATCTTCGGCTGTGACGAGGAAATCGGGGAGTTTTATTATTGCAATATCGCCGTCGAGCGAAACGGTGGGCAGAACCTCGTCATAGCTCTCGGTTGTGTCCTGCGATTCCGATTTTGTCATGAGCATTGAGTGCTTGCCGCCGCAAACCGAAAGAGCCTTTTTAATCGCGGGGTATGTGTCCTCATAGCTCTCGGCGTTTTCTATCATCTTGAGACATTCTTCGTAAGTGCTTTTCCACTCGTCGCTTCCCGAATATATCCCGCTTTTGCCTATGGTTGCAAGAGCGTCCTTGCCGTAGCGCTCTGCCGACGGCGGGACGAGATAAAATCCGAATGTCGGTCCGTATTTCATAACAACTGCCAACGCCGCAGCGATAATGATTATGAGCGGTATGCATATTCCGAGCGCGATGCGCAGCTTCTTATTTTTGCTTTTGGTTTTCATAAAAACTCCTCCTGTCGATAATGATTATATCAAAAGAGTGGGTCGTTCTCAATAACAAAGCCTTACATTGTGCGCCTGAGTTCTTACATTTATGTAAGATTCGGCGGCGAAAAAAGTTGAAAAAACTATAAATTGGGTCTTTACAACCGATAAACAATATGATATAGTATTCACAGCAAAAAATCTTTAAGAGCGGTACAGAGATGCCGACAAGATGGTCATATTCAGTGCGGATAGGGTATATCTGCGTGTTTTTGTGCGATTTTGTCGGTGTGGCAGGATCGTATTTTTTTTATGCTTCGGGGTGAGTAAATGGAGTTCAAGGCCTATATCATGGACAGCGCGGCGGTCAACCGTGCGCTCGCGCGGATATCGCACGAGATAATCGAGCGAAACGGCGATTCTGATGAGATATGCCTTGTCGGCATAATGAGAAGAGGCGCGCCGCTTGCGGATATCCTTGCCTCAAAGATCGAGAGCCTCGGCGTGAAGACGCAGAAAGGCTATCTCGACATCACGCTCTACAGGGACGACCTAAGCGAGAGCGCAAGCCAGCCGACAGTGAACTCCGGCAAGCTTGATTTTTCCGTTGAGGGCAAGACGGTCGTCATGGTCGACGATGTGCTCTACACCGGCAGAACGGCGCGCGCCGCGATGGATGCGATAATCTCCCTCGGCCGCCCGGCGAAGATACAGTTTGCAACGCTTGTTGACAGGGGACACAGGGAGCTCCCGATAGTCGCCGACTATGTCGGCAAGAACGTGCCGACCTCGCGCGGCGAAGTGGTCGTTGTGAAGATCCCGCCGTTCGACGATGAGACAAGCGTCTCAATATACAGCAAATAAGACTTTGACGCAGAAGCGGTTCACCGGGACTGTGTTGAGTATAGACAGGCAAAATTTGAGGAGGTCAATAGTATGAAATTGATTTACGGTATCAAAGACAAGCCGAAGTTCGGCAAGCTTATCGTCTTTGCGTTCCAGCAGCTGCTCGCGATTATGGCAGCGACCATCGCAGTTCCCATGATAACTTCGGGTGTTTATAACTGCGGCGAAGTGCAGATGAGCACCGTCGCGGCGCTCTTCGGCGCCGGCGCAGGCACCCTTGTATATGTTCTCTTCACGAAGGCAAAGAGCCCTGTTTTCCTCGGTTCTTCTTTCGCTTTCCTCGGCTCGATGGCAGCCGCTTTCGCAGGCGCGACCACCGTTGCGCTCGGCTATCTCGGACTGATTCTCGGCGCTGTGTTCGCGGGTCTCGTCTATGTTGTTATAGCAATAGCGGTCAAGATTTCCGGTGTCGGCTGGATCAATAAGCTCATGCCCGCCGCCGTTATCGGACCCACCGTCGCTATAATCGGACTTTCGCTCGCAGGAAACGCTATCGGCGATCTCCAGAAAGGCTCCTATGCAGTCAACGGCGAGCCGACCGCAAGCGTCTATGTCGCTATCATCTGCGGTCTCGTCACTCTCTTCGTGACAATGTTCTGCTCCGTCTTCGGCAAGAAGATGGTTAAGCTCATCCCGTTCATCATCGGCATCCTCTCCGGCTACGCTGTTGCGGCTATCTTCACCGTCATCGGCATCAAGACCGGAAACGACGCTCTTAGAGTTATCGACTTTAGCGGCTTCACTGCACTCGTTGCCGACGGTGTGGGAGTCAAAACCTTTGTTTCGATACCCGACTTCACCTTCCTCAAGGCTTTCGGCGCCTTCGGCGAGCTTAGCGGTTCTTACATAGCGGCTGTTGCAGTGGCTTATGTCCCCGTTGCATTCGTTGTCTTCGCAGAGCACATCGCTGACCACAAGAACATCTCTTCTATAGTTGAAACTGACCTCCTTGTTGAGCCCGGTCTCCACAGAACCCTGCTCGGCGACGGTATCGGCTCGATGGTCGGCGCTGTCTTCGGCGGCGCACCGAACACCACTTACGGCGAGTCCATAGCCTGCGTGGCTATCTCCGGCAACGCTTCCGTTGCGACTATCGTCTGCACGGCAGTCCTCGCAATAATCATCGCGTTCCTTTCACCTTTCGCAACTTTCCTCGCTTCGATTCCCTCCTGCGTCATGGGCGGCGTGTGTATCTCGCTCTACGGCTTCATCGCAGTCAGCGGTCTGAAGATGATCCAGAAAGTTGACCTCGAAGATAACAGAAACCTCTTCGTTGTCTCCGTTATTCTTATCGCCGGTATCGGCGGCCTGACCGTCTCCTTCGGCAAGGTCACGATAACCTCCATCGCCTGCGCACTCATCCTCGGCATCCTGACGAATGTTGTGCTCGGCAACAGAGAGAAGAACAAAAAGGCTGAATAAGCCGATATAAAACAGAATCGGGGGGGACAGATTAGCTCTGTGCCGCCCGTTTTTTTGCTCTTCGCCGCAGGAAAATGTTCATATTGCGAAGCTTTGAACTAAACAAATATACATCGTGCATCATTATAGAGCACGCGAAACGGAAAATCAACCGTTATAAAGCGCCCGTCGTTCGTCAAATTGTACAGCTTTCGAGGTCAATTTTTGTGACAACGGACAGGGGCTTTTATGGTATAATTAATAATCAAAAAGGGGTTCGATGTTTTTAGCGGAGGAATATATGCTTTATAAAAAGAATTATCTCAGCACCCTGTCCGATGAGCTGTTTCGCTCCCCGACGAGCGAATACCGAGCCGCGCCGTTCTGGGCGTGGAACTGCAGGCTCGAAGAGGACGAACTTCTGCGGCAGATAGAAATTTTTCATGAGATGGGCTTCGGCGGATTTCATATGCATGTCAGAACCGGCATGGATACGGAATATCTGAGCGACGAGTTCATGCATCTCATCCGCTCCTGCACCGATAAGGCGAAGAGCGGAAAAATGCTCGCGTGGCTCTATGATGAGGACAGATGGCCCTCCGGCGCCGCCGGCGGAATAGTAACAAAAGATAAGCGTTTCCGCGCTCGCCACCTGCTCTTTACCGTAAGACCATATGACGGCTCTGCGGGCTTCACGGACGACTCCACATCGCGCGGAGTGCGCTCCGAGGACGGCGAGCTGCTTGCCTGCTACGACATAGTGCTCGATTCCGACGGATATTTGAAGAGCTACAGGCGCATCGGCGAGAACGACTCTGCTGAGGGCACAAAGTGGTATGCCTATCTCGAAATAAGCGGCGCGAACCCGTGGTATAACGGTCAGGCTTATCTCAACACGCTCGACAAAAAGGCGGTCGAACGCTTCGTTGAGGTCACTCACGAGCGGTACAAAGAGGTCGTCGGCGACGAGTTCGATGAAACTGTCCCCGCGATTTTCACCGACGAGCCGCAGTTCACGCGCAAGACGCTCATGGACAACTCGACCGACACGGATGATCTCATCATGCCGTGGACGGACGATTTTGCAAAGACATATTCAGATACATATTCTCAGGATATCATGGAATTCCTGCCGGAAATATTCTGGGATCTGCCGGACGGAAAAGTTTCCGCCGCCCGTTACCGCTATCACGATCATATTGCGGAGCGGTTCTCTTCGGCGTTCGCCGATACGGTCGGCGGCTGGTGCCGCGAAAACGGTATCGCGCTGACGGGTCACATGATGGACGAGCCGACGCTCGAAAGCCAGACGGGCGCGCTCGGCGAAGCGATGCGCTCATACCGCTCGTTCGGGCTGCCCGGCATTGATATGCTCTGCTCGTGGAAGGAATACACGACCGCGAAGCAGGCTCAGTCCGCCGCGCATCAGTTCGGCTATGAAGGTGTGCTCTCCGAGCTTTACGGCGTTACAGACTGGGATTTTGACTTCAGAGGACACAAACTCAACGGCGACTGGCAGGCGGCTCTCGGCGTCACGGTGCGCGTGCCGCACCTGTCGTGGGTCTCCATGGCAGGCGAGGCGAAGCGAGACTATCCCGCCTCGATAAACTATCAGTCCCCGTGGTACAAAAAATATTCCTGCGTTGAGGATCACTTCGCGCGAGTCAACACGGCGATGACCCGCGGCGTGCCGATTGTAAAGGTCGGCGTTATCCACCCGGTAGAGAGCTTCTGGCTCCACTGGGGACCCAACGACAAATCGGGACTCATCCGCGAAGAGCTTGACAAGAATTTCCAGGATCTGACAAAGTGGCTGCTGTTCGGCAGCATAGATTTCGATTTTATCAGCGAGTCGCTGCTGCCCGGACTCTGCCCGCATGCGGACGCGCCGCTGAGAGTCGGCGAGATGAAGTACGACGTGATAGTCGTACCAGGGTGCGAGACGCTCCGCTCGTCAACGCTCGACAGGCTCGAAAAGTTCCGCGAGGACGGCGGCAGGGTAATATTCCTCGGCGAAGCCCCGACTCTCGAGGACGCACAGCCGTCCGACAGGGGAGAGAGGCTCTTCAAAAACAGCGAGCACATACCCTATCAGCGCGCGTCGCTTTTGACTGCGCTCGACCGGTCAAGAACCGTCTGCATCCGCGATGATGACGGCTATCTCTCGGACGGGCTGATATATCAGCTGCGCGAGGATACCGACAGCCTGTGGCTCTTTGTCGCGCACGCCGTGGAGCCGTATGACTGCAACATAACGAATTTTGATGACATAAAAATAACCGTAAAGGGCGAATATTCGCCCGTGATATACGACACCTTGAGCGGCGAGATAAAGCCAGCGGAGTTCGATTATCTCAACGGCAACACCGTGATAAGCGCACGGCTCTTTGACTTTGACAGCCTGCTGTTAAGGCTCTATAACGGCCGCTCCGAGAGGCAGTATGCCGAGCCGAAGAAGCTTGAGGATAAAGAAATCCTTGTCCCCTATGAAACTGAATACGAGCTTGACGAGCCGAATGTAATGTTGCTCGACATGGCTCGATTCGCGCTTGACGGCGACGAGCTGAGCGAGCATGAGGAGGAGCTTCTCAGAGCCGATAACATCTGCCGCGAAAAGCTCGGCTTCCCGCTTCGAAGCGGCGCGGTGATGCAGCCGTGGGTCATTCACGAGCCCGTGCCCGAGCATAAAATCAAGCTCAGATTCACGATAGACAGCGCGCTCGCGCTCGACGGCGTGTCACTCGCGCTTGAGGACGCTGAGAAAGCGCAGATAACGCTCAACGGTCAGGCGGTCGACAACACCGTGACCGGCTGGTATGTTGACAAATCGATAAAGACCGTTGAACTGCCGAAGATAGAGCAGGGAGAGAATATACTCGATATCGTCCTCCCGTTCGGCAAGCGCACGAATGTCGAATGGTGCTATCTGCTCGGCGACTTCGGCGTCGAGGTGCGCGGCAGGCTCAAGAAGCTCGTAAAGCGCCCCGAAAAGCTCGCGTTTGGCAGTATAGTAAATCAGGGTCTGCCGTTCTACGGCGGCTGTGTGACCTACCGTTTCGGCGTCGACTGCCCCAGCGGGGATATCAAAATTACCGTCCCGCACTACGACGGTGCGCTGACCGATATATTTGTTGACGGCGTTCACGCGGGTGAGATAATCTTCCCGCCGTATGAGCTGGAGCTCAAAAATATCGGCGCGGGCAGGCATGAGATAGCGGTGAAGCTCTACACGAACCGCAGAAATGCGTTCGGCACGGTGCATCTCTATGAGCGCAAATGCCACTGGATAGGTCCGGATGCATGGCGCACAAGGGAAAGCAAGTGGAGCTACGAATATGTTCTTCGTGATATAGGCGTGGAGTCCGCGCCTGTAATATACAGCTTGAAAAAATAAAAATAAAGGAGAAACAAACGATGAAAAAAGCACTCAAATCGATTCTCGCAGTCGTTCTGGCGCTGACGATGATTATGTCGTGCTCCTTCGCTTCGACCGCAAGCGCGGCGAGCGCGAATGCCGCACCGACTGATGTCTCGGTCTCGGAAATTCCGCAGATTATCGCGGGACTTGTGAAAATCGGCATTGAAGTCGCCAAGAAAGCCTATGAGTACTACGACAAGTATGTCCCGGATTCGGTAAAGGACTTCAATTCTACCGTTGCCAAGGACGCTGCCGGCGCGGTCAAGAATCTGGCAAAAATCGAACCGCTCAAGGTTTTGATAGGCGGCAAGGAGTACGATGTGAGCACCCCGTGGGGACTCATTACGGCTCTTGCGAAGATGGAGACGGATAAAGAGAAGACAAGTATTCTCATGACCTATCTCGACTGCATTTTCACAAAGATAATCAGCTTCATTGCGGACATGGTCCCGCTGCCGAGGGGACTTACCAAGCTTGAGGACTATAAGCCCGAGAGCGAGAACTTCTACAAGGGCAGCAAGGAATTTGTCAGCGAGGCTTCTAAGGACGCGAAGTGGCAGCTCGGCTACAGCCAGGCGAGCCTCGTTCCCGACGATGTTCTCAACGGACATTATTATCTTGCGGGCTACCTGCTTCAGAACTTCCCGTCGAACACTGTCGAGACCGTGCTCGATGACATGAAGGTTCGCACCGTTGTTGTTGACGACGGACGCGGCAAGGTCGTTTTCTCGACCATCGAGTGCATCGGCATCGCGAGCGAGGACATCAAGCAGATCCGCGACCGCGTTGCAAAAGAGCTCAAAGACGAAAACATAATCTCTGTCAATGTCTTTGCGACCCATTGCCACAGCTGCATCGACACGCAGGGTCTCTGGAATCCCTTCTTCGTCAAGCTTGCGAAAAACATCGGCGTCACCTATAGCGGCAAGGGCGAATATTCCTCCGGCACCGACCCGAAGTATATGAATTTCCTCTTTGACAAGACCACCGACACTATCGTTGAGGCCTGCAAGAGCATGAAGTCCGGCGAGATGTATGAGGCTACCCTCGACCACCTCGGCGAGGACTACATCAACGACAAGCGTGGCGTGTTCGACGCTGTCGACAATCTCACAAGACTCCGCTTCGTCCCCGACGACGGCAGCACCGAGACCTATATAGTCAACATGTCCGCTCATCCCTATATCACCGGTCTCAAGACCAGCAAGAGCAGCGGCAAGGAGCTCTCCGCCGATTATACCTACTACATGGAGCAGATAATCAGCAGCGCGGAGAACAACAACACGAACTTCATGTTTATCAACGGCGCTCTGTGCGGCATCTATTCCGCCCGCGGAGTCACCAACGACGGCGTTGACACCGTCCGCAGAAGCGAAGAGGCTACCCGCTACGGCAACGAGCTCGGCAGAATGGTAGTTGCTCTGACCATGACCAAGGATGAGATAAAGCGCGCGGGCGACTGGCTCACGAACGACAAGTTCTATGCCGACGCCGCCGAGGCGATAAAGAACAACACCGAGCTTACCGACGAAGAGAAGCAGAAGAAGCTTAGCGAAATAAGCGTCTGGTATGAGAACTGGGAGCCCGTCGAGGAGACGAGAGTCGAGCCCATACTCAACATCAGACACAAGGAAGTCTTGGTCGAGATAAGCAATCCCGTTATCGAGGCTGTCGGCAAGGCGAGACTCGTCGGCAACAAGATATATTACGATAAGAACGAGACTCTCTATACCACAACGGAGATAGGCTATCTTGAGATAGGCAAGAACATTAAAATTGCTCTTCTGCCCGGCGAAGTATCGCCCGAGCTTATCGACGGAAAAGGCGCCTGCCTTGCCGAGAACGCTTACAGCGGCAAGGACTTCGGCTATCCGTCGCTCAACAGCATCGTCAGCGACTATGCGGGCAAGAATGTTGAGCTCTATGTGTTCGGCGAGGCTAACGATGCCTGCGGATATGTCGTGCCCGACAATGACTACTGCATGATCTTCTTCGACGGTTCCGACCTGCTCGGCGACCACTATCAGGAGACCATCTCCTTCGGCAGAACGGTTGCTTCGACCCTCGTCAAGGCTTATGCCGAGATGATGAAGGATCTCAAAGCCGGAAAATAAAATGAACAAAAGCCGGGGCTTTCAGCTCCGGCTTAGTTTATTGACAACTTGCGGACTGCAATTTGTTATATACCACCCGAATTTAGCGGAGTGTTTGTGAATATAGAAACCGACCTGTGGTTCATAGGTCGGTTTTGTTATTATATTGGCGTACAATTTGTACAGGCTTCGCGGACGGATGAAATCCGACTATATCGCTCACTTTTTCACTATTCACTTTTACTTATTACTTTGAGCGAAGCGAAACCAACCCCTCAGTCTCGGCTTACGCCGAGCCAGCTCCCCTACAGGGGAGCCTATAAGAAAAGTCCCGACAGCTATTACTGCCGGAACTTCTTTTATATTATGCTTTTTTACTTTACTTCTTCTGCGGTGCGGAAGCCTTTCTTGACGAGGAGGTTGTTTATTCTGTCCTTCGGGTCGAGAAGCTTGCTGACCGAGGTGTCGTGGTTAAGAGTGTCGATAACATAGGAGATGTACTTCGACAGGTCGACCTCGACATACCACTCGCGCTGCTTGAGCTCGGGGGTTCTGTAGATGAGGTTGGTGGTGAACACCTTGTTGATAAGGCCGCTTTCGTATGCCTTGTCGAAAGCCTCAAGTCCGTTGCAGAACAGGCCGAAGCAGGTGCAGACGAAGATCCTTCTTGCCTTGAGCTCCTTGAGCTTCGTTGCAACTTCGATCATCGACTCGCCGGAGGAAATCATGTCGTCAACAATGACAACATCCTTGCCCTCAACATTGTCGCCGAGGAACTCGTGGGCGATTATCGGGTTTCTGCCGTCAACAACGACCGAATAGTCGCGTCTCTTGTAGAACATACCGAGGTCAACGCCGAGGACGGTCGAATAATAGATGCAGCGACCCATGCCGCCCTCATCGGGGGAAATTATCATCAGATGATCGTTGTCGATCTTGAGATCGGGAACATTCTTGACGAGCGCCTTTATCATCTGGTAAGCAGGCTGAATGTTTTCAAAGCCGTGGTTCGGGATAGCGTTCTGAACTCGCGCGTCGTGCGCGTCAAAGGTGATGAGGTTGTCCACTCCGAGAGCGCTCAGCTCCTGAAGAGCCATGGCGCAGTCAAGGGATTCTCTGCTTGAACGCTTGTGCTGTCTTCCTTCGTAGAGCATGGGCATGATAACGGTGATGCGTCTTGCCTTGCCGCCGATCGCGCTGATGGCGCGCTTGAGGTTCGCGTAGTGATCGTCGGGGCTCATCATATTGTCCTTGCCGTACATCTTATAGGTCAGACCGTAGTTGAACATATCGCAGACGATAAAGATATCGTAGCCGCGAACGGACTGCTGGATGTGGCACTTCGATTCGCCCGAACCGAAACGCGGGAATGCCGCCTTGATGAGGTAGGAGTCGCGCTGATAGCCCGAGAACGCGATGGTTGTTTTGTGCTCGCTCTCGCGGATCTCGCGCCATGTTTTGAGATAGGCGTCGATCTTTGCGGCAAGCTCCTCACAGCCGGGCAGTGCGATGAGCGCAAGCGGTCCTACCGGAATAGTTGAAAAATCCGGTGCAGTTAAAGCTTCTGACATAATAATTCCCTCCGCAGATTAAATTGTCTTTTTTACCTTCATCTAACATTATATAATAAAAAACGCCCGATTGATAGTCAAAAAGAACTTTTTCAAAAAAATCTGCCGCAGACAATTGGACGTTTTTTGTTAATTATGACAAATTTAAAACTTATGAGTTAGATACATGGACATCGAGCTGGTTGAACGGGATGTTGATTCCGTTTTCGTCGAAGGCTGTTTTGACATCCTCCTGCAGTTTGTAGTAGACGGTCAGATAATCGGAAGATGAGCACCACGCCATGAGCAAAAGGTCGATGCTGCTCGCCGACTGCTGCTTGACGACGACTTCCGGCTCGAGATTTTTATAGATGAGTTCATTCTTGAGCGCCTGCGCGTGGAGCACCTGCTTTGCGAGGGCTATGTCGTCGGAGTAGGAGACGGAGAAGGTCATGTCGAGTCTGCGGCGCCCTTCGGCGTTGTAGTTAATAATATTGTTGCTCGTGATGTGCGAATTTGGGACTATAACGCGCTTGTTGTCAGCGGTCGTAAACACCGTATACATCAGCTTTATCTCGTGAACCCGTCCGCTTATGTTCTCAAGTTCGACGAAGTCGCCGCTTTTAAAAGGCTTGTTGACGAGTATCTGTATGCCGCTGGCAAACTGGGCGATGCTGTTTTGCAGACCCATGCCGGCGGTCAGTCCCGCCGCGCCGAGGGCGGCGATAAACGAGTTCAGATTGAAGCCGAGAGTCGAGAGCGCGGAGAGTATGACCGCAAATCTCAGCAGCCAGACTACGATGCTGCGCAGAAACGAGTGGATGGATGCGTCAACGCCCTTTCGCGTCAGACCTTTTATCAGCAGTTTGCCGATAAGCGAGCTGACCCAGAAGCCGAGCGCGATTATTATCACAGCCCCGGCGAGCTTTGGCAGCGCGTCGACGAGCTTAGACATAAATGTTTCAAGATCGAATGCCGAGAGTTTTTCCGTCATATCTTTTTCCTCCGTTTTGGGTATGCTTCATTATACCAAATTCGCCCCGAGTTTACAACCTTTTGGACAAATGCGCCCGAATGTGCAACTTTGAGACAGCGGGCGAATGTTGGGTATTTAATCGCGCTTTGCAGTGTGATAAAATATCCGGTAAGATGCGGACATATAGACATAGACATTATAGATAAAGAAATATTTATTTGTGCTATCTATTCATTTTTCGGTCATAATTTTGTGGTAAAATAACAGAAAATGCGGCGGAAAAATATTTTTATATATGTTCGCCGATGAAAGGAGCGTGTTTCTATGGCGTCCGAAATGCTTTCAAAGGTGCTCGATGCCGAAAATTCGGACAAAGAGGCGCAGAAAGCGGCGCACGAACAGGCGCAGAAAACCGTCGACGCGGCGGTCGAAGCGGGCGAGGGCGCAGTTGCAAGAAAGAAGGCTGAGGCCGCAAAGAAAGCGGAAGAGATCATCGCGGGTGCGCGCGAACAGGCGCGTGCAAACGAGGAGAAAGCCGAAAAGGCGGCAGGGGAGCGCAAGCGCGAAGTGCTTGCGGCTGCCGAAGCGCACAGAGCCGAGGCAATCAGAGCGGTTATGGAGACGGTGATCTGATGAAACGGCTCAGAAATTACAGAAAAGTCAGGAGGTGTCAGGTTGGCAAAGCTTAAAATGAAGTGCATCGAGCTGCTCGCTCCGCTTGAGCAGAGCAAGGAGATAATCGACTGCCTTCAGCGTATGGGTACTGTCGAGCTGACCGACTGCGAAGAGAGCGAATCGCTCTGCAAGCTGTCAACGGGCGTCACCGTTTCGTCCTTTGAACGGTACCTCGCGGCGGCGGAGAGCGCGCAGAAAACGCTCGACAAATATGCTCCGCAGAAAAAGGGACTGATGCAGAGCCTCATGTCGTCGTTCGGCGGCAGAAAGGAGCTCGAGGTTTCGGAGTATCTTAAAAAAGCCGACGAGGCGGATGAAATACTCCGCGAGTGCTACAGGATAAACTCGCTCGAAGCGGATATGCGCGAATATGCGGCGGACAATGTCCGGTGCCGCACCGCGATGGACGCACTCGAACCGTGGCTGAGCCTCGATATCCCGATGAAATGCAAGGGCACGGATTCGTCTGCGATGTTTATCGGCTCATTCCCGGTGCAGTATGACGCGCAGTCGCTTCTCGAAGCGATAGCGGCGGCAGCGCCGGAGATAAACGAAGTCGACGCGCAGATAATCTCGGCGAACAGCGAGCGCACTTGCGCCGTTGTTATATGCCACAGGGAATGCGAGAAAGAGATATTCGAAGCGCTGAGAACGCTCAATTTCGCTTATCCGTCCGACCCGACGAAGCATCCGCCGCGCGTGAGATATGAGCGGCTTCAAAAGCAGATCGAGCAGAACGAAAAAGATTCCGAAACGGCGCGAGCCGAAATAGTGAAGCTTGCGGGCTGCTACGATGATATCAGCTTCGTCATTGATTATTTCACGATAAAGAAAGAAAAATACGCGGCTCTTGAGCGTATAGCCATGACGAACCGCATCTTCGTCCTCACGGGATATATCCCCGAGAAGCGGGCTGCAAAAGTTATTGACGCGCTCGAAAAGAAATACACGGTCGCTATCGAAATTACCGACCCGGACGCAGATGCCGATGTGCCGGTGCTGCTCGAAAACAACGCCTTTGTCGCGCCCGTCGAGCCGATAACAGAAATGTATTCGATGCCAAACCGCGACGATGTCGACCCGAACCCCGTTATGGCGTTCTTCTACTATGTCTTCTTCGGCATCATGCTCTCGGACGCGGGCTACGGCGTGATAATGGTCATCGCCATGCTCATAGCCAAGGCGAAGCTCAAGCTCGAGCCCAGGATGAAAAAGACGGTCAATATGTTCCTCTATTGCGGAATCTCGACCGTGTTCTGGGGCACGATGTTCGGCAGCTGGTTCGGCGACGCGCCGCAGGTCATAGCGCGCGAGTTCTTCGGCAAGGAGATAGCGTCGACGGCGGTCTGGTTTGAGCCGGTCAACGACCCGATGAAGCTGCTGCTCTATTCGTTCCTGTTCGGCATAATCCACCTGTTCGCGGGTCTTGCAGTCAGGTTCTATATGCTCTGGAAGGACGGCAAGAAGCTTGACGCATTCTGCGATGTCGTTCCAGTCTATCTGCTCGTCGCAGGTATTGCACCGCTGGGCGCAGGAATCATAATCGATGTGCCGCAGACGCTGACGACAATAGGAAAATATGTCGCCCTTGTCGGCGCGGTGCTGACCGTTCTGACGAGCGGGCGAAGCGCCAAAAATATTATCGGTAAGCTCGGCGGCGGACTTTACGGGCTGTATAACACGGCGTCCGGATATCTCGGAGATATCCTCTCCTATTCGCGCCTGCTGGCGCTCGGACTTTCAACCGGCGTTATAGCGACGGTTATTAACCTGCTCGGCACAATGCCCGGCAACAAGATAGCAAAGCTCATACTGTTTATCGGGGTTTTCCTGCTCGGACATACGGCGAACATCGCGATAAATCTTATCGGCACATATGTCCACACGAACAGGCTTCAGTATGTTGAATTCTTCTCAAAATTTTATGAGGGCGGAGGACGCTCCTTCACCCCCTTAAAAGCAGATACAAAACACTTCAGATTCAAGGAGGAAATACAGTAATGTCTATTTTTTCAAGTCTCGGAACATCAATAGCCGTCCTCGGCGCCGCTCTTGCGGCTATCCTCTCCGGTATGGGCTCCGCAAAGGGAGTCGGCCTTGTCGGTCAGGCCGGAGCGGGCGTTATCACAGAAGACCCCACGAAGTTCGGTAAAGTGCTTATACTTCAGATCCTTCCCGGTACTCAGGGACTCTACGGCTTCCTTACAGCTTTCCTTGCGCTCAACAGAATGGGCGTTATCGGCAGCGGCTTCGAGCCTCTCTCGATAGAAAAAGGTCTTATGATGTTTGCGGCCTGCATGCCCATAGCGATAGTCGGTTATTTCTCCGCAATAGCTCAGGGCAAGACTGCGGCGGCAGGCGTCAGCATAATAGCCAAGAAGCCCGACCAGAACGGTAAGGCTATAACCATGGCGGCAATGGTTGAGACCTACGCCGTTATCGCCCTGCTCGTCTCGATCCTTTCGATCTTCAGCATCAGCGGACTCAATATCTGATGACCGAAAAAACGGCGCGTATGCGCCGGCGAAAGGGATGAAATGATGAGCGGACTTGACAGAATAATTGAAAAAATAAATGCCGATTCTCTGGCAAGCTGCCGCGAGATTGCGGATCAGGCGCAGAAAAAGGCGCAGGATATCGCGGAGGACGCGAACGCGCACGCCGAAAAGGCTTATTCCGATATTATAGCGGACGCTGAGAAAAAGGCACAGTCGATATTAAATATGTCTGAAGCGAATATAAGCGGCATTGCCCGCAGAGCTGAGCTCTCGGCGAAAGTCGAGGCGGTCGATGCGGCGATAGATGCGGCTTATGACGCAATGTGCAATATGGGCGCGGACGATTATTTCGCGGCGCTCGAAAAGCTCGCCGTCAGAAACGCCTGCAAGGGCGAGGGGGAGCTGAGGCTCTCGAAAGCCGATCTTGACCGCGTGCCGTCGGGCTTTGCTGAAAGAATAAATGCCGAACTGAAAGACGGTTCGGTGAAGCTTGCGGCGCAGGGTGCGGATATCGAAAACGGATTTATCCTCGTCTACGGCGATATCGAGATAAACTGCACCTTCAGAGCGCTCATAAACGAGCAGAAAGACACCATCCGCGAAAAAGTCTGCGGCGTGATATTTTAAACGGCGGTGAGAAATATGCATGAAAATGAATATGCCTACGCCGTAGCGCGAATCAGAGCGAACGAAGTGAATCTGCTCACTCCCGCCGAGACTGAACAGCTGATATCAGCTGAGAGCTATGAGGCGGCGCTGAGACTGCTGGCATACCGACGGCGTCGGTCACGACTATGCGCCGATGCTCGAAGAGCATGTGAACGCCGCGTGGCAGCTGCTCAAAGAGAGCGCGCCGGACGCTTCACTTCTCGATGCGCTCGTGATAAACAACGATTTCTTCAATCTCAAAGCGGCGCTCAAGGCGAAGTTCTCCGACCTCGACCCGTCCGACTATGTTGTAAAACCGAGCGTGTGGGATCCGGCGGAGATAATCGGCTGCGTCGAACGAAACGAGCTCGACTCCCTGCCCGAGTGCATGAGGGATTGCGCGCAGGCGGCTTATGACGCGATAGTCAAGCTCGAGAGCGGCAGGCTTGCGGACACCGCGATAGATACGGCGGCGCTGAAAACAAGAAAGCAGTTCGCCGAAAAGAGCGGGAGCGGGCTTCTGATGAAGGAGGTCGAGCTCTCGTGCGCTGCCGCCGATATAAAAACGGCGCTGCGCTGCGCTTCGGCAGGCAGAACGGCTCAATATATCAAAAATGCGCTGTGCCCGTGCGAAAGCCTCGATTCGGATGAGCTGATCCACGCGGCGTTCGAGGGCGTTGACGCAGTTGCGGATATGCTCGCGAACACTGAACTGGGCTCCCTTGCGGACAGCCTCAAAGAGGGGCTTACGGCTTTTGAAAAGAAGTGCGACGAGCTCTCGGCGCAGCAGATGACCGAAGCCAAATATACGGCGTTCGGCCCCGACCCGCTTGCGGCTTATTATAACGCCGTCGAGACGGAGACGAAAAATGTCAGAGTTATACTCTCGGCGAAGCTCAACGGCTTTTCCGCAGAGACAATAAGAGCGAGAGTGAGGGAAGTCTATGCATAAGATAGCCGTTATGGGCGACAGAGACAGCATCTTCGGCTTTGCGTCCCTCGGAATGCACATCTTCCCCGTCGACGACCCCGCCGAGGCGGCGCCGATGCTCCATAAAATGGCGGAGAGCGGGTATGCGGTGATATTCATCACCGAGGCTCTTGCCTCAGGGCTCGAAAACGAGCTCGAACGCTACCGCACAAGACCTCTGCCCGCAATAGTGCCCATTCCCGGAGTCAAGGGAAACACGGGCATGGGTATGAAGAATGTCAGCAGATCCGTCCAAAAGGCGGTCGGCTCGGACATACTGGACAAATAATGACGCTCAACCGAAAGGCGTGATAACAGATATGACTACAGGAAAGATTTCAAAAATAGCCGGTCCGCTCGTTGTTGCAACGGGCATGCGCGAGGCGAACATGTTCGACGTCGTGCGCGTCAGCGACAGCAAGCTTATCGGCGAGATAATAGAGATGCACGGCGACAGAGCCTCCATTCAGGTCTATGAGGAGACCTCCGGACTCGGCACGGGCGAACCCGTCGAGTCAACGGGCGAGCCGCTGAGCGTCGAGCTCGGCCCCGGACTTATCGAGGGCATTTTCGACGGCATTCAGCGCCCGCTCGAAAAGATACGCGAGCTTGTCGGCAACAGCCTTGTCAGAGGCATAGAGGTGCCCGCTCTCGACAGGGAGAAGAAGTGGCATTTTGTGCCGAAAGTGAAAGCGGGCGACAAGGTCGTCGGCGGCGATATCCTCGGCACCGTGCAGGAGACCGAGATAGTCGAACACAGAATAATGGTGAAGCCCGGCGTTGTCGGCACCGTCAAATCTATAGCTGAGGGCGATTACACCGTAACCGAGCAGATAGGTTCGATAGAGACCGCGAACGGCGAGGAGCTGCCCGTAACGCTCATGCAGAAATGGCCCGTGCGCCGCGGCAGACCGTTTGAAAAGAAGCTTGCGCCGAATGTTCCGCTCGTCACCGGTCAGCGCGTCGTCGATACGCTGTTCCCGATAGCTAAGGGCGGCGTCGCGGCGATACCCGGCCCGTTCGGAAGCGGCAAGACTGTCACTCAGCATCAGCTTGCAAAGTGGGCTGAGGCGGATATAGTCGTCTACATCGGCTGCGGCGAGCGCGGCAACGAGATGACAGATGTTCTGAATGAGTTTCCCGAGCTTATCGATCCGCATACCGGAAAGTCGCTCATGGAGCGCACCGTGCTTATAGCAAACACTTCAGATATGCCCGTCGCCGCGCGTGAAGCGTCGATATACACGGGCATCACGATAGCGGAATATTTCAGAGACATGGGCTATTCCGTCGCCCTCATGGCGGACTCTACCTCACGCTGGGCGGAGGCTCTGCGCGAGATGTCCGGCAGACTTGAAGAGATGCCCGGCGAAGAGGGCTACCCCGCTTATCTCGGCAGCAGACTTGCCCAGTTCTATGAGCGTGCGGGACGCGTTATTTCCCTCGGCTCGGACGGACGCGAGGGCGCGCTCTCGGTCATAGGCGCTGTTTCGCCTCCCGGCGGCGATATTTCGGAGCCCGTCTCCCAGGCGACACTCAGAATAGTAAAGGTCTTCTGGGGACTCGACTCGGCGCTCGCATATAAGCGCCACTTCCCGGCGATAAACTGGCTGACGAGCTATTCCCTCTATGCCGACTCGCTCGGAAGCTGGTTCAACGAGAATGTCTCGGATGAGTGGACCACGCTTCGCGCAAGGCTCATGGCTCTGCTTTCCGATGAAGCTTCGCTCGATGAAATAGTTAAGCTCGTCGGTATGGACGCCCTCTCTCCGACTGACAGACTCAAGATGGAGACTGCCCGCTCAATACGCGAGGACTTCCTGCATCAGCTCGCTTTCCACGAGGTGGACACATATTCGTCCCTGCGCAAGCAGTATCTGATGATGAAGCTCGTCCTGCGCTTCTATGACGGTTCTCTCGATGCGCTCAAAAAGGGCGCGAATATAGAGAAGCTTGTCTCAATACCCTCGAGAGAGAGCATCGGACGCTTCAAATATGTCCATGAAAATGACATTGAGGACACATATAAAACAGTCTGTGCGGCGATAGATTCCGAGATAAAAGCCGTTGTTGACGCAAGGGAGGAATACTGATGCCTAAAGAATACAGAACTATTCAGGAGGTTTCGGGACCTCTTATGCTCGTGCGCGAGGTCGAGGGAGTCAAGTATAACGAACTCGGCGAGATAGAGCTGGCAAACGGCGAGACCCGCCGCTGCCGCGTGCTCGAAATCGACGGCACGAACGCGCTCGTTCAGCTGTTTGAAAACTCCGCCGGAATCAACCTCGCCAACAGCAAGGTGCGCTTCTCCGGCAGGCAGATGGAGCTCGGCGTTTCGCCTGATATGCTCGGCCGCGTCTTTGACGGACTCGGCAGACCTATTGACGGCGGCCCCGAGATAATCCCCGAGAAGAGAATGGATGTCAACGGTCTGCCGATGAATCCGGCAGCCAGAAGCTATCCGCAGGAGTTCATACAGACCGGTATCTCCGCCATTGACGGACTGAATACCCTTGTCAGAGGTCAGAAACTGCCGATATTCTCGGCATCCGGTCTGCCCCACGCAAACCTCGCGGCTCAGATAGCGCGCCAGGCAAAAGTCCTCGGCGACAACGAGCAGTTCGCCGTTGTCTTTGCGGCAATGGGTATAACCTTCGAGGAGTCGAACTACTTCGTCGAGAGCTTCAGAAGCACCGGCGCGCTCGACAGAACCGTTATGTTCTCGAACCTCGCAAACGACCCCGCCATCGAGCGTATCGCAACGCCGAAGATGGCTCTGACCGCCGCGGAATATCTCGCATTCGACCGCGGGATGCACGTCCTTGTTATATTGACCGATATCACGAACTACGCCGAGGCGCTGCGCGA
>ERZ773131.1147-NODE-1147-length-20224-cov-5.505826_pt1 | contig 20224 bp, 24 predicted proteins | sample MGYA00511082_ERZ773131 | MGnify/ENA primary metagenome ERZ773131 (study PRJEB29015, sample SAMEA2737813) | human gut metagenome | biome: human gut; feature: human-associated habitat; material: faeces | place: China | collected 2012 ... | reverse complement strand
TAGTACTGCTGAATATAGCAAAAATAGTGGAACAGCAGAATATAGTAAAAATGCTGCAAAATCATCAAATGGAATTGGAGTAGGTAATACAGCTCCTGATGTCGGATTATTATGGGTTGATACTGCCAATGGTAATACTTTAAAATTTAGAACTAGTGCAGATTCAACAGTATGGAATAATGTTGCATCTATATGGTCTTAATTTATTCATAATAAAGGAGAAAATTTATGAAAGACATTTATAATGGGTTGCCATCCTTAGGATTGGAAAATAAACCATTTTTTTCTATTATTATACCTTGCTATAATAGCAGAAAAACTTTAAGAAATTTATTAGAATCTATAGTTTTACAAAATATGAATGATGAAATCGAAGTAATATTATCTGATGATCATTCTACTGAATCATATCAAGATATTGTTGATGAATATTCTTCTACTTTATGTATTAAGCAAGTTCAAACAGATTATAATTATGCTCCTGGAAATACTAGAGAACGAGGAACTACTGTTGCTGAAGGAGAATGGTTATGTTTTGCTGATCATGATGATGAGTTTGTTCCAAATACTTTGAAAGATATTAAGAAAACTATTATAGATTCAAAAGAGCAATATTATGCTATTGCTAACTTTTATGAAGTGGATCCAGAGACAAAAGCAGTGCTCCATACGATGGAAAGAACCATGAATTGGAATCATGCTAAATTTTATAATAGAAAAAATTTTTGGAAAGCTTATAATATTCACTTCCAAAAAGATCTATTAACTCACGAAGATATTTGTATTTCTTCTCAGGTAAATTGTGCAATACATAATGCAAACAATGGGAATCCTTTATTTATTAATATTGCTTGTTATAATTGGAATAATAGACCTACTACTATTAGTAGAGTTAAATATGGTAAACACTCGTTTTTAGAGGTATTTTATGAAGATTATATTAAATCTACAGCAAATGTATATATTGATGAATATTTAAAAGGTATTATTGATATGCCTTATGCCATTAACTCTTGTTTGGAATCTCTAACTTTTGCTTATTTCTATATGCAAGGATTTAAATTTGAAGATCCAGTAAATTATATTAAATCTAATGAAGATGTAGCTAGAAGATTATTAGTTAAATTAAAAAATGTATTTGGATTAACTAATAAAGCTATATATGATTACTTAGCTTATAATCATGCTATTAGGTTTATTTGCATTAGAGAATCAGCATATAATGGTTGTGGGAAATTTATTGAATCAGAAACTTTTATGCAATGGCTAAATAATCTCCATGAAGATATAGTTCCGAAAGTAACTATGAGTGATGCTATGAAAAAAGAAAATTTATAAGGAGGTTAAACATATGAATGGATTAAGAATTTTAAGAGTTTGTTTATCTAGTGAACTTCCAGATATTTCGCAGAGAAGTCCTAATTATATATATTTTCTTTATGACAAATTAATGCTATTTATGGGGCAAAGTATATATAATGATCCTTATTGTATTGTAGATGTATTTCCAGATGATCCTATTACTAGAATTTTATATATAGAATCGGCATCAGGTAATGTTTTATCATATATTGATGGGGTTATTGTCCAAATAGCAGAAATAGAATCTGATGAACAGAGAGATCATTTATATTTATCAGGTTCAACTTTTTTTGTTAATGCTGATAAGAGATATTTAGATATTCAGCGAAGAGTAATAACTTTACCATACCTAAATGGCAATTATGTTTTAACTGTAGATGCGGCTAATGACTTAAAACTTGATCAAAATACTACATTAAGATTTAATCCTGAGACTAATCAATTTGAGCTTGATGGGAATTCTGCTGGAATTAAGCCTTTTAAAAAAGAATATAATGGAAAAGAGACAGAATCAACATTTACAAATGTAGATGATTATACAATCTATACAGATTTAAAAATTAGTCCTGCTTTTGATAATATATTAAAAATTTTAAAAGACGGTCTTTATGCTTCTGCTACTGATAGAGTTCCAGTTAAAGAATTTAATACTTGGAAAAAAAGTTTTGAAAATTATAAAATAAATATGGAATCTTATTTAAACGAATTAGCTGCTAAGATAAATTCTACTAGTGGCGAAGTATCACCAGATTCTATTAATAAGAAAATTCAAGATGCTTTGGAAAAAGTTTATCCTGAAATTCAAGATGCTTTAGATGAATTTTCTAGTATTAGTAATAGATTTGGTGGAATCGAAAAAAGATGCAAAGATTATACAGATACAAGATTCAATGAATCCGCAAAAGATTTAAATAATGCTATAATTGAAGCTACAAATAATCCTTGGGAAGTAATAACATAAAAACATCTATATAAATATTTGATCGAGAAAGGAGGACCAAAAATGTCGTATGCAAAAATACGTCCACGCCGAGGCTCGACAACAGAATGGAATTTAATTAATCCTGTATTAATGGAAGGAGAACTTGGTATTGAGTTTCCTGACAGTGGTATTGGTACTGGATTATGTAAATTTAAAATTGGCGATGGGTTTAAAAAATGGTCTGATTTAGCATATGCTTTCAATGGAAGTGCAGCAGAAGCAGTATATGGTGGAACTGTTTCAGTTTCACATGATATTTGGTTAAGAGCTGGAACAACAGATGAATGGGAAACCGCTAATCCAGTTTTAGGATTAGGTGAAATAGTATTTGATATTACTAAAGGTGCTATTAAAATTGGAGACGGTGAACATAATTTTAAATCCCTAGATTATATTGGTTATACATGGGAAATGGATCAAGAGTATGATTTTGGTGATGAAGATGATGGTGATATTATCCCTGGACCAGATGATAAGGATTATGACTTTGGAGACGAAGATCAAATTTAAGCCATTTGAGAGCTGGATTTTAAGGTGAAATCATTAATATCTATAGATATTGCGCTTCTCAAGAAGAAATCTTAAAATTAAAAAGGAGGATATATTAATGGCTAATTATTTAAGACCTCGAAGAGGTAGAGGTTCAACTATGCAAAGCAAAAACCCTATTTTAAAGAAGGGTGAAGTATTTTTTGAAATGCCCGAAGCTGGTTGTGGAAAAGGTATTGGTAAACTTAAAGTTGGAGATGGTATTACTCCTTATAACTCTTTACCATATTTCTTGGAGCAAAAGATTTATCTTTTTGATGAATCTACCAATGGTGTTACAATTTCCTTTGATTATGATCACAACAAAACCCAGAGTATGGATTTAGATCAATGTTTTAATACATATTGGTCAAAGATTGTAACTGGAGCAAAATTAGGAACAATTATTTGTGCAATAAAATATTTACTATACGAATTAAAGGTATATAGTAAATCACATGAATCTATAATAAAATCAAACTCTCATACAGTAAGTGTTGGAACTACTGCTCCTGCAGCAGGAACTCCATATCTTTTATGGGTTGATACATCAAATGGAAATAACTTTTTAAAATTTAGATCAAATGTAAATTCAGACACTTGGACACAAGTATCTTCCGTGTGGAATTAATTTTATTAATTACTTCAAAATTATTAGTACTCAATCTATATGGTTGAGTACTTTTTATTTAATAATTATTTGAGGTAGTAGAAAGAAGGGAATTATGAGTTTAAAATTAACAGATAAAGATCTTTCCCTCTGGTACAGTGGATTAAATGTTGCCAGAACTCAATCTGGTATTGGATTATCTATGGTTTCTCCAGGGAAATATCAGTCAAAAGAAACTCTTAAAGCTGCGAAAGATTTATTAAATAATATTCAGCAAGCTCGATCCAGTAATGCTTTTTTAGGAATGGCAGAATATTCTGTGCCTAATCAAGTAGAAAATGATGAAAAAATTCTTTTAACTGATAGAAGTATAATTGAAAAAAATATTTTGAATCTTTTAAGAGTTTGTAACAATATGACGTGTAAAACTGTTTGTACAAATACGGGTACCAATACAAATCAATCATATGAAACACCGTGTAATCAAAATTGTAGTAAGACTGGTAATGCTAATGGGGTTTGTACAAATAAACAAGATTGTGGATATGGTACTACTACCGGTACAACACCAAATTCGAATGGTCTCAAAACTAATGGTGCACATACTAATGGTGCTAATAGTAATGGTAATTACCAAAATGGTATGGGTGAAGCAGGTTCTGGTACATGTACTAATGGTGATAATAGTCATGGTAGTAAAACTAATGGTGAAGTTGAAGTGGCAAATACAAATAAAACTTGTCATAATGGAACTTGTCATAATGGATCTAATAGTCAAGGAACATTTGGTAATGCTGAAGGAAATACATGTCACAATGGAATACAAGCAAATGGAAAATGCAGTTATGGAACAAAAGCTAATAATGGATGTAATAATGGTAAAAATAGTAATGGCTCTAATAGCAAGGATGTATGTATCCTTGGTTCCGTTGGGCAGTATAATAATGGAACTTGTTCAATAAATGTTTGTTCCAATGGTTCAAATTCTAATGCATATAATAGCAAAGGATCTGTAGTAAAATCTCATAGTAATGGTAAAAATACCAATGGTGCAAAAAGTAATGGTACAATGACATTAGTTACCCCAAATACCAATGTAGCAAAAAGTAATGTTTCTTTCAGTAATGTAGCTTTAACTAATAAATCCTATTCTAATGGTTATGGTGTTACAACTAACTCTAATAAAAAAGATTGTCAATTCGGAACTTGCTCTAATGATAGCTGTACAATAGGTTGCTCACATGGTTCTACAACAAGTTATTATTATAATGGTTGTACAAACCAGATTTATGACGGTAACACTGCAACATATAATGCTAAAACAAGATATACAGAAGAGCAAGCAAAAAATAGGCTATATTATTCTGGTGATGTTGAAATTGATGAAAGTTCAGAAGATATTATAAAAGGATAAATAGTATTTTTTACTAAATACTTTGAAAGGAGGAAAATACTGGCAATGGCTAAAGATATACTTTTAAAATCAGATGTAAATAATTGGTATAAGCAATTAAATACAATTAGAACTCAATCTGGTGCAGGATTATCTAATGTTTCTGAGCAGACAACTTATAAAGATTATCAGACATATGATAAATTATCTAATTTTTTGAATAACTTTCAAGGAACTAGAGCAAATAACTATTTTTCAGATGCCGAATTCAATGCTACTAATATAAAAAATAAAGGTATTATTACAAAAAAAGACAAAGAAATTATACAGTCAAATATTATTTCTTTGGCAAGAATGTGTCCAAATAGAATTTGCTCAAATAAACAAGTAACTACAAATAAATCAAATAGTTCTCACAGTAATGGGAATAGTAATGGTATTGATTCCAATACCAATAAAAACGTTTGTATTACTACAGATAATACTAATGGTACTCATAGCAATGGTGATCATCTTAATGTAGCTAAATCTAATGGTACTAATAGCAACGTAGTATGTGGTAATGTTGCATTAACTAATAGTACTCATAGTAATGTAGTATGTGGTAATGTAGCCCAATCTAATGGAGCTAATGGCAATGGTACATGTACTAATGGAAAAAATTCTAAAACAGCAAATAGTAATGGTACAAATACCAATGGAGCTGATAGTAAAGGAACCAAAACTAATGGAGCTAATAGTCAAGGCTCTAATGGTAATGGTGGTGGTAATGGATATAATAATGGAGCTAATTGTAATGGAACTTGCTCAAATGGAACAAAAGCTAATACTACACAAAGTAATGGTAATCATTCCAATGGTAATAAATCTAATGGTGCAAAAACTAACGGTGCTGCTGGAGCCAGTTATAACAATGGTGCAAATAGTATCGGTACAAAAAGTAATGGTACAAATAGCAATTCTACATGTGCTCAAGGTACATGTTCTAATGGAAAAAAATCTAATGGTAATTGCGGTAACGGAACTTGCTCTAATGTACCCAAATCAAATGGTACTCATAGTAATGGTAATCATGGTAATGTAGCCAAATCAAATGGTACTCATAGTAATGGTAATCATGGTAATGTAGCATTAACCAACGGATCTCATGCTAATGGAAAAGAAAATAATGTGGCATTAACTAATGGTGCCAATTCGAACGGTCTTCATTCTAATGGTAATTCAAATACTACAAAATCTAATGGGTATAGTAATAGCACATTAACAAATGGAACAAATTCTGATGGTTGCACTCAAACTTATAGTTATAGTAATAAAAATTACTATACAGAAGAGCAAGCAAAAAGTAGATTAAATTTAGATGATTCTGAAGAAATTGAAGAATCTTCTGAAGATATTTATAAAAAGTAAGTGATATTTTTATTTATTAAACTTTTCACTTGTTATTAATCAAAAAGAAAGGAAGTGTAACATATGGATTTAGCAAGTCAAAGATCACATTTAGTTTTATACACAACAGCTACTTGCAATCTAAAATGTGTATATTGCTATATTGACAAAAACCCGGCTCTTGTTAAAATCGATAATGCTTTAGATGAAAGTTTTAAAGGTGATTATTATTTTGATTTTGCAAGAAAAATGTTCCCAGATCAGAATCAGCTTCAGTGTGTTGAATTTTGGGGTGGAGAACCAACATTAAGATTGGATAGAGCATACTATACAGTAGAAAAATTAATCGGATTTTATCCAAGTCTTGATAGCTTTTTCATGTCTACCAATTTTACAGGTGATAATTGGTATGATCAGTTTGGTGGATTTATCAAAATGCTGCAAAAATTTAAGAATCGAAAATTCTTCTTTAATTTACAGCTTTCTCTTGATGGTCCTGCTTACATTAATGATGCTCAGAGAGGCAGAGGTGTAACAAAGAAATTTAGACAGCATTTCGAAAAATGGATTGATATGATGAATGAGATGTTATCTATTCCAGATAACAATGTTAAAATTGTTGGACAATTTAAACCAACATTAACAAGTGATCTTATTCACAAATTAATCGAAAAGAAAGAAAATATTATTGAATATTATCAGTTCTTTGATGAATATAAAGATTATTTTGAAACTCATATCAAAGTAAATAAAGATAATGCAGATTTATACTTAACTATTCCTAATACAGCCTGTCCATCTCCTCATACGCAGCAAGACGGTATTGATTTCACAAAATTCTGTGAATATTGCAGAGACATTATTATTGAAAATAATAATGGTGCTGGATATTTTAAATATTTCCAGACTCTGATGCCATTTAAGCCAAGATATGCTGTAGATTATGATTCAAGATCATATTGTCAGTCATGTGGTGCTTGTGGATCTGGAAGATCTGTAGTGGGATTATTACCTTATGATTATATTTCTACATGTCATAACGGATTTGTAAATCTGATCACAGAATATAAAAAAGAGAGTATGAAAAATAAAAATACTGCTCTTGATTTTAGATTATTCATGGATCAGTCCGATTATATGACTAGAACTATTGAATCATATAAACAGTACGAAAAAAATGTAGCTTTTGCATATGATGGATGCTCATCATTAAAATTAGGAAATATTGCAAGTATGATTTCTCTTCTTGGAAAGAATAATCAGATTGATCCAAAATACGCTAATCCTAGAGAAGCGCAGAAAGCTGCATTATTTATACAGGCTGCTACCGCATACTGCTTCAGAGATAATGTTGCTATGACTGGTAGTTCAGGTTTATTTCATGTAGGTCTTTTAAAATTACTATTAAACGGAGCTAGGGAGGTAATCGAGAGTGAGAACGTATGAGGAAGAAAATGCGGCATTATTACAGGATATTCTTGATGATAGTTTCTTAAAAGGATTTAAAAATCCGGCTGATGCACGTTATCCTGGAACTTCATTGGAGCTTAATATTACAGCTTCCTGTAATCAGAAATGTGAATATTGCTATCTTACAAAATTTGGTGCAGAAATTTATCCTTTAAAAATAAGAAAACCAGACGATATTCTTAAAAATACACAGATTTTAGTTGATTATTTCATTGAAAATAGAATGAATCCTAAAAATATTGATTTATTTTCTGGTGAAATTTGGGGAACTAAATTGGCTAATGGAATCTTCGATATTATTTTAGATGCTATTAAAAATAAAGGTTGGGGAATTACATATATTATGATTCCATCAAATATGAGCTTTATTCTTGATCCAAAAAAATTGGAATATGTAGAATACTATATTGAGGAATTCAAAAAAGTTGGATGTAGAATGTGTTTTTCAGCTTCCATTGATGGTCCTATTATCGAAGAGCAGGAGCGTTCATTTAAAGATGAAAAAATGAATGGATTAAGAGATAATAGTTTCTATGATCAGTTATTTGCTTGGTGCAAGAAAAACTATTTTGCTTTCCATCCAATGGTTTCGGCTCATGGTATTGATAAATGGATTGAAAACTATAAATGGTGGCAGAAAATGTTTACCAAATATAGATTAGATCCACTTGAATATGGAATGTATCTTGAAGTTAGAAATGATGAGTGGAACTTAGAAACTATTGATCATTACTATAACTTCTTAAACTTTATGATTGATTATGATTTCAAAGAAATTTTCAATTGTGAAATAGATACTTGGATGAAAGAAGCTATTTTAACCGAATCTAATCCTAAAAAGGGATATTTCCCTTATGTATTACTAAACAATGGTAATACATATAACTGTACAATTAATACATCTTTTATCGTAAGAATGGGCGATCTTGCTATTGGTCCTTGCCATAGAACACACTATGAAAAATTCTTATATGGAAGATTTAAAGTTGAAAATGATAAAATTGTTGGATTAGAAGCAAATAATGTTCAGCTTGCTAATTTAATTTTAAATCAGTCTCATAAAGGATTGATGAAATGTGAAAAATGCCCTATTAGTATGCATTGTATGAGAGGATGTCTGGGAGCTCAGTATGAAGCTACTGGAGAAATTTTGCAGCCTTGTGAATCAGTATGTCAATTATTGAAAGCAAGAGTAATTTTCCTATATACAAAATATACAAAAATGGGATTATTTGATTACATTTTCAATGAAACTGATGATGCAGGTAGAAAATCATTTGTTAGAAAATTTACAACTGATTTAATGAAATTAAAAGAAGGAGAGCCAAACTTATGGAATTATTGGGAAACAAAAGCACTTCAAAAGATGCAGTAATGGTTATTGCCAATTTAAACAGACATTTATTAACATCTGATGATATTTCTGAATCAGATACACAAGAATTAATTAAAGTATTATCATTATTAGCAGATAGTAATAATGATGCATTACTTCACAATGGAGAAGTTTCTTCATTAATTTTATTATTAATGGAAAATATATCTGCTTATAATATTCCTATTATCAGAAATTTAGTAACTGAAGTTAAATTAAAAACAATTAGAACTCAGTGTTTAAAAATTAATGATAATGATTTAAAAGTATTATCTAATTCTGTTGAATGTTGTACTGCAGATAATTCAAATACCGAAGATTTTGGTCAGTATTTCAATAACAAGGGAAAATCCGGTGAAAGAGAAAGATTTTGCCCAGGTCCGAATGATAATTTTATTTTACCACCTGTTGGTGAAATTACAAATCTTACAATTACAGAGCCTAATTATGAAATTGGAAAATTCTTAATTAGAGAGCTTATGGTTGATCATGAAGGCTATGTTGTTGAAGAAACAAGTAGACGGTATGAAGATATTTATACTGATGAATCTGAAGAGATCTATAATAATGCTCATTTAATAGAATTAAAAAAGAATGCTCCAAATACTGATAAAGATGATAATCCATCAAATAATGTTTGTTTGCCAGCTGAAAAGGTAAAAGAACAGAATTATACCGGTGGAGCTCGTAGAGAATTAAACGCATAAAATTCTTTTTATTATCACTTAATATTAATAAAATACTAAAGAAAGGTATAGTATTAAATATGCAATTAAAAGATCTTGCAATTCAATTAAATGATAATTTAGTAGTTACCAATATTAGATGGAAATCTAGAGGTATAGAAATTTCGACTGATGGTGGTAAAAATTTCAGACGTCCTACATATTATGAAACAATTAATCTTTATACTGCAGATTTATGTAGTTGTGATGGATCCTCTTCTAATCCAGGATCTGGAAGCAATATTAATGTTGAAAAACTAAAAGATGAATTAAAGAAAGAAATTATTGCTGATGATAATTTTAAAGCTCAAGTGGCAAAATTGGTCAAAGTAGAAACTCCTACAGTAGATACAGATACTATTGAAACTAATGTCAAAACATCTATTATTGAGGATGAAGTTTTTAAGTCTGAAATTGCTAAAGCTGTTACTGTAGATACTGAATCTATTAAAACTGACATTAAAAATGATGCAAGTTTTAAATCTGATATTGCTGGATTAGTAAATGTGCCTGAAGTAGATACAGATACTATAACTACTACAGTAGAATCAAATATAAAGAAAGATGAAACATTTAAATCAGAAATAGCAAAATTAGTTACTCCCTCTACTCCAACAGTTGATACAGATACAATTAAAACTGAAGTAAAAAATGATCTTAAATCAGATACAGCATTTAAAGCTGAAATTGCTAAATCGGTAGATACTTCAACTATTAAAACAGAAGTAGAATCAAATATTAAAGAAGATACTGAGTTTAAGAATACTGTTGCTGGATTAGTAGCTGTTGATACTGATTCTATAAAAAGTGGAGTTAAAACAGATTTAAAAGCTGATAACGATTTTAAATCTGATATTGCTAAACTTGTAACTATAGAATCACCTGAAGTTAATACAACTGAGATTGAAACAAACGTAAAGAAATCTATTAAAGAAGATGCTGAATTTAAGAAATCTATTGTAGATTCCGTTTCGGGATCTATTGATACAGATCAAATTCAATCCAACGTAGAGACAAATATTAAAGCTGATTCTGTATTTAAAGCAGATATTGCTAAATTAGTAAATATTCCTACTGCTGATGATGTATCTGATTCTGTAAAAACTAAACTTGGAGCCGATGAAACTTTTAAATCCGAAATCGCAGGATTAGTAGAAGCCCCTACAGTAGATACAAATGCTATTGAAACCAATGTTAAGACATCTATTAAATCTGATACAGATTTTAAAAATAGTATTGCAGAATCTGTAAATGTTGATACTAATGCAATTAGTGCAAATATTGAAACCAATTTAAAATCTAACGAAACATTCAAAAAAGCTATTAGTGATTCTATAGATACTACAAATATTAAAACTAGCATTGAAACTGATTTAAAATCCGATGATGAATTTAAGAAATCTGTAAAAGGAGAAAAAGGTGAAGATGGTAAATCTATTAAATCTTTAGATAAAGATGAAAATAATAATATCATTGTAACTTTCTCTGATAATACAACTCAGAATATTGGTAAATTAAATATTGATGTTTCTGCTGACTTTTTAACCAGTGCTGGATTTGGAAATATTAGATGTATTAATTCTAAATTTCAATATTATGATGGATCTAACTGGATTGACATTGTTATAACTGATTCAAATAAATTTATTATTAATTTAATTCCAAAAAATATGAAAATTTTTAATTTAACTTTAGATAAATCTTCTAAATCTATTAAATTAAATTGGACCGAACCATCTGATACAATAGTAGATGGAGAACTTTTATGTTTTGTCGAAGGTGTTAAAATTATAAGGAAACTTGGAGGTATACCAGAATCTGAAACAGATGGAGATTTAATTCTAGATATTAAGAAAAAAGATTTTGGTAAATATAAATCTAATTATTATATTGATAATAATATCAATTTTACTATTGGAAATAAATATTATTATAAATTCTTTCCATATGCTAATACTGGTATGGTTAATAATTCTGATATAAACTGTACTTTTATTGAAATCAAAGAACATTCATTATTTGGATTTAAAATTGATCAAACTGAGTCTGATCCAGATAATATGATTACTTATATAGAAGACAATGAAAATTATACCCCTGTAAAAATGGATTATGAAACTAATTTATTTAATTATGGGGATTGGACTAAAGATAATGCTTGGTTTATGAATATTAAACCTTGTATGCTGAATTACAACGGTACTGTAGATTATTATTTAGATCCTAATGATTATACTAAAAAAGAAGATGGTACAGATTCTGATATTAATAATATAAATTACAAAGGTAATGCTATGATTCAGTTTCCAAAAATTTATTACAAGATAGTTCCAAGTTCTGATGGAAATTCTGCTAATGTATATATTTCTGATATCAAAATAGACGATAATTATCATTGCTGGTCTCATATTGATGCTAATGGCAATGAAATAGACTATTGTTATATGCCTATTTATGAAGGTAGTTTAGACTCTTCTAATACTCTAAGAAGTATATCTGACAAAACTGCATCAATTCGGACAACTGGCACACAAGAATTTGAATATGCTAATAATAATAACAAACTCGGATTTTTGCAAAATTGCTGGTTTATAGAAACTTATTCTGATACTTTATTAATTAAAATATTAGTTTTATTAATAAGTAAATCTACAGATTCTCAAAGAATATTTGGTAATGGTAATTGTAGCAATGCTAATGTTTTGCAAACAGGTACAATGAATGATAAAGGTCTATTCTGGGGATCTAATCAAGATATTTTTGGTGTAAAAATATTTGGTATGGAAAATTATTGGGGGAATAGATTTAGAAAAATTGCTGGGTGGTTTTCAAAACAAGGTATTCAAAAGGTAAAGCTCACTTATGGAAAAACTGATGGCTCAAATGTTGAAGGATATCAAAATAATTCTGAAAATTATATCGAAATTCCCAATAGTTTATCTCCAACAGGTAATTTATCTTTTATTACAAAAATGCTATTCTCTGAATATGGATTTTTCCCAAAAGAAGCATCTTCAGGTTCATCTTCAACATATTATTGTGATACAACTTATTCATCTGCAAATATTGCAGATGAAAATGCTATAATGATTGGTAATGATTATATAGAATCAAATAATGGTAGAACTGGTATTTTCTTTTATTGCGGTAATTATGCTTTTGATAGAACTTTTACAGTTAGTTTGCAAGGTGCTTCTATATGTTGTAAACCATTGAGGGAGGATAATTAATATGATATTAAATTTTTATAAATCAGAATCATCTGTAAAACCTTTAGAATTAGACGAAATCTCTTCAAAAAAGGTAGTATATATTAGAAAAAATATTGTCGAAATTGCTAGAACTAGTAAAGAAGATAATAATTCTTATAAGATGTATACTTATGAAGAAGCAAAAGTCTCTAAAAAAGATTATGAACTCTATAAAACAGAAATTCTTAAAGATATTGAAATTTCTGGATTAAAAGATCAGGTATCTTCATTAGAAAATACACTTGATCAATTAATGTCAGAAGTTATTCCATCTTTAACAACAACTGAGTAAAATATAAAATAAAGGAGGCTATTATGATGTCTGCATTTATTGCTAGAATGATTATTAAAGCTGCTGATAAAAGCTTAGAGGTTGGTCAGGCAAAATATAGAGCATACTTCATTAAGACAAAGATTTATGCTAATTACAAAGAAGATGTAGATACAATTCTTCGTACAGATGGATATGAAGATGTAATCGTGTCCGAATAATAAATTAAGAAGGGGTAAGGTCATAATGACCTTACCTCATCTTTCAATTAATAAATCTAATTCGCCTTCATATTTCTCAATTTTAATTTTGGCAGATCTAAGCATTCTTTTTGCAGCTCTGTAAAGAGGATTTTTCGGATCACTATAATCTGATAAATATACTATCTTTTTAATTCCAGATTGAATAATAAGTTTGGTACATTCATTACATGGGAAATATGTAACATATAACGTACAATCTTTTAATGAGCATTTGGCATTTAATATAGCATTTGCTTCAGCATGAACAACATATGCATATTTTGTAGAATACAACGATAATTTTTGATCTTTGCTCCAGGGAAATTCATCATCTGAACAGCCATTTGGAAAGCCGTTATATCCAATTGATATGATACGTTTATTATTATCAATTATACAGCATCCAACTTGCCTTGATGGATCTTTGGATCTTTTTGCAGCCAATAATGCTGTACACATAAAATATTCATTCCAGGATAAAACCCTTTTTCGTTTATCAGTTTTCATATTTTTATTCCTTTCCAGTAGATCCAAATCCACCTCTATCTTTATTATTCCAGTTCTCAATTTTTTCTTCTTTAATCAAAAATGGAATATCTTCTACAACTCTAAACTGGCAAATTCTTTCATTTACTGGAATAATGGTATCTCTTGTTGCTAATACTGGTAATCGCCAAATATCATTTACTCCACAATATTCTGTATCAATAACACCAAAAGAATTTGTCTGAATAATTCCATAATTTTTAAATGTAGAGCTTCTAGGAACAACCTGTCCCCAATATCCCTCTGGTAATTCGATGCATACTCCTAAAGATATCAGTGTAAATTCACCTTTCTTTAATTCAACGGTTTCTGCACATCTTAGATCAACAAAATTACCATAAGATTCTATATCTAATAAATCTGGATATAAATCTCTTCTGTACAAAATTTTTACATTTTCTAATTCATTCATAGATTTTCTCCTTTATATTTTATTATTTAATTTTATATGTAGGAATTTGATATCCTTTTATTAATTTACCTCCGCAATTTTGATAAATTGCATCATTATATACAAAAGTTTCGAAATTTAAATAATGTTTTTTATTTAAAAAACTTTCATCTTCTACTTTATGTAAATGAGTTTTACTTGCATTGAGTAAAACTAAATATCTATTATCTTTTGCTACAATACCTTTGATAAAAAGAAGATTATTTCTAATATCATAAATATAGCATTTATTTTCTTTAAATTTATCAAGCATTCGTGGCTTTAGAATATATAAATTCTCTGCAGAAAATTCAATATAGTCTAAAATTTCATCAATTTGATGCACTGGAAAATTATTTATTTCTTCCATATTTTGATACCTCTCTTTTCATTTAGTTTCTAGACTGCAATTTATTGTCTCTTTATTTAAGATGTCAGTAATTTCACATCCCAAAGCATCAGCAAGTTTAGAAACTGTTAAAACAGAGGCATTTGATAATTTTTCCGGATTTTGTTCATAGGATGCTATAGATTTAATATTTACACCAGATAATGATGATAATGATTCTTGTGTAAATCCTTTAATAACCCTTATTTTCTTTAATTGAGATTTATATTGTATTACTCTAGAATCTTCAACTAACAGCATAGTATATCTACCTCTCTATTTGTAATTATACTCTTTTTCAATTATAAATTATATATGTGTATAAAAGATGATAATTTACTAATACTAATATATTGGTAGATTATGCAAGAAAAGCAAAGGAGGATCTCGAAATGAGAACAAAGGAAACAAGAAATTTAAGAACAGCAGAAAAGGTTATGATGGAGTTTGCTAATTGCTTTACAATTAGTGACTTAAAGCGTATTGAAGCTGCAGTTGCATGCGCTTCTAATATCAACAATTGCTACATAGCCGAAAACATCAAACTTAACAACGGTGGAGTTGGATGCAGTATCGAATTAGAAAGTTTAAATGGTAATTTTAATATTGTTGTCACTAAAGCCGGAATCAGATTTGTAATTAAAAATGCAAGTCTGGACGGATTTTTATCGTATGTCCATTCATTCAGAATGGCACGGAAATCTGCAATTCTTGGCAGATCGATTTTCGGTGATGCTGAATAGAACTATTGCTATATTAAAGCTAAAAAAATATTTAGAAAATAAAGGAGAAATCTATATGAGTACATTCGAAAAAATTGATGAAAAAGGAGGTAATGAAGAAGAATATATTATGTATATTGGATATTCTGTAACGTGTAATGATTAAATATTTAGGAGGATAAAAATATGATATTTAATGTAAGAAATAAAACAAATAATGAATTGGTATTTTCAATAGATGATGAAAAAGTATCTATTGAAGCTTTACATCTGTCTTCAAGTTTTGAAAATTTCAAAATCAAATATAAAGAAAAAGATGGTATCTTGGTTGGTAGGGAATTCGATTCCTACCTTTATTATTTTGAATATGTCAAAAAGGACATTGATGAAAGAATCAAAGAAAAAGAAGCTACGGAAAAGCTGTCTGAACTTTTAAAAGATAAGGCTTTCACTGATCTGGTAAAAATTATTTCCAATAACTCAAATCAGCAGATAATAAATAAATTCTTTGCTACCATTGAAAAACAACTCTTACCAAATCACATCTTTTCTAGTGTACCGACACCACTGTACTCAGATTATGATATGATTTTATCACATCAGCTTAGTTCTAATTGTATGAATCTTCTGATGCGGTTTATCAATGATCATAAGGAGTGGATTGAAAATTTTGTAAAAGAAAACTAAATTAATAAGCCCCTTGGAAATATTTCCAAGGGGCTTTGTACAAGGAAGTGCTCATTTAATCCAACAAACGATATCTATCAGATTATATTTATGTTGAAGTTTATTTTTTAGATTTGGAAAAATCTTCCTCAATTTCATTATTTAAAGTTTCTTGAATATTATCTATAATATCAGATATATCTTTTCCAGTTTTTCTTTTTACATAATTTTTCATATAATTAAATGATGTATTATATGCAAATTGAACTAATTTTTCTATTACAGATTTAAAAATACTATTAGCAAATATTTTTGGCAAATCTTCATTTATCCAATTTAATACAATAGCAAATTTTTCTTCGCCAGATAATTCTTTATATGATTCCGCTTTAGCTACCATTTCCGAAGCTTTCTCTAGACATAAAAACTTAATACGTTGATAAATTCCCCATATCAATACAATTAGTGCTAATAATGTAATAAAAACATTATAATCTTCTTTTAATAAATTTAGAATATTATTAATCATAACTATTTCCTCCTCATAATATATTATAATAAAGTGAAATTATATATTATAATTATGAAAATAAATTAATAGCTACTCAAAAGGAGGAACAAATTATGTTAGTTGTACTTAAGGATCCATTATGTGAAATTTCTATGATTTATTCTGAAGAATTAAAAGCAGAAATTATTTCAGAAAATAACAACTATTTTAATGTAAGTTATGAATATTACAATGATGAAGGGATTTTAGAAGATGCAGAATGTGTGTATACAAAAGATAAATATACTTATATTATTCTTCCAGATTCTGATTTTATAAAATCAATATTATCAAAATGTCCTGATGAATATGATAATTATATATTCTTAAAATCAGTGGAGTATATGATCAAAGAATATCCTGATGTATATGATAACAGCCTAAATACATTGTTAACAGATATTGATATTCAAATTACTATAGAAAAAATACAGATAGATATTAATTATTATAAAAACAGTATATTTGGTCGAGAACCATATTTTATACCATCAATAGGATATAATTTAGATAAAATATCATCTATAGATGTTAGTCAAGCAATTTTAATTTTAGAATTTGAATTAGAGGGGTTAAAGGCTAAATTAAATCTAATTGCTGAAAAACGAAGATCTGGAGAATATAAATACACTATAAGCTAAAAGTAATCACCAGTACTTTATTTTAAAGTACTGGTTTATTTTTTATATTTATGAACTTTTTAGTAAATATTAATTATAAGGAGGTTGTATTATTATGGATAATACTACTATTTTATCTGTCTTAGGTGGAGCAGTAATTCTGATTTGTATTATCATCGCTATGGTAATTAGATATAAATCCAAACCATCTGCTTTTGACAAAGATGCAGCAACTAAGTTCTTAGAAGGTTTATCTGAAACTTTCTACGATAAAATCATGGATATTATTAATAATATTGATTTATCAAAATATAATTCTCTTATAGAATTAGAAGATGATGTATTAAATAATATTTATGATACAATTTGGGATTACGTTCAGAAGGAATTAAAAGAAGCTGCTAAAACAGATATTCTTACAGCTTTATCTTTAAAAATTTTAAATAAGGAATTCGTAAATAAGTTTGTAAATTCTTTAATTAGAAAATATAATATCAATTGGAAATTAGAATCAAAATGGACAGATTTTACAAACTTTGAAAGTAAAGCTGAAAAAATGAAATCTGAAGATAAATCAGAATTTACAGGAGATGATTATATCGAAAATGCTTCTGATTCTGATTTAAAACCTGCTCAAAATGAAAGTATTCCTGAAGAAGAATTGGCTAAGTTAAATCCGCAGACAGATGAAGAGGAAAAATTAGATCCTGCTACAGATAGTTCTGTAGAAATCGTCAGTGATTCAGATGATATCACTGTTGATAAAAAAGGAAGGAAACATAGTAAATCTACAGGAAAATATGTATAATTTTAGGAGGCTAGATAAAAATCTAGCCTCTATTTATTTTGAAAGGAGATTAAAAATATGGCAATACCAAATAGAGAAAATAGTTTATTTAGAACAGGAATGCTTACATCTGAAAAATATAAATGCCAAGCTGATATTGATTTCGAAAAGAAAAAAGAAGAAAATTATGATAAATTGATTGAAGAAATGCGACGTCAAAATGATGATAATGGCTATGGAGTTTAAGAATTCCCACTAGTAAGAAATACTAGTGGGAATAATTTATTTTCTATCTTGAGGATTGTCAGTTTTTACTATTCTATTATTATTGTATTTTCCAAGTTCAATTTCTAAAGTATTAATATAATCTCTATCATAATAAATAGCAATATGAAGAATACCTTCATGCTCTGGACCATCTTTAAATTTTGCTAATTTATTTTCCCAATCCATAATAATATCACATTTTCTAGGTTCCTCTTCCCTAAATATTTTAATATCAATAAATCGAGATGGAGATACACCTTGTGTAAGCGTATGATTTATAGCTTTAGCAATTCCATTTTTTCCTTGGAATATTGATTCTAAATCAATCTCTGTATCACCTTCATCTACTGAATATTTTACTAATGCTCCTTGAAGCCATCCATTTTCATTTGTTTCTGGTATATCTAAAGTACAAATTGAATATATTGCAACTGTACCAGTATCATTCTCTTTTAATGCAATATCATAATTTAATCTATCTGCAGAATAAAACGCATAAAAATTAGGAACTGGTATAGTTAACACAGCATTCATTTCTATATGGAAATTAAAATCGAGTTTGCCATCTCTTTCACCATCATCCATTTGTAATTTATCTGGTACAGAAATATGGGTATATACATCTGGCATTCTTATAAAAAATTCAGCTTTTTGATTAATACCTCTAATTTTAAATAAAAATGGTAAATCCGAATGCATATTCAAATATTGTAAAAAACCTATTATGTCTTTTACTTCTCCATTATTAATTTCAAATCCAGCTTTAGATGCAATATTAAGAATTATTGATTTTGGAATATGAAAATCTAAAATTAAATATTCGTATTGTGTTGCAGTTACTCTAAAATTTTTTCTCATTTTTGTTAATAAATCTAACTGTTGAGATCTTGTAGCAACTCTAACTTTAAACGAAAAATTCATTCTTAATGCTTTATTAACCAAAGCTAAAAATAAATGATTATCATAATCTCTAAAAAATGATGTCTGAAAATGAGATCTTTTTAAATACATATTTGGAGGAGCTACATAATTATCTAATCCTTCTCTATCATAATCAAAATCCACTGTAGGTGCTATTCTAGCTCTAGGATTTTGACCTTTTATAACATTTTTAGAAAAATACTTATAGTCATCTAAAACATGCTTTCCATCTACATATATACCACCTTTAAAATAATCTTTATCAAATCCTTTTTCAAACCAATTACGCATATATTCTATAGCTAAAGAATATCCATGTACATATGATGGTATTGCTATATTTGCATATAATTCGATTTCTTTATCTTTATTTTTTGGTATAAGAATATTATTTTTTATATTCTGTACTGAAATTACTTCTCTTCCCATTCTTTTTTCCTTTCTTTTTATTTTTATATTTCTGATCTCTTGATTTATTGCTATTTATATATGGATTATATCTATAGCGTCTTTTTCTCTTATTGTCTTCTAGAACTTTTCTAATTTTAAATTTATATTGATCATCATCAGATAATCTTAAAATTGAAATTAATAGATAATCCGATAAATGATATGGTACAGTTCTATGTAAACATAGATCAATAATATATTTGCAGGTTTTAAAATTATTGATATGCGTATGATGAGATTCAAAATCATATATTGTATTATGTATTACAAATTCTTCTC
>ERZ773131.1133-NODE-1133-length-20357-cov-3.707911_pt1 | contig 20357 bp, 15 predicted proteins | sample MGYA00511082_ERZ773131 | MGnify/ENA primary metagenome ERZ773131 (study PRJEB29015, sample SAMEA2737813) | human gut metagenome | biome: human gut; feature: human-associated habitat; material: faeces | place: China | collected 2012 ... | reverse complement strand
CTTTTCGGCAATTTGCATTGGATTTGCCGTGATTCTACAGTGCTTTTCAGCACAGCTTTGGTGTCTTTATTTCGTCGATTATAACATATTTTCTCGATTTTTTTCATACGATTTGCTCCAGAAAGCTGAATCATCCTAGCCAGTGTCGAAAATAGATTTTTTCGCTTGCAATTTTAGGAAAAATATGGTACAATACAAACAACGAAAGTCGGAAATTGTATCAGAAGGAGCGCGAAAATTGCTATGAAGAAATCTGGAAATCAAGTAAATGGATTTACTCTTGTCGAACTTGTGATTGCTTCTACAATCATGGGGATTCTTGCTGCAATTTTGATTCCTACTCTGCTAGGATACATTGAGCAAAGTCATGAAACCATGGATATCACGAATGTGCGTGATGCATATCTTGAAGTTAGAACAGCATCGATGATTGATGAATTTACAAGTGTATCTAAGACAGTAAAACTTGAACAAAAACGAAATGACTGGCAATCATTCAATCCTGTAAAGATTGCAGGAATCGAGCATTATAATTGGGAAGGGAATACAGATAATTGGAAGGGTGTTCCTACCGCAAACGGAGCGTGTGAGATTACCTATACGCCTTCGACCGGCATCGTTTTTTATTGGAAAGGGAGCGGTGGAAATAGCACGACTCCGAATATTGATTTTAACGAAAATTTACATGATCCGTTAAATAAGTCTGATCTGTTGTCATCAAATTTGAAAAATAGTTATTTTTTTGAGTTGGATTCCAAATGTCCCAATTCTACAATGGTTCCGAAATTACAGGAACAAATCGGAGATAACAGTTTGCTGAATTATGGCACATGGGCTTATCTAGCAGACAAAAGTGGAAAAAATGCTTCTGAACGCTACCTGTTTTGGACTTCAGTGGATACTAATGCAATTGGTGCAGGAAAAAAGATTCCTGTGATTATCAGTAGAGGAGATGGCAGTTTTTATATTTCTGAAACAACAACAGCAGAAAGAGTAAATAAAGGGGAACGATATATTGCTATTTCAGATCACATCAACAGTTCGGCTGCTTTTAAAACGCATACAAATGGTAAATGCTATGGTAGCTTGAATGAAGCATATGACGCATATAAAAAGCTGCTTGCGGACGAAAAATATAAAGATTATGAGGATACGCTGCCTAAGTAAAGGCAATGCCGTGTTTCTGTAATACCGTTTCCTGGGAATACGATTTGCCGCTGGATTTCACGTTCAAAATTCGCCGGCGGTACAAGCGGTTGGCCGTGTTCACCGCAAATTATATACTTGACAAATCTTTGAAAATCCGGTATAATAGGGATACCATGAGCAGGCTGTGTGATAGCGTGACTTCGGTCATGAGGAAAGTCCGAGCACCGCAGGGCAGAATAGCTGCTAACGGCAGCCGGGGGCGACCCTAGAGCCAGTGCAACAGAGAGATACCGCCGCAGCAATGCGGTAAGGGTGGAAAGGTGCGGTAAGAGCGCACCAGAGTATAGGAGACTATACTGCTATGTAAACCTTATTCGGTGCAACGCCTATTGGTACGTTTTGTCTTAACATCGGCCCGGTGGACAATGACGTAATGGCGGCTGGAGCTGTGAGGCGACTTGCAGACGAGATAAATTATCGCACACGACAGAACTCGGCTTATAGGTCTGGTCATGCAGAACAGCGCAGCATTTGTCTGCGCTTTCTTTTTAATGTTTCGCCTGGATATTGGCCTTGTTTTTTCTCTTTTTGGAAGAATAAAAAGGGATAGAAACGCTGCTTTTTGTATAGGATAGTAAGAGTACATCTTCAGACAGATGATATCATACAGAAAGCAGGCGAGCATCAAAATGGCAGTTTGGAAGCAGACAGAGAAGCAAGTTCCAGCGCCTTCTATGGCAGTTCGTGTTGTTGCAGCAGAAAAGAATGCGGCGGCAAGAGAGGCGGACAATATCCGGCTTGGGACAATGCTGAAACAGCTGATGGAACAAAAAGAAACCAAATCAGGATTCCTGCGGCAGCAGTGAAACAAACCTTTTGATAAACCTGAAGAAAATCAGAATGAAATGGAGGATATCACGTGGATGCAGAAACGATGCTCTGGTATACAGAGCCGGCAGCAGATTTTGATCACGCACTTCCCATCGGAAACGGACGGATTGGTGCGATGGTATTCGGCGGCGCAGCAGATGAGGTATTAAAGCTCAATGAGGATTCTGTCTGGTCAGGCGGCAAGCGGAACCGGAATAATCCGGACGCACGGGAAGGTCTGGAAGAAGTCCGCGCATTGCTGCGGGAAGAAAATATTGCAGAAGCCGAGAAGATTGCCTTTCAGAAATTACAGGGCGTTACACCGAATTCCCGGCACTATATGCCACTGGGAAATTTAAATCTGCACATGGATTTTCCCGGAAAACCAAAGCAGTATGTCCGCAGCCTGGATCTGGAACGCGCTCTGAGCACTGTGCGGTTTGATGCAGGCGATGTGACTTATATTCGGGAAACATTTGTATCAGTGCCGGATCATGTACTGGTCATGCACATTGAGTCTAGCGAACGGGGAAAGATTTTCCTGAATGCTTCCTTAGACGGACGGGACGATTATTATGACGACTGCCGTCCCAGTCCGGACGATAAAAATGCGCTCCTGTATACCGGCGGAACCGGAAGCCGGGACGGGATTTTCTTTGCTGCTGCGCTTACCTGCTTTGCAGAAGGCGGAACCGTGCGGACACTGGGCGGCGCGCTGACTGTATCTGGTGCCAATGCAGCAACGTTGATTCTCAGCGTGGGAACCAGCTTTTATCACGGCGATCATTACGAAGCCTCTGCATTGCTGGATGCGTCCTATGCCGCAGAGTGCAGCTATGAGGAACTGCTGTACCGCCATCTGACAGAATATCAGGAAAAGTTCCGCCGTGTACGCTTTACGCTGCCGGACAACAGCGAAGGTGGCAGCCGCCTGCCTACGGATGAACGGCTGATGCGTCTGCGTGGTGATGAGGGCGATCATAAAGAGTGTAAGCTTCAGATTCATGACAGCAAACTGGCCGTGCTGTACTTCAACTATGGCCGCTATCTGATGCTGTCTGCCAGCCGTCCGGAAACACAGCCCATGAATCTCCAGGGAATCTGGAATCAGGATATGTGGCCGGCGTGGGGCTGCCGCTACACCATCAATATCAATACGCAGATGAATTACTGGCCGGCTGAGGTGTGCAACTTATCCGAGTGCCACCTGCCGTTGTTTGATCTGATTGAACGCATGCGTGCGCCGGGACGGGAAACCGCACAGGCCATGTATGGCTGTCATGGTTTTGTCTGCCATCACAATACAGATATCTGGGGGGATACGGCACCCCAGGATCTCTGTATGCCGGCCACAATCTGGCCTATGGGTGCTGCGTGGCTGTGCTTGCATATCTTTGAGCACTACCAGTTTACACAGGATCTGGAATTCCTGGATCAGCATTATGAAGCCATGCGGGAGGCTGCTCTGTTCTTTGTGGATTATCTGACGGAAAATGAGGAGGGCGAGCTGGTGACATGCCCGTCCGTTTCCCCGGAGAACACCTATCAGACACAGCGCGGAACAAAGGGAAGCCTTTGCATCGGCCCGTCTATGGATACGGAAATTCTGACTGTGTTGTTCCGGAATGTGATTGCAAGCAGCAAGCTGTTGAACCGGGATGCAGAATTTGCGGAAAAACTGGAAGAACTGCTGCATCGTCTGCCGCCGCTGAAAATCGGAAAATACGGCCAGATTCAGGAATGGGCGAAGGACTATGAAGAGGTGGAAATCGGCCACCGGCATATCTCGCACCTGTTTGCGCTCTATCCGGCAGACCTGATTACACCGTATCACACCCCGGAACTTGGAAAGGCAGCTCGTGCCACACTGATTCGCCGTCTGATTCATGGCGGCGGTCATACCGGCTGGAGCAGAGCCTGGATTATCAATATGTGGGCGCGTCTTTTGGACAGCGGCATGGCATATGAAAACTTGCAGCAGCTGCTGGCGTGGTCTACCAATCCCAACTTGCTGGATTCTCATCCGCCGTTCCAGATTGACGGCAACTTTGGCGGCACGGCTGCCATTGCAGAATGCCTGTTGCAAAGCCATCGGGGTGAAATCAATTTGCTTCCTGCACTGCCGGAAGCCTGGCCGGAGGGCAGCATCTGCGGTCTGCGCGCCAGAGGCGGATTTGAAGTGGACATCACCTGGTATAACAAGAAACTGGAATCTGCGGCAATTCGTTCGCTGCACGGTGGTGTCTGCACCCTTCGTGCCAATACCATTGTCAGCGTCAGCAGTGATGCAGGACCGGTAGATGCACGTGTAGACGGCGATCTGGTTACATTTTCGACAGAAGCCGGCATGGTATACCGGATTCGGGCATGAACTTGTTGATACGGGGATTTGTGAGCAATAGAAAGTAAGATGAAAGCATGAAGAAAAAGCATACCGGACTGAAGGTTGCAGCCTTTGTACTTTCTATGGTACTGGTTTCCGGCGCTTCCATCGGTGTATATGAGGGCGTTCGTTCTTATAATAGTGAAAATGGCACCTCCATTGTGGCAGAACAGTCCAGCAGCGCTGACAGCAAGGGCTCTTCCAAAAAATCGGACAGCACCGCTTCGGACAACCAGTCCGGCAGCAGCAGTGATTCCAGTGAAAGCTGGATTCAGCTGGCCTCTACCAACGGCTCCATGTCTGTGGCAGATATCGTCAAGAAGGTAACACCTTCTGTTGTAGGTGTACAGTCCACCTTTGCTACCAGCAACGGAAACAACCAGAACTATTACGGCAACTTCTTCGGCTACGGCGGAAGCGGCAGCGGCCAGGACAACAGCCAGCAGGCAACAGGCGTAGGTACTGGTATTGTTATGTCCAAGGATGGCTACATTGTTACCAATGCTCACGTTATCTATGATGATGAATATGGTTACGGTGAAGCTACTTCTGTACAGGTAACGATGTCCGATGAGACAACCACCTACGATGCGCGCATCGTAGCTTACGATAAAGAAGCAGATATCGCAGTGCTGAAAATCGATGCCAGCGATCTGACACCGGCAGAGTTCGGAGACAGCTCCAAGTGTGCGGTCGGCGAAACTGTAGTGGCAATCGGTAACCCGCTGGGTCTGGAATTCCAGAACACTGTTACCTGCGGCATCATCTCCGCACTGAACCGGAAGGTCACCATCAATGACAACACTATGACCCTGATTCAGACAGATACGGCCATCAACAACGGTAACTCCGGCGGCCCGCTGATCAACAGCTCCGGCCAGGTGATTGGCATCAACTCCGCGAAGATGTCCTCCACCTACTCCAACAGCAGTGCCACCATTGAAGGCATCGGCTTTGCAATCCCGATGACAGAAGCCAAGAACATTATTGATGATCTGATCAATTACGGCTATGTAACCGGACGGCCGCAGCTGGGCATTACCTGCCAGGATGTAACCGAAGCCGTTTCTCAGGCCTATAATATTCCGGTAGGTGCCTATGTCATCAGTGTGACAGACGGGGGTGCCGCAGATCAGGCCGGCATTCAGGCTGCAGATGTCATCACCGCAATCCAGGATCAGGAGATCTCTACAACAGAAGAGCTGAACGCCGTAAAGAACCAGTACAATGCCGGTGATACCATAACACTGACCATTGTCCGCAACAACGGCACACCGCAGAAGGTGGAGGTCAAGCTCCAGGAAGTCAAGAGCACCCAAAACTAAGGAAAACAATAGAAAAATCAGAATTTCCTTTCCGGCGCGTAAAAATGACGCGCAGTTCCCTGCACATTTCCTGTCCGGCTGCATGTGACCGGAGCAAAGCGGAATCTGCAGGCTAACATCTTTTGACATCTTGTTTTTTTCATACATTCTCCTTATTATTTTTCCGAAGAACCGCTCGGCATGAACTTGCCGGGCGGTTCTTCGTTGCCGTCACCGTTTTTTTGCCTGCTGCATAGGATGGAGTGTGACAGATCGTTTCCATCGGAACCGATCGATGCTTCTCACAGGAAACAGTTTTCCACCGCCATGCGCGTGGAAAAGTTGAAAACCTGTGGAAACTTTCGTCAGCGGCGAGAGAGGGGATAGAACATGGAACAAAAACGAAGCATTCTGGTGGCAGGCGGCGACCTGCGCCAGCGGTATGCGGCGGAAAATCTGCGGCGGCTGCCGGGATGGACGGTGGAAACCCAGGGACTTTTGCCGGAGGAGCCGCAGCCGGAACAGCTGATGCCCTATGACGTACTGGTGCTGCCTATGCCGGCCTGTCCGGACGGAAAAACCGTGCCGGCGCCGTTCGGGGACGGGGCACTGTCGCTGGAAATGCTGCTGCGCCACGGGAAACAGGATGCACTGGTTCTGGGCGGCGGCTGTGGAGCAAGTGTGCAAAAGGCGGCAGAGGCGGCCGGTCAGACCGCGGCGGATTACATGCAGCGGGAGGAACTCTGCCTGCGCAATGCCATCCCCACGGCAGAGGGTGCCATCCAGATTGCCATGGAGGAAACCGGAACCACCCTCAGCGGAAGCCGGGCGGTTCTGGTGGGATACGGAAGAATCAGCCAGGCGCTGGCACCCCGGCTGCGTGCAATGGGGGTGGAGGTGACAGTTTGCGCCAGACGCTGTGTCTCCCGGGCACAGGCGGAGCTGCTGGGAATCCGGGCGGTGCCGGTGACGGCGCTTTCGCAGGAGGCAGAGACGGCGGATCTGGTTTTCAATACCGTTCCGGCGCTGCTGCTGCACCGGGAAATTCTGGAAAAGCTGCCGTCGGATGCTCTGGTCATCGATCTGGCATCCCGGCCGGGGGGCACGGATTTTGAGGCAGCAAAGGGTCTGGGCACACAGGTCGTGTGGGCACTGTCCCTTCCGCCGGAAAAGAGAGATTGACACAGGAAAAAACCTGAAGTGTCGGAAATATTAGGGGCAATTTGAAAAATGGAGCGAGAAAATTGTGTAAAAGCGACAAAAACAAGGCGGATATCTCCCGAAGAATTTTAAAAAAATTGTGCGGATGGGCTTGACACGAGGGCAATAATATGTTAAAATACATGTGTAAATTGTTTATGGTGTCAATATATTGTGGCTCCGTAAACAGTAATTTTTGCCGTACAAGCGGCGGCCGGACATTTCGGAAAAGCGGTTCGAGAACCGGGCGCCGGTGGTTCTGTTGGGGTTGGATGAATGACATCCATGCAGGCGGCAAAGCAACAAACAAAAAGAGAGGTAAAAAAGAATGAAGAATTTTAACAGAGTTCTTGCAGCAGCCGTTGCAGTTCCGGTTGCGCTGGGCCAGGTTCTTGCTATTTCTGCTTCTGCATTTAACGGCGCTGTAACAGAAGTTACAACTGCGGACGTTAAGTATGTAAAGCCGGACATCAATTTCCCGACTAGCGTGGACAAGGACGCAACTACAATCACATTCACTCAGGAATCCAACTGGAACGAAGTCCTGAACAGCAAGCTGGCTTCTGCTGACGGTAAGACCTTTACCGTTGACGCAAAGGCAGTTGCAAACACACTGGGCGGCAGCTACTATGCTTCCCTGATCAAGGACGTTGTAAATGCTTCTGAAAATCCGACCGCTGAGGTTTCCGGCAGCAATGTTACAATCACTGGCACAGCTGATTTCTCCAGCTATGTTGTACCGGATCTGAAGGCTAAGTTCGCAGAACAGGGCTATGGTGATCTGGAACTGAACACAGACAACATGAAGGCAAGCTACACTGCTTCTGTAAAGGCAGATCTGGCAAATGCAAAGGAAGCTGCGCTGGAACTGACTCTGACAGCAGGCGGCAAGACCTATACCGCAACAACTGTTGCTGATTATCTGGATGCAATCTATGATGATCTGAGCGCACAGCTGACAAAGATCGCAGCAGATAAGGGCGTAAGCGCAGAAGATGCTGCTGAACTGGCAAACATCGGCGGCGATATCAAGAACAAGGCTGCTGGCCTGCGCGACAAGATCAAGCTGGTACAGGATGCAAACTTCGCTGCAAAGAGCTATGACACCGCAGATCAGGTTGTTGCAGCTGCAATCAACTATGCAGTAAAGAACAACATCGCTTCTGCTGCTAAGCTGCCGAACACTGTTGACGGCCTGGTTGCAAAGTACGGCACAACCTTCAACACTGCTGTAGACTCCCTGAACAAGAGCCTGGCAGATGCTGATGTAAACGTAAAGATTTCTGTTACCGCAAGCGATCTGGCTGCTCTGGCTAAGGACGGCAGCGACTTCACTGTTGCTGCAGCAGGCGGTACATATACTGTTGAATTCACCATTCCGGATGAAGAAGCAGCTGCTGTGGAAGAATATGCAAAGGCAGAGGTTGCTAAGCTGAATCTGGATAAGACTGTAAAGGAAGTTAACACCAAGAAGACTGTTTCTGCTACTGTAAACACAAACGGCGTTGTTGGCTTCGATGTAGACCGTGCAGTTGAAGTTGTTCTGGAAGACAAGGCAACAACAACTACGACTACAACAACAGAAGATCCGGATAACCCGGTAACAACAACTACTACAACAACCGAAGATCCGGATAACCCGGTAACAACTACCACCACAACAGAAAATCCGGATAACCCGGTAACAACTACCACCACAACAACAGAAGATCCGGATAACCCGGTAACTACTACCACAACTACCACTCCGGCAGTTGATCCGAGTGAAGTAGACAGCATTGCTGTTGAAACTGTTGCAGCTGAAGCTTCCAACGGTGTATACTTCTCCAAGGATAAGGCATTCAATGCTTCTGATCTGATTAGCTCTGTTAAGCTGACTCTGAAGAACGGCAAGGAAACCGTTTATGATGATGCTGCATCCATCGATGCTTACATCGGCTTCAAGAGCACTCCGGGCGAAGTTTACAAGACTGTTGTAGACGCAAATGCAAAGCTGGCTGACAAGGATAAGGTTGGCAAGATCTATTACCAGGGCGGCGTAGACATTTACTACACCACTGGCGTTGAAGGCTCTGATACCATCGCAATTGATGCAAAGCCGGAAGTAGCTGTTGCTCTGAAGGGTGACACTAACCTGAATGGTAAGGTAGACAATGACGATGCTCTGCAGACTCTGACCTACTACTCCAATGTCAATGCAGGTGCAAAGGATGTTGCATTCACTGCGACTGCAAAGACCAATGCTCTGCTGGAAAAACTGGTTTACTTCGTATCTGATGTAGATACAGAATCTAAGCTGGGTACTGACAGCAAGGATAAGCTCATCACCAATGATGATGCTCTGTTCATCCTGACTTATTACGCTCAGCAGTATGCTGGTAATAAGGACGATGAGGAAACTCTGTGGACTGACGTTCTGGCAAACAAGTATCTGAACAAGGACTAAGGTCTGAATCTGTAAGATACTGCCGGAAAGACAATCCTAACACAAACTTTTTAATTGCTTGTATGTATCAGTGATGCGAGGTGCATATCGCATCACATGATATATTACATAAATTTATTCTTGAAAGGAAATAGAAAAAATGAAGACTACATTTAAAAAAGCAATGGCAGCTCTTTCTGCTGCTGCAGTAGTTGCTACATGCGCAGCTACAATGGCTACATCTGTAAGCGCAGCTGGCGGCACACTGTCCGTTGGTTCTACTGAAATCACTCTGGCTGATCTGAAGAAAGCTAACTATGAGGTTACTCTGCCGATCAGTGCATCTGCTTCTTTCGTAAGCGTTGCTTTCGGTTTCTCTCTGGACAATGGCCTGACTTATGTTGATGCTGATGCTAACAAGGGTACTTGCGCAGCAGCTTGCGTTGATGGCTTTGTTTGGTATCCGATCATCAGCACTAAGGAACTGAAGGCTGGCGAAGTTGGTTATGTAACCGTTAAGGTTCCGGAAACTGCTGCTGAAGGCGACACCTTCACTCTGACTGCTACTGACACTGGTAAGACCGGTGGTAAGGGTACTTACAAGGACGCTACTGGCGCTGACGAAGTTCCGTCTGTAGTAAGCGGTAAGATCACAATCGCTGGCGCTCCGGCTCCGGTTGTAACAACAACTGTTACAGATGCTCCGGTAGCTACTGGTTCTACCACAACTGCTGCTGCAACTACAACTAAGGCTCCGGCCAAGAAGGCTACATCTACTTCTTCTCCGAAGACTGGTGACGCTCTGCCGGTTGCTGGCGTAGCTGTTGCTGTTGCTGTTATCGGCGGCGTTGCTCTGGTTTCCAAGAAGAGAAAGTAAGAGCTGACTGCATCTCAGATGCAGATCGCAACTGAATGACACGCGTAAAGCGTTAAAAAAGGCATCCCTGATTTTTCAGGGGTGCCTTTTTGTGTTATCTGTATGCATAATTGGCCGTATATTTCCATAAAAATAGGTGGCACGTGTTTTTGGCAAATTTCCGGAGAAGTTGGAGACAATTTGCCGAAAAACGTGCTACCCTCTGAGAAAAATATTCGCAAAGGTTGAGGTGAGACGTATGAAGGCCATTTATGCCCGTCAATCTGTGGAACGGCCAGACTCCATTTCCATTGAAATGCAGATTGAAAGCTGTCAAAAATTGCTGGAACCATCCGAAGAGCCACTTGTTTTTTTTGATCGGGGCTTTAGCGGAACCAATACCAACCGCCCTGGATTCCAAAAACTCCTGAATGTGATCAAACAGAAGCAGGTGCAGGCTGTGTTGGTGTATAAACTGGATCGGATTTCCCGTTCTCTCTGCGATTTTTCCAACATGATGGCGCTGTTTCGGGAATATGATGTGACGCTTCAATCGGTTCGGGAGCAGTTTGACACTCACACGGAAATCGGCCGCATGCTGCTGCATATGCTGATGATGTTTGCAGAGATGGAGCAGAAAACAATTGCCGGCCGGGTGCGCGATAACTACTATGCGCGGGCGCTGAAACAAATGGCGCTGGGCGGAACGCCGCCTTATGGGTACAGTGCGGCAAAAGTTAAGGTGGACGGTAAGCAGACGACTGTCTGGACACCACTGCCGGAGGAAGCGGCGCAGGTGCAGGAAATGTACTGCGCATATGGGCTGGAACACGGTTCGATTGAGGAAATCGTGCAGCAGATGAATGAACAGGGCAGCCGTACCCGAACGGGACAGCTGTGGTCAAACAGCACCGTAGCGCGGATTCTGCACAGCCCGGTTTATGTGCAGGGAAACCTGGACAGTGCGCGATTTTTGCAGCAGTCCGGGGCGATTTTGGATCATACACTGCTGGAATACTGCGCCGGAAACGGCTGCCATTCCTACCGCAGCGGCGAAAAAGGTGCGCGAAAACTGCACGTTGCGGCCGGGTTGCATCCGGGAATTGTGGAATCTGCCCTGTGGATTGGCGTTCAGGAGCGCCTGCTGACCCGAAAAATTGGAAAAAAGAATGGCTCTGGTCACACCTCCTGGCTCCAGGGACACGTGCGCTGCGGCCTGTGCGGTCAGCGCTGCTACACCCGGAACAACGGTGCCGGCGCTGCCTATACATACTGGGTTTGCCGGGGAAAACGGCTTGGAATTTGCCGTGGGATTTCCGGCCTGCGCAGTCGGACAGTGGAGGAAGCGGTGCTGCCGGTGCTGACCGAATACGCCGAAACGGTGCTGCCCTACGCCCAAAAGAAGCAGCCGGAACGGCCGGATCCCGCTTCGGTGGAATTGGCGGAACTGGAAGAGAAAATGCGCCGGATTGCGGCGGAAATGGGAGAGCCCTCTGCCGCTGTGCCCTATCTGCGCCAGGAACTGGAATCCCTGCACCGGAAAAAATGCCGGCTGGAACAGCAGCTTGCCATGCAGAATGTACCGGTGTGCGCAAAGAAAACGGAACAATCCTGGCAGCGCTGGTGGAATGGTGCATCTATGGAGCAGCGCCGCCAGGCCGTGGAAATTTTGTTGAAAGAAGTGCGGATTTTTCCCGATGCGCTGGAAATCTGCCTGCGGTAATGTGTGAATCTGTTCCGGCCGCTCCGGGGAAAGTTGCCCCCAAAACAGCAGGTCAAATCATTTCGGATACCATCCGGAATATTCTTGTGGAAAGGGGACTGGTTCATGAAAGAACTGACAGGTAAACGAATCGGCTTTGTGATAACCGGTTCGTTCTGTACCTTTTCCGCCGCCTTTGCGCAGGCAAAGCGCCTGCGGGAAGCCGGAGCAGTGCTGACGCCGATTTTTTCGGAACACGCTGCAAAAACAGATACACGGTTCGGGGCGGCGGCCGACCGTGTTGCCGAATTGGAGAAAATCTGCGGAAACAAGGCAATCCGCACCATTGCAGAAGCGGAACCTCTGGGACCGAAAAATCTGCTGGATTTGCTGGTCGTGGCACCCTGTACCGCAAATACAGCGGCAAAGCTGGCAAACGGAATCACAGATACCACTGCAACTATGGCAGTGAAGTCCATGTTGCGGCGGCAAAAGCCTATTGTGCTGGCAGTGGCCACCAATGACGCACTGCGCGCTTCGGCGAAAAATATCGGCCTTTTGCTGAATACCAAGCACTTTTATTTCGTGCCTCTGCGCCAGGATGCGCCGGAGGAAAAGCCGGCCTCTCTGGTGGCGGATTTTACCAGACTGCCGGAAACAGTGGAACAGGCGGTAGATGGAGTGCAAATTCAGCCGATTTTCATATAATCACTGCAAAACTGAAAAGAAATTATGCTACACTAAAAGCGGAATACGGCTTTCCCCGTGTTCCGCTTTTTTCAGAAAAAATACGGGGGAATGGAAAATGGCAGGAATTATTTTAAAACAGGCAGTGCTGATGCTGCTGCTGAATCTGGTGGGCATGATCGCATACCGGACGAAAATTGTGGATGCAAAGGGCGGCCGGCAGTTCTCCGCGTTCGTGCTGGAAATTGTGACACCGGTTCTGGTGGTGACTGCCTACGCAGACGTGGAATATCAGCCGGAGCTGGTAAAGAATCTGCTCTGGACATTTGTGCTGGCGGCGGCGGCCTATGGCATTGTGATTCTCCTGGCGCAGCTTCTGATTCAGAAGAAGGATGGCCGGGAAACCGCCATTGAGCGCTTTTCTGTGGTGTACAGCAACTGCGGCTTTATGGGAATTCCGCTGGCCAGCGCACTGCTGGGGACGGAGGGCGTGTTCTACTGCACGGCCTTTCTGACGGTATTTTTCGTGTTCGCCTGGACACACGGCATACTGCTCCTTACGGGACAGCACGACCGGAAGGCGCTGCTGCGAAAGCTGACCTCGCCGACCATGATCGGCATTGTCATCGGCCTGCTGCTGTTCTTTTTCCGTATCCACTTTCCGGAGCTGCTGCAAACCGCCTGTGGCTACGTCTCCGGGCTGAATACGCCTCTTGGGATGATTGCCTCCGGTATCAGCGTGGCACAGGCTAACCTGCCCCGTGCCTTCCGTAATCCCCGTGTGTATTATGTGAGCGCCGTAAAGCTGATTCTGGTACCGTTGGTGCTCTGTCTGCTGTTCCTGCCGCTGACGTTTATCCCGGACAATATTCGTCTGGTAGTAATGCTGCTGATGGCGGCCCCCTCGGCTACGATGTGCACCCTGCAATGCCAGAAACACGGCATGAATGACGGCTATGCTTCGCATATTTTCGCAGTTACTACCCTGCTGTCTATGCTGACCATGCCCCTGATGGTAAAGCTGTTTACATTCGGGCAGTCGCTGCTGCAATAGGGCGAGTCCGGCAGCGACTTTCCAGTATAGCGCCGCGACAAGTGGTGGAAGCGATTTTTTTAGAAATTGGACGGCAGAACCCGTGCAAAGTACCTGATTCCCGGGGCTTTGCGCTGATTTTTTATAGAAAATTGAGAAAACAAAAGCCAGGAAATTGACAATGTGATAAAAGTGTAAACTTTTCAACATTTTCAGTTGGTTTCCCTTGCATTCCCGAAAATGCTGTGCTAAAATGTGATATATTGAACGTTTACTGCGCATGCATTTTGTGAAAAATGCCAAAAATAAAGGCGAACTTGTCTGAATCGGCGTATTTGGACAGGGGACAGAACCTGATGAAAAAAGAGGAAGACAAAGATGATAGAAGGCGGGATCAGTAAACTTGATCTGAAAAGACGGAACCGGATGCAAGTGTTAAAGGCAGTACGGGAAAAGGGTCCCATTTCTCGTGTGGATATTGCAGCGCTGCTGCAAATTACCCGTGCAGCGGTGACAATTATTACGAATGAAATGATCGATCAGCATATTCTGGAGGAAGTGGGCGAAGAACCGGCAGAGCCAAACGGCAGTACCCGGAAAGGTCGGCGGAAAATCCTTCTGGATATTAACGAAACCTATAAATTTGTAGTTGGTGTATATGTGGATGAAAAGGAAATCTCCATTGGCCTGACCACCATGAATTCCGCAGCACTGGAGAAAAAGACAATTGCCTATCGGCCGGGATCGCTGGATATTCCCACTTTGGTGGAACTGGTGTGGGAGACCACGCAGCATATGCTCAGCGCCAGCTGCCTGAAGCCGTCTGATGTGCTGAATGTGGGTGTTGGCATTATGCCATCCATGTTCCAGGCAATGCGTTATAAAACCGGGCTGGAACAGCAAATCCGGTTTCCGGAGCTGCAAACTCAGATGGAAGAGAAGATGGGCGTTCCGGCATACTGCAACAGTGCGATCACAGAATTTGCCATGGCCGGGATTACATTTGGGGAGAGTCATCCCCAGGTGGAGAACCAGGTGTTCCTGTACTGCGACAGCGGGCAGCGGTATCATGCGATTCCCATGCTGGGCGGTTATACCATTCCCGGTCTGCTGGAAAATGAAAATTACATCGAACAGCTCTGCGTAAAGCTGGACGGCAAAAAACGGGAGGGCTATCCCAACGGCAGTGTCCGGGCGGAGCTTTCTTCAGAGGCAATGCAGGAGAAAGTGGCGCCGTTCTTCTCCCAGGAGCAGACACCGCAGCTGTGGAAGCTGCTGGAAGGGGATCTGAGCCGCCTGACACTAGGCAAGCTGATGACTGCAGCAGAAACGGATACAGTTTTGCAGCCGGTCACAGACGGCCTGCTGCTGCGTTTTGTGATCTTGTTGTATACGCTGTACAGTGTATACATTGCAAAATATCTCTGTCTGTTTCAGTTTGGCTTTACTCCGGAGAATCTGGAACAGCTGCGTGCCTGCGCACGGGAATTCGGTGGGGATGCATTTGCGGATGCCATTCTGCTCAGTCCCATTCAGGAGCGCTATCGCTTCCTCTGCGGCTGTACTTATGCCATTCAGATAGGGTTCTATGAGCGGGGCGGCCTGGCCTGAAAACTGGCGCGGCGAGAGAAAATGAGAAATTTTTGTTTTTTCTGCGAGAACACTTGCACTCCAGGGAAAGATGTGCTATAATAGAAACGATGTGTGCAGGGAACCTGCACCAGATGTCGGCGGATGAAAAATCCGTGTCACGGATATGCAGCGCCGACCAGATTTTTTCAGAAGGGAAGGCCCCGAGATAACGGGCCGGGTGAGTGAGCAATGAGAGTAGCAGAAATGAATCGGGAACAACTGGAAGCATTTCAGGCGGAATGCCAGAAGCAGTATGCTGCATTTCAGGCAGCAAATCTGAAGCTGGATATGTCCAGAGGTAAGCCGTCTCCGAAGCAGCTGGATTTGACCAACGGGATTACCACCTGTCTGACAGAAGAAGATTATCGGGCAGAAAACGGACTGGACTGCCGGAACTATGGCTGTCTGGACGGACTGCCGGAAGCAAAGGCATTCTTTGCACCGATGCTGGGCGTAAAGCCGGAAGATATCATTGTCTGCGGCAACTCCAGCCTGAACATTATGTACTGGGCAATGTCTCTGGCAATGACCAACGGCGTGATGGGCAGCAAGCCCTGGGGCAAGTATGATAAGGTAAAGGTACTGTGCCCGGTTCCCGGCTATGACCGCCACTTTGCCATCACCGAGGAGTTTGGCTTTGAGCTGATCAGCGTGCCCATGACCCCGAACGGCCCGGATATGGATATCGTGGAAAAGCTGGTAGCGGAGGACGCTGATATCAAGGGTATCTGGTGTGTGCCGCAGTATTCCAACCCCGACGGCTACACCTACAGTGATGAGACCATTGAGCGCTTTGCAAAGATGAAGACCGCAGCCCCGGATTTCAAGATCTTCTGGGACGAGGCTTACATCGTCCACCACCTGACCGATGAGATCATCGAGACCCCGGTGCTGCTGAACGAGAGCAAGAAGTACGGCAACGAAGACCGTGTGTTCATGTTCACCTCCACCAGCAAGATCACCTTCCCGGGTGCCGGTGTCTCTGCCATCGCCTGCAGCGAGAGCAGCATGAAGTATATGTGCAAGCGCTTCTCGGTGATGATCATCAGCTACGACAAGATGAACCAGCTGCGCCATGTCCGCTTCCTGAAGAACAAGGAAGGCGTTCTGGCCCATATGGCAAAGCACCGCCGTCGTCTGGTGCCCTGCTTTGACGCCGTGAAGACTGCTTTCACCGAGGAATTGACGCCCTGCGGCAACATCGCCCACTGGACCAATCCCAAGGGCGGCTACTTTATCAGCCTGTACGTCATGCCCGGCTGCGCAAAGCGGGTGGCGGCCCTTTGCAAAGAGTGCGGCCTGACCCTGACCGGTGCCGGTTCCGCTTACCCCTACCACAAGGACCCGGAGGACTCCCACCTGCGCATTGCGCCGACTTATCCCAGCTTAGATGAAGTGGAGACCGCTTCCGACCTGCTGTGTGTCTGCGTGAAGCTGGCTACGGTGGAAAAGCTGCTGGCGGAAAAGGCGTAAGCATTCCCGTTGTTGAAAATCTCCCCGCGCGGCAGCCGTTGCCGCACGGCGGAGGTTTATTATATTTGGAGGTTTCCCGATTTTTATGAAGACTAAAGGCAAAGCATGGCAGCTTGTTGTCACGGTGCTCCTGATCGCGGCGTTCGTCTACACGGCGTTCTTTGGCGTTGCGGTCAAGTATGGCGATGTGACCAAGACCTACATCAAGGGCGCACAGGATATCCGCTTCGGCGTGGATATCAAAGGCGGCGTCAACGTGACGTTTGGACCCTCGGACGGCTACGATGCCACCGACGACCAGCTGGACGCCGCGCAGCTCGTCATTGAGAACCGTCTGGTCGCCCTGAATGTGACCGACTACGAGCTGTACGTGGACTATGACTCCGACCGGCTGATCCTCGAATTCCCGTGGCAGTCCGGCGAGACGGATTTCGACCCCGAAGCGGCCATCGAAGAGATCGGCACCACCGCCTATCTGACCTTCCGGGAGGGAAGCAGTGCGGACGGCGAGCTGATCTTGGACGGCTCCATGGTCGAGAGCGCTGCGGCGCAGTATGGCCCGGTGAACGGCAGTTCGTCGGAATACTACGTCGCCCTCAAGTTCACCGATGAAGGTGCCAAAGCCTTTGGTGATGCCACCACCAAGCTCTACCAGAGCAGCGGCACCATCAGCATCTGGCTGGACGATGAGAACGTGAGCACGGCATCCGTCAACGCGGCCATCACCGATGGTTCCGCCATCATCACCAGCTCCGCGGCCAACCCCTTCACGCAGGAGGATGTGGTCAAGATGGCGCGCCAGATCAACTCCGGCTCGCTGCCTTTTGCGCTGACGGTGGACAGCTATTCGACCATCAGCCCCAGCCTCGGTGAGAACAGCCTGAGCGCCATGGTGCTGGCCGGCCTCATCGCCTTTGCCCTCATCGTGGTCCTGATGACGGTGCTGTACCGTCTGCCCGGCTTCCTTGCGTGCATCGCGCTGGCCGGTCAGGTGGCTGCTACGCTGGCCTTTGTCTCCGGTTACTTCTCCGTGTTTGAGAGCTTCACCCTGACGCTGCCCGGCATCGCGGGCATCATTCTTGCCATCGGCATGGGCGTTGACGCCAACGTCATCACGGCCGAGCGCATCAAGGAAGAGCTTCGCAGCGGCAAATCGCTGGACGGTGCCCTCAAGAGCGGCTTTGCCCGCGGTTTGACCCCCATCATCGACGGCAACGTGACCATCGTCATCGTCGCCATCGTCCTGATGGGCGCCTTCGGCCCGTCGGATGGTTTCTTCGCCAAGGCCCTGCACTTTGTGTTCTTTGCCTTTGGTCCGTCCACGGCGGGCACGATCTACGCCTTCGGCTACACGCTGCTCACCGGCGTGCTGCTGAACTTCGTCTTCGGCGTTTTTGCGACCCGCGTGATGATCCGCGGTGCGGCGGCCCTCAAGGCTCTGCGGAACCCGTGGCTCTATGGTGCGGACAAGCCCGGCAAGGAGCCCGCAGAGAAGAAGCCCATCAACTTTGTGGCGCTGCGCAAGCGCTTCCTGACCTTTTCCGCCTGCCTGATGGCGGCTATCCTGCTCTGTGCCGTGGTGTTCGGCGTCCGTCTGGATACTGAGTTCACCGGTGGTGCCATGATCACCCTGAGCTATGAGGGCGAGTTCACCACCTCCGAGGTGCAGAAGACCGCTTCCGCTGCGCTGGGCAGCAATGACCTGACCTTGCAGAGCGGCGAGAACGTCGCCACGGGCGAGCAGACCCTGAAGATCTCGATGCCCGGCAACGAGACCGTGACCACCGATCAGGTGGAAAACCTGCTGGACTCCCTGAACGAGACGTACCCGGACAACGCCTTTGCCCAGCTCTCGCTCAGCAACGTCAGCGCCGCCATGGGCACCAAGTTCCTGCAGAAGAGTCTGGTCGCGGTGGTCTTTGCGCTGATCCTGATCCTGCTGTACATCGGCATCCGCTTCAAGAACATCGGCGGCCTGACCGGCGGTATGATGGCCGTTCTGGCCCTGCTGAACGACCTGATGGTGGTGTTCGGCACCTTCGTGCTCCTGCGCACCCCGCTGGACGGCAACTTCATTGCGGCCATGTTGACCATTCTGGGCTACTCCATCAACGATACTGTCGTTGTCTATGACCGTATCCGTGAGAACCGCGCGCTGATGGGCAAGAAGACTTCCTTCGAGGAGCTGGTCAACCACTCGGTCAACCAGTCTGCCCGCCGTACCATCATCACTACGGTGACCACTGTAATGGCACTGGGTGTGATGTGCGTGGTCTCCAAGCTGTACGGTCTGGACAGCATCTTTACCTTTGCCTTCCCGCTGATGATGGGTATGCTGAGCGGCGTGTATACCTCGCTCTGTGTTTCCACTTCCGCCTGGGTGCTGTGGAACGACCGCAAGAGCAAAAAGGCTGAAACCAAAAAAGCCTGACCGTGTTTTGCCCGACAGGCCAAGAACCAACATCAGGAGGAACGATTTATGAAATGTCCCTATTGCGGCGATGAGGAATCCAAGGTCATCGATTCCCGCCCGACCGAAGACGGTGAGCGGATCCGCCGCCGCCGCGAGTGTCTGCGCTGCCGCATGCGGTTTACGACTTATGAAGTGGTGGAGACCGTCCCGCTGATCGTCATCAAAAAGGATAACTCCCGTGAGCCTTTTGATCGTCAGAAGCTGCTCAACGCAATGCTGCGGGCCTGCGCCAAGCGCCCGGTGAGCTACGACGCACTGGAACGGGCTGTCAGCAGCATTGAGCAAAGCCTGATGAGCTCCTATGACCGCGAGGTGTCCAGTGTGCGCATTGGTGAACTGACCATGCAGGAGCTGAAAAAGATCGATGAAGTGGCCTATGTCCGCTTTGCTTCGGTTTACCAGCAGTTTGCCGATGTCGAGAGCTTTTTCACAGAGCTGAAAAAACTGATGGGCGACCGCAAAGAGAAAAACTAAGGTTCCAGCGTTAAAAGCCAGACTTTTTCGTGAACTTCACGAGAAAGCCTGGCTTTTTGTTGTGCTCACCTCAACTGTTCAGCTCAGTACAAATACCCTCAAAGAATACGATGGGAGAGCCAGGCCAGGGTCTCTACCTGAACCTGCGCCCGGCGCAGTTCCCCGAAGGCTTCCTCGGATGCATTCAGTTCCAGATGGCCATCGGCGGCGCGCAGGGCGGCTTCCAGCTCCGTGAAGTCCTGCGTGCGGAGCAGGTGGTTCATGCCTTCCCGCATGGTGTCGCAGAGCTCGGCTCCTTCGGCCAGTGCCTGCCGTGCACCGGTCAGATCGCTGTTCCGGATATCCTCCATGGCGGTGTCGATGTCTTCGGAGATATCCTCGGCGAATTGCTGTACCCGGAAGCTGCTGTAAAAGGCTGCCGCCAGCAGCAGGACTACGATGCCAATGCAGACATAAATACGTTTCATGCCGCACCCCCTTGCCGGAGCCCCGCCGTTTGACGAGGCTCCTTTTTCAGCAGAAAATAATCCTCGGTATCGTTGCCCGCCAGGATCAGGATCTCTTCCAGAAGCAGGCTGTTGGCCTGTGCGGTGCGTTCCAGCCAGGCAGCATCCTTGCCGCAGGTGGTCAGGTTCTCGGCAAGCACCTGCCCATCCAGCACAAAGGGGATGGTGGCGTTGGTGTGCTCTGCCTTCA
>ERZ773131.1127-NODE-1127-length-20406-cov-5.229374_pt1 | contig 20406 bp, 22 predicted proteins | sample MGYA00511082_ERZ773131 | MGnify/ENA primary metagenome ERZ773131 (study PRJEB29015, sample SAMEA2737813) | human gut metagenome | biome: human gut; feature: human-associated habitat; material: faeces | place: China | collected 2012 ... | reverse complement strand
TCCAATGTCAAATTCAAATCTAAATTAGATGATATTTTATTATCTCCTATAATTGCTATATCAATATCCGACTCTTCGTTAAATTCATCTTTAGTTAAGCTTCCAAAAATAATTACATTTCTTATATTATGTTTTAAGAATATATCTTTAAACTCTTTACTTTTTACTAAAGTTAAAATCTCATCCTTAGAATTATTTCCGAATATATTTCTATTAAAACTCAAGTCAACTTACCTCCAAATCAATATTAATATAACATCCTCTTTTTTTGTTACATTTATTATTCACTACTAATTATAACACTTACATAATAGTTTTTCATTAATTTGATAATATATTTATACAAGCATATCTTGTACCATTATATTAAGATTGTTCATCTAAATTTATAAAGATAAGTTTTAGTTTTAAATTAAACCTTGGACCATTTTTGGCTTTTTATAAATGAATCATAAATGTTATTTGCATCATTTACTACACTAGTTTTAAAGTCCATTACTTTTAATAATTTTATTGCATTTCTTGTTGTTGATGGACCATATTTGAGTTTATAATCAAAAAGCACATTAGTATCTGTAATAGTTTCTCTAAAATGATAATTATCATATCCAGTTGTAATCATTTGTGTTAATTCAATATCATGAGTTGCAACTAACATACGAGCATTAGTTCTTCCAACATATTTTAGTACTGATGCTGAAGCTGATATTCTTTCAATTGTATTAGTTCCTTTTAATATTTCATCCACAAATGCCAAAATAGGAATATTACCATTTAAAGAATCCAATAACCTTTTTAAACTTTTTACCTCTGCAATGAAATAACTATCTCCTTCAAGAATATCATCTCTTATTGCCATTGATGTTATAACCTTGGAAAACTGACATCTATATTTGGAACACAATGCCATATTTAAACTTTGTGCCAGAATACAATTCAAAGCAACAGCTTTAATAAACGTAGATTTACCAGAACCTGATGGACCAAGCAGTACAACTATTTCCCCCTTATTAACCTCTATGTCTATACCATTCAGTACTTCCACCCGGCTTTCGCCTTCTCCATAATGCTTTTTGATTCCATTAATCTCTAAAAACATATTTACCTCCTTCGGGCACGCCCTCTCATATCATTATATGAACAATCGTTCATATATTCATTATATTAGCACTTATTAATTTTGTGTCAATAGGTGAAAATTTATCATTAACAGGCACAAAAAAAGTAAGCAAGGTTAGAATACCCTAACCTTGCTTACTTTATCACATTTCACTATATAATTCACTATATCTTATTGATAAATATTATCAATAAACAAATTGCATTTTTACTTATCTTTACCTGTCAACTCATCAATAAGCCTTATTGATTCCATAATCATACTGTCACAATGAGCCTTCTTCTCACCACCCTTTAAAGCATTGTCTCTTAAAAGGTCAGCACAGTTAGTCATTCCATTGTGATTGTCCCTTATTGTTCTCTGAAATGCTCCGACAGCACCCGGACTACTTACACCAAGTGCGCCGAGTACCATAAGTCCCCCGGTGATTGCACCGCATGTTCCTCCACATTTCATACCGCCGCCAAAATTACAGCCAAGGCACTCTGCCTGTGTCTCACTTAATCCCAAATCATCAGCATATGCCATCATAATAGTTTCGGCACAATTATAGCATTTCTGCGGTGAACGCAGTTCCTTAGCTTTCTCTATATGTCTGTTCATACTCATTCCTCATCCTTCATTATTTATCGTATTTCTCATTACTGTTCCATAAAGCCAAACTTTTTCTTCTTGACTCTCACAAAGAAGAACACACTTAATGCAACTGAAGCAAGTTCCGCAATCGGCCATGCCCACCATACAAGATTAACATTCCCTGTTCTGGAAAAAATATAAGCACATGGCACAAGGAATATTATCTGTCTGACAAATGATACAAGCATGCTGTAAATACTGCTTCCAAGTGCCTGAAAGAATGAACTGCATATAATACATATTCCTGCAAATATAAAACTTATTGATATCGTCCTTAAAGCAGGAACTCCCATTCGTATCATATCTGACGATGCACTGAATATTGACAGCATTGGAACCGGGAATATCTGAACTGCAATCATGAAAAGTACCATTATTATCTCTGCATACATTACTGCAAGCTTAAGTGTCTGTATAACTCTGTCTTCTCTCTTGGCCCCATAATTAAAAGCAATTATAGGAACCATTCCACTGTTCATACCAAATATCGGCATAAATGCAAAACTCTGAAGTTTAAAATACACACCGAATACAGCAACCGCTGTTGATGTGAATACAACCAGAATCTTATTCATACAGAATGTCATAGCAGAACCAATCGCCATCATAATAACTGATGGAATTCCTATGAATAAGATATTGCCAATTCTTTTTCCTGATGGCCTGAATCCCTTAAAAGTAATATGTATCTCTTTATTAACCTTAATATTAAATATCACTGCCATAATCGCTGCAACAATCTGGCCTGCAACCGTAGCTGCTGCTGCACCTACTATACCAAGCCTTGGTGCACCAAGCAGACCAAATATAAGTATCGGGTCAAGAATAATATTAATTATAGCACCTGTACCCTGTGTAATCATGCTGTAAAATGTTCTTCCTGTAGCCTGTAATAATCTCTCAAATATCATCTGGAACAGACAGCCAAAACTGATTATAAGAATAACCGAAAGATAATCATAACCATAGTCAGCTATCACTTCATTAGCCCCCTGAATAACAAAAAACTCTCTGGCAAAGAAAAGTCCTATAACAAGAAATATTATATAGCTGCAGGCTGTTATGAATATACCCTGCACAGCCATTTTATCAGCTTCTTCATGCTTTCCTTCTCCTAATGCCCTTGAAAGCAGTGCATTAGTACCTACACCCACGCCGCCTGCAACACCAATCATAAGATTCTGCATTGGAAATGCCATTGAAACCGCTGTAAGCGCTTCCTCACTTATTCTTGCAACAAATATACTGTCAACAATATTATACAGTGCCTGTACAAGCATTGATATCATCATTGGCAGAGCCATATTAATAAGCAGTTTATTAACAGGCATTGTACCCATTTTATTTTCTTTCATTGTATTACTCATAAAATTCTTCTCCCTTATTCTCCTCGTCAAAATATTCGTATTCTCTCATATTATCTTTGGTTTTATTCTGCTCGTCAATGGCATTGCCAAGACCCTTCAATGCTGAGAAAGGCAGGAATATCTTAGCTCTGTTCTGCATATCCATTCTTGGTCTTTTACTCGGTACCGGCCATTTCATATTGATTATATCATCATATTTTCCCATAAGCTATGCCCTGTGACCTCCAATCTGACCGTTTCTTTCAATTGCGGTTGCCTTGCTCTGCAGGTTATTAGCTTTCATTACCGCATTCTTACCATATTTTTTCTTAATATCTAGCATTGCGTGCTGCATCTTCTTTTCGCGTTCAAGCTGAGTCTGGTCTGTAAACATGTCAAACTGCTGAAAGCCCTCATTAGTAAGATTGGCAACTGTAAGATTTAACTTTCTGATATACAGCTTTCTGTCAGTGTATTTATCATATATATCAAGAAAAGCTTCTCTTAACTGTTTTGATGAAGATGTACATGTCGTAAGTGAAACAGATTTGTTAAGTCCCTGTGGAACTTCTCTTCCATATCTGTCTACATGGATTTCACCCTTGTAGGTTCCTTTATCAACATTTACCCTGTCATAAGTTACATTTAACGCAATTGAATCCGTCACAAAGCCTTTATCTACTAAATCAAGTGCAAGCTCATCTGCCATCTCTCCAACTACAATCCTTGCATCTTCAAATGTGTATGGTTCTTTTAACACCTGTCCTGAACACAGGCTGCTCGCCTTGGGCTTATATTTCTTAATATCTGCAATTGTACATGGTTCATATCCCCATGCGTGATCTATAAGAATCTCCGCATCTACACCAAACTGCTTATACAGCCAGTCCTCATCTTCAAGGGACATTCTCGCAATATCCCCCATAGTCTTTATTCCGTGTTTTTCAAGCTGTCTTGATATACCTGGTCCAACTCTCCAGAAGTCTGTAAGAGGCGTATGACTCCATAACATTTTTCTGTAATCATTAACACTTAATTCTGCGATACGCACACCCTTGCTGTCTGCCTGTATATGCTTTGCAACTATATCCATTGCTATCTTGCACAGATACAGATTCGGTGCAATTCCTGCAGTAGCCGTTATTCCTGTCGTATCATACACATCCTCAATAACTTTTGCGGTAAGCTGTCTTGCCGTCATATTATACAGCTTCATATAATCCGTTGCATCAATAAATACTTCATCAATACTGTATACGGTTATGTCATCCTTACTGAAATATTTAAGGTATATAGAATATATCTTTGACGAATATTCAATATAAAGTCCCATTCTTGGAACTGCTACTATATATTCAAGCTTCTTTCCTGTGCGTTCCTCTATTTCTTTTGCCTTCTGTTCTACCTCAAAAAGCCTGCTTCGTCCGGAAAGTCCATATTTCTTAAGAGAAGGAGTAACTGCAAGACATATTGTTTTGGCTGTTCTTGATTCATCAGCTACAACAAGATTAGTGGTAAGCGGGTCTGATTCTCTTTCAACGCACTCAACACTTGCATAGAATGATTTAAGATCAATTGCAATATATACTCTTTCCATTACATCCTCCTATACTTAATCCTAGAAAAAGACACACCAGCATATACCAGTGTGTCTTATAGTTTCATAATAATTCTAGCCAATTTTCATTGCAATATTCATTTCCATGAATACTTCCGAATCACCTGTAAGCAATGGTATTGCAATGTTCTTGGAATACATCGTATCTATCTTTCCAGTTCCCCGTCCAACCGTTGGAGGAGTAATATCAATACCTATATTTCTAACTGAAAATACTGTTGCAGCATTACCCATTATCATATTGCCAAGCTCACTTATTGCACTTATAGCCATATCATTTAATTCTGGAACAGGCATGCCCATCATCATACGCGAAGCAATCTCACACGCTTTCTTTTCATCTATTGATAATACAACCTGACCTCTCATCTCACCGGTTACACCTATAAGGATAACAACCGTACCCTCTGTCAGTTCAACCATTTTAGCATATGGCTTTCCTATTTTTAATTCCACCTGACAGGCGTCTTTAACTATTGCAATCGCAGCCTCTAAAAATGGATTAATATAATTAACATTCATATCTGCCATAGAACTTCCTCCTTCGCCACATGCCCTGCTATAACTAATCAGCTATTATCTTTTTCATAATATCAAGTGGAACATAATAACTTACACCTAATGGATTAATAACTATTCCTGATGCACCAATCTCCTTCACTGACTTCAACAGTTCCATATATGTATATAACATATTCTCATGTTTATCAAAATAGCACTTATCAAGCTCTATACCATCTGTAAATACAGGAAGCGCCAATACCTGCTCGCCTTCTATATGCTCAACCTTATCAGTTATATCAACATAAGGATGTGCAATAGAAACAGAATCATCTGTTTCTTCCTTAGTACAAGGAACCATTAAATCCGCGTTGCGGAGTGCTACCTTTAAATCTGTCTCTTTAGATGCAAGAACCGGTGAATTATCATCAACTTTATCTTTTCTGAATTCCTGAAAGAAAGAAATAAGTGCATTCTGTAATGCAGGATTAGTAACATATTCATCCTTAAAGAACATATCATATGTTGCAATTTCTTCTCTTGATATAGTGAGCATATTGTCCCTGCCATCTATAAATCTGATATTCTTAATTCCATTTCTGTACATATGTCCAACTTCAGACATAATACCCTGACCATCTTCTATTCCATATGAAATACTGAAGCCATATTTTTTAAGTCTTTCTTCAACTTTAAGATGATTAGTATAATCATAAAGTACAACAATATCATTATCTACAACATATGGATAACCTGTATTATCGCAGTATATAGTCCATAAATGTTCTGCATTCATAAGCTTTTCAATAACAATTTTACGGTAAATGTCATTAAGCCAGCTAAAATAACCAGCATCATTAACATTCTTCTTTTCTTCCGCTTCATTAATTAATGCAGGAATAATTTTTGTAAGTACCTCAACGCTGTCAGATAAAGCAAGGTTCTTTATATATTCACAGCCTTTATCCTCATCTTTAAAAATATGTCTTGTAATATCCTGTGCCTTTGTTGAATCCATTATATTCTCCAATCTTTTACCAGCTAAATCTTATACTGACAGAATACCACAATATTGATATTCTTTCAATAAATGATGTTTTAATCGGTTTTAATCTGCTTTAATCAAAGCATTCTTTATAGAATCAGAATCACTATTTTTATTCAGTAAAAACATAAGCATTAAACGTGCCTTATATGGTTCTAAATCTGTATAATAAATATTATCCGCTGAGTTGTCTTTAATCTTGGTATCTAAAACATCTTTTCTGCATGTGATAACCACTGGCGCAATATTCTTCTGTGATATAATTTCATAAGTTTCACTTGATATATCAGCCCCAGCTGTTGAAGGTATTATTACCATTCCATTGCTGATATAGATTTTCTTGGATAATTCATCTATATCAGCGCCTATATAATCATAAAAAATATCCACATCAGGCAATGCTTTAACAGAAGAAATGTCAAATACATCAGATACATTCTTGTTAACTACACAATCCTGTGGCAGTGATTCTGCCTCTCCATTAATATATGACTTGACCTGTGATATGAGTGCTGCCTGCTTTGTATCATCATTAAGATTCTTAATTATAACCAACGGCTTTTTATCCTCAACAGTCAATGCTATAAAATATGAAATATAATCAATATACTGTTCTTCTCCGATAAGTATTATTCCTTTTGTCTTATCATCGTCAATATTTTCACTAATTTCTTTAACAGCCTTTAACATACCTGACACTGAATAATCAGACATCTTATCTGTACCAAGTATATATATTCCCTGATTATCATTATCTTCTTCTGGTGAAATCTGTTCATCAGAAGAAGTATCATTATTCCCTGTATCATTCTGTGATTCAGTCTGTTCCTGCCTTGTCTCATCCTGACTTATAACATATTTCATTGGATTACTGAACATTGAACTGCACCCTGTCAACATCAGGGATGCAATCACAAAACCAGACATTGTTATACAAAACTTTTTATTAATCATTTATTAACCTCTTGCAGAAACATTAGTAAGCTGTAAATCCTACCTGTATCAGATTATAGTAAGAATTCCAAGCGATTTAAGAAGAAGAAGGAATAAAAGAATTGGAGCAACCCACTTTACCATAACTGTATAAAGGCCCTTTCTTCGCATCTTAATTCCTGTTTTCTCAACTTCATCTATAACAGTCTTTGGCTTAAGTATCCATCCAATAAGGATACATGTTCCTATAGAAACTATTGGCATAAGTACATTATTGCTGACATAATCCATAATATCAAGCACCTGTGCATGTACTCCGTTAGGAAGCTTAATATCAAAGAGCAGCTTATTATATCCTAAGCATACGATAACTGCAACAGCTATACAAATTACAGTTTCTATTGCTGTAGCCTTGTTTCTGTTTAACTTAAATTCATCCATAAAGCTTGAAACAATAGCTTCCATAATTGAAACTGCACTTGTAAGGGCTGCAAAGAATACCATTGCAAAGAATATTGCACCAATTACATTTCCTGCAAATCCCATAGAATCAAATACTTTAGGAAGCGAAACAAACATAAGACTTGGACCTGATGCTGTCATTCCATCTCTTCCCATGAATACAAATACAGCAGGAATAATCATTACACCTGCAAGAAATGCAACTAATGTATCAAATAGCTCAATCTGGTTAATTGACTTTCCAAGATTAGCATCATCACTTACATATGAACCATATGCAATCATAATACCCATAGCAACACTTAAACTGTAGAAAAGCTGTCCCATTGCATCCATAAGAACTGTACAGAACTGCTTAACAGTAATTCCTTTCATGTTAGGAATTACATATGCTCCTAATCCCTGTAAACCTGTTCTTGTTGTGCCATCAATGTCTGTATATGAAATTGTAAGCGAATATACAGATACACCAAGAACAAGCACAATAAGTAATGGCATGATTATCTTTGATGATGATTCAATACCACTGTTAACACCACGGAATATAATAAATGCAACAATTATTGTAAACACAAGCATCATTATGATTGGCTCTGCTGTCTGACCGATAAATCCTGAGAAATATCCGTCCTGTGCTGCTACATGTCCATTACCTGTAATATAAACAAGAAGATACTTAAGTACCCATCCACCGATTGTTACATAGTATGGTAATATCATAATAGGTACAATACACGCAATAATACCCAGTGGCTTCCACCTACTCTTTAACTTGCTGTAAGCTGTAAGCGGACTCTGCTTTGTCTTTCGTCCAATAGCAATTTCTGTTGTGAGTAGAGTAAAACCAAATGTTAATGCTAAAACAATGTAAATAACGAGGAATAATCCTCCTCCATCTTTAGCTGCCAAGTAAGGAAATCTCCATATGTTACCAAGTCCTACAGCACTACCCGCTGCCGCAAGGACGAACCCTATAGAGCCCTTGAATGAATTACGATTTTCGTTCATTTCATAACCTTCCCTTTTTTTTAAATATACTTATAAATTATACCTAATAATCTATATAAGGTCAAGGAAAGCGTTACATCATATTAGTCTTCTCTACATACAATATATACATTGGAATAACATTATTTTTGATAATATACTTAGCCTCAAATGCTTGTAAAGTGCTCTTTTGCAAACTGCATATCCTGTACCACTTCTACATTTCCAAGTCTCTTTAAATAATCCTTCAGCAATTCTGTATTGCTAGTCTCTTTGACTTGAAATTCTTTGCTTCTCATAGAAGAAATATCTGGCATATTACCAGTAATTTCATCCACCGACCAGTTTAAATCCATTTTTTTATTCATAATATTTTACCACCTTTCACCTATTTTGTTTGGTTCCCTCATGATTATTTATTTAATAACTTTTTTATATCCTCTTCAGGTGTACTAATTGGAGAAAGCCCATAATTCTCTACCAGGAAATTCAGCACATTTGGCGAAATGAATGCTGGTAATGTTGGTCCTATGTGAATGTTCTTTATTCCAAGATAAAGAAGCGTAAGTAAAATACATACAGCCTTCTGCTCGTACCATGAAAGTACCATCGATAGCGGAAGTTCATTCACATCACATTCAAATGCTTCTGCTAAAGCGATTGCGACCTTGATTGCACTATAAGCATCATTACACTGTCCCATATCCATGATTCTTGGAAGTCCTCCGATTGTTCCTAAATCTAAATCATTGAATCTGTATTTTCCACATGCAAGCGTCAAAATAATGCTGTCTGCAGGAGACTGTTTTACAAACTCTGTGTAGTAATTTCTTCCTACTCTGGCTCCATCACATCCACCAACCAAGAAGAAATGTTTAATATCTCCATTCTTTACCGCTTCAATCACCTGATCTGCTACAGATAATACAGTTCCATGTGAGAAACCAGTTGTTACCTGTATTCCACCATTAATTCCAGTCATATGCTGATCTTTGGTATATCCACCTAAGGCGAGTGCCTTTTCAATAACTGGTGTAAAATCCTTTTCTTCTCCTATGTGTACAATTTCTGGATAAGATACAACTTCTGTTGTAAATACTCTGTCTGCATAGCTTGGTTTTACAGGCATAAGACAGTTCGTTGTATACAGAATTGCTCCAGGAATATTATCAAACTCTTTCTGCTGATTCTGCCATGCTGTACCAAAGTTTCCCTTTAGATGAGAATACTTCTTGAGTTCTGGATATGCATGTGCTGGAAGCATTTCACCATGTGTATAGATATTGATTCCCTTATCTTTTGTCTGCTCTAATAAAAGTTGTAAATCTTTTAAATCATGACCTGTAATAATAATAAATGGTCCTTTTTCAATTGTAAGAGGTACCGTTGTTGGTACAGGAGTTCCATAAGTTGTAGTATTTGCTTGATCTAAAAGCTCCATACATCTTAAATTAACTTTTCCAACCTCTAATACGATAGGAAGTAGTTTATCCATTCCCCAATCTTTCATTCCGATTGCAAAAAGTGCCTTATAGAAGAATTTGCTGATTGTTTCATCGGTATATCCAAGCACACTTGCATGATATGCATATGCAGCCATTCCACGAATTCCAAAAAGTATTAAGGATTTTAATGAACGAATATCTTCATCAGTAGTCCAGAGAGTACTCATATCAAAATTATTGTTTCTTCCACATGAGTCAGAGCATGTAAAGCAATTTGGTACTAATTTCTTTTTTGTATCTTCTATCTTATCAATTAAAAGCTTTAATGTTTCATCATTAAAGTTTACATTTGTAATAGTTGTAAATAATCCCTCAAGAACTAATTGATTCATCTCTTCAGTTACAAGCTGCTCATTACCCTCAGTTGCACGAGCAAGTCCAATTAATGCTCCTGTAAGCTCATCCTGTAATCTTGCAGTATTGGCAGACTTTCCGCATACTCCTGTATTTCCGGTACATCCTGTGCATCCTGCTGTCTGTTCACATTGATAACAAAACATCTTATTTTCCATGTTCTTCTCCTTTTCTATTGCTTTATTCATCATCTTTTGTTGCTTAGTGGAACTATATCAAACTTACATTAATCATTCTGTTGTCTAGGCAACATTTTCGTATTATTTTCAACTTTTGTGATATACTAAGGAAAAGATAAAAAAGAAGGATGAAAAATCTCATGGAAAAATATATTAACATTTTAAAGAATACACCTTTGTTTCAAGGAATTTCAGAAGCAGAAATTCTTCCAATGCTTAAATGTCTATCTGTCAGCATTAAAAATTATTCAAAAGGCGAATATCTGTTAAGAAGTGGAGATAAGGTACAAACTATCGGCATGATTCTATCTGGTCAGGCTCTCATAATAAATGATGATGTTTGGGGAAATCGCAATATTATTACAGAGCTATCATCAGGAATGCTCTATGGCGAAAGCTATGCCTGCATCAGTAGTGTTCCTGCTCAAATCAGTGTTATTGCTAATGAAAATCTCACCGTCATGCTTTTCAATATAAATCATATTGTTACAACCTGTTCTTCATCTTGTAGTTTCCATACAAGATTGATTCATAACCTTTTAGAGATAATAGCACGAAAAAATGTAAGATTGATGAACAAAATAGATCATGTTTCTAAGAAAAATTTACGTGACAAGATACTTAATTACTTGTCTAGCGAATCTATGCACGCTGGCTCTAACACATTTACAATCCCTTACGATAGACAAGGGCTGGCAGATTATCTGAATGCAGACCGAAGTGCTCTATCTAGTGAATTGAGTAAATTACAAAAAGAAGGTGTACTCTCTTACAAGAAAAACACCTTCTCTTTGAGGGTATAAAACCCTTCTGGGAAAGGGAATGTATGTGGATTGGTCAAAAACAAATCAGGGGTGCAAATACTATAACACACAGTCGGCTGTGGATTTTGCGGCGGCGGGGATTTCGCATGTAAGAATCCGTATTGCGGACAAAGTGGACCAAGAACTGTTGGAGGGACTTGACCGGCAGATTCGGGACTGCCTTGATAATGGGATTATTCCCATTATAGCTTATCAGGCGGATGCATTCAAAAATGACCCAAGTGATAAAAATATAGAAAAGGTTGTTGCGTGGTGGTCGGAAGTGACCGAACACTATCAGGATAAATCTCTGATACCATCTCCAGCCACAATAAAATGAAGAGCAGCCAATATTATACCGATAACTATCAATATAATTCCATACGATTGAGCTGGGTAGATGCCACCCAGCTCTTATAGAGTCTCCTGTACATACATATTTTTAGTCACTATAATGCCTTCTTAGGACATGCTTTGACGCATTCCATACACAGAATACACTCTGTTCCATTTTCTCTTTTACGGGAATTATCTGTTACATCAACATTCATCGGACATACTCGCTTGCACTTTCCACAGGAAACACATCTTTCCTTATCACACTTCACACGAAGTAGGCTAAAATAACTCATAGGCTTTAAGAATACGGTAATTGGGCAGATATATTTACAGAATGCCCTATTATCCCGAAACGCAAATGCCAGAATGATTCCAATGGCATAATACAGGATATTGCCAACAAGAAATGCCCAGAACATAATTTGCTCGATATTCTCCACGTGGCATAAAAACAGTGCTCCCACAAAAACAAGTGATGCGGTAAAGGTGATATATCGAATAAAATCGATTCTTCTGGCATGTCTATTGTTTAACTGAAAAAGTAACAGCCCTAACGCTATTGCCGAGCCTATATAACTGAAATTCAGAAGATAAAACAGATTATCCTTGGTCAACCATAATGTAACTGCAACAATTTCAAATACAAGCCACATTCCAAGTGGAATCAGCCATTTTTTCTTTGTATTCAATTTCTGTTTCCACCGTAACTTTATACTTCAAAAATTTTTCTTCCCCTTATTGCTCCTGTTCTATCCTTCGCAATTATCTTATCCATTAATCAACCATGTTTTCATTTTACAGATTTTCTTTCAAATATATATTCTCTATCCGATGATATATCATCTCTGAACACATATCCAAGATGGTCAAATTCCTTAATGTCATCTGGATTTTCAATATGATTTTCTGCCATATATCGTACCATTTCACCACGAGCCATCTTGGCATATGTGCCTTTTGTGATAAGCCTGCCACCAGACTGCTCACAAAATGAAATAGTTATATACCTGTCATCAGGTGTCAGATATTTTTCAATACATTTAGAGTATTCTTTTGAAGCCAGATTAATAATAATCCTGCTGTTATCTATAACTTCCCGATACAAATTATCTCCCCAGAAATCATACAGATTCGTGAAATCACCTATCGCTGCCTTTGCCTGCATTTCAAGCCTATATGGTGTGATACCATCCATAGGTTTTAATACTCCATAAAATGCTGATAATATCCTCAGGTGTTCCTGCACATAATCAAAATGCCCATCTTCAAATACAGCTGGTGCCATATATTGATAAGCAATCCCTTCATATGCCAATACTGCCGGCGTAAGCTGCTTTTGAAAATTCATTGTCTTAATCCGTTCAATATTCTCTGTCGTAATTTTGTCATTGCATTTCCACAATTTCTTTAATTCTTCTTCCGTTCTTCCCTGCATCCACCCAAGAATTTCTTCTGCTTTCTCTAAAAATACCGGACTACTCATGGTATCTATGCTGTCAGTATCCACTTTCATCTTCTTTGCAGGTGATAATATTATCTTCATCAGCTTAATTCCTGTAACATTTTTTCCGGATCATCTGCAGCTTTTACTTTGTCATTTGCCTTTATTATGATACCATTCTCATCAATAAGATATGTTGTTCTGACAACTCCCATTGACACTTTTCCATAATTCTTCTTTTCTTTCCATACATCATAAGCCTCAATCAATTTGCGCTCAGTGTCAGATAAAAGTGTAAATGCAAGTCCATATTTTTCCTCAAACTTCTTGTGGGATGCAACAGAATCCTTGCTCACCCCGAGTACAACAGCTCCCTTTTCGCAAATCTGCGGATATCTTTCTGAGAAACCACAAGCCTGCTTTGTACATCCAGATGTATTATCCTTTGGATAAAAATACAGAATTACCTTCTTTCCAAGATATTCGCTTAATTTATGCAATTCTCCATTCTGATCTGGCAATTCAAAATCCGGTGCCTTTGTTCCTACTTCTAACATAACGTTTCCTCCAATCTACACATAAGCTGGTATATTATCTACTCTTACTACAGCTCTAATGTTTCAATTATATTCTTTAATGCGTCTGCTGATTCTTTTAGCTTCAATGCTTCTTCTCCACTAAGATTAATCGGTATATCAGATTCAATTCCGTCTGCACCAACAATAACAGGCATACTTAATACAACATCATCAATCTCATATACTCCATGTATCATGTGCGATACAGGAAGTATTGATTTTTCGTCACGCATAATTACTTCACAGATACGTTTTACTGACATTGCAATTCCATAATATGTCGCATGCTTCTTATTGATAATCTCATAGGCACTGTTTTTGACAGCATCTGCGATTTCCTTCGTGTTTTCCTTATGGTTATAATGTCCTCTCATCTCACACATGTCACTAAGCGGAACACCGGATACATTGGCAGATGACCATGCCACAACTTCACTGTCTCCATGCTCTCCTACTATAAATGCATGCACGCTTCGGCTGTCCACTGATAAATGCTGTCCAAGCTTGCTTCTAAGTCTTGCACTGTCAAGAACTGTTCCTGAGCCGATAACTCTTTCCTCCGGAAGTCCTGACAGTTTGATTGCAACCTGTGTCAGAATATCCACAGGATTTGCTACAACCAGAAGGATTCCTCCAAAATCTCTTTTGGTAATTTCCGGAATAATGGACTTAAATATTGCCACATTCTTATTTACCAGATCAAGTCTTGTTTCTCCTGGCTTTTGTCCTGCACCTGCTGATATAATTACAATTGCAGCATCTGCCACATCATCATAATCACCAGCATATATTTTCATTGGGCTGGCAAATGGTATTCCATGACTGATATCCATAGCCTCTCCCTCTGCCTTATTCTTATCCGCATCTATCAAGGCAATTTCAGTGAATAATCCACTCTGCATAAGCGCAAATACAGATGCTGAGCCTACGAATCCGCAGCCTATCATAACTGCCTTTTTTGAATTTGATTTTTTCTTATTCATGCAATCATCCCTTCCTTTTGTTATTCTACAATTCTTTCAAATATGTATTCATTACCTGACGAAATTTCGTCTCTGAATACATAACCAAAACAGTAGGTGTAAGTAGTTTATACAGATTCATAGAATTAATTCTCGCTATGTTCTGTGCTGGTGATACTATAATTTTCATCAATAATGAAATATCTTTTTTAAGTTAAAGATTATTGATTGCCCCAGCCAGTTATTTTGTCTGACTGGGGCATACTTTATTAAAATATAATTGCGTAACAAACAGTTCTATAATCTTTCAGGATTATCATATATATTTATATATTCAGCTACAGATCTGTCAAATGTCTTGATATGACCAAACAGCCAGTCAATAACATTGATTTTTACCTGCTCCATAAACTTTTCATCTGGTCCCTCATTTTCATCCAGATAATCATAGAGTTCCTTAACAGTATGCCTGAACTCCTCATGCTTCTTTATATGTTCCTCCAAGCCTGGGTAATCAACGTCTTTCTGCAGTTTTTCTTCTTCTTTGAAATGAAATTCCGTATATTCATCAAGATAATCTAACATTTTGATTGCTTTGATCTTACTGTCACCGGATTCGCATGCTGCAACGAACTGCCGGATACGGTCGATCAGTTCCTGATGCTGGGAATCGATGGTCTTGTTGCCTGTAATTAAGTTATCGTCAAATGTAATATTCATAGAGAAACCTCCTGTCTTTGATACGCATTGAATCCCAGTCCCGCGTAGTCTATAATGAATCATAGAAATTGTTATCAGCAGAGAAAAGGATTGGATTATGAAGTTACAACAGTTACAGATATTTCAGAACCTGACAGAAGAAGAACTGGAAAAAAGTCTTGTCTGTTCACAGGCTGTAGTAAAGAAATATCCGAAAGGTACCTATATTTTCCGCCAGGGTGATGCACCGTTAAAATTATATTTCATATTGGAAGGAATGGTTGAGCTTGGCAGTATCAACCGGAATGGCAAGATTACTCGAAGCAGTTATGTTACGGTGGGTGAGGAGTTTGGCGAAGTAGAACTATTTCTGCGCCAGTCTGCTTACTCCGGTTATGCAAAAGCAAAAAGTGAAGTGTCGGTTCTGGAGGTTTCACAGAATTTCTTTGGCGGAAGATGCGAAAGAAACTGTGTACATCACAGTAAGGTTGTGTTCAATATGCTTCAGCTTTTTGCGGAAAAAGCAGAGAAATGTAACCGTCAGATAGAGGTTCTTACCAGTGGAAACTTACGTCAGCGTGTAGCGGCGTACCTGTTGGAAAACTGTGATCCGGACTACCGGGTTCGTCTGCATATGAACAGGGAAGATCTGGCAGTATATCTGAATACTACAAGACCATCTCTGTCGCGTATGCTGCTTACTTTACAGGATGAAGGTATCATCCGTCTTGTAGGCCGTAAGGTAATCGAGATCACGGATTATGAAAGGCTGCAAGAAGAAGAGTAATCAATAGTAATTAATCTTCTGCAACAAATACCTCTTTTCCTAATCCACAGATTGGACATACCCAGTCATCCGGAATATCTTCAAAGGCTGTGCCCGGTGCGATTCCGTTATCCGGGTCTCCTACAGCTGGGTCATATTCGTAGCCACATGGTTCACATACATATTTTTTCATAATTAAAATCTCCTTTTTATTAAAACTTAGTTGGTGTTAACTGGTGTTGTACAACTTATGTTGTGATTAGAGTATATAGCTTTTATAGAAAATAGTTTGTAACAAATGTTACGAAACAACAAAAAATGATAATTTGTTATATGGATTAAGATTGACAGAGATTAATTTTATAAATGAAGAAATATCGGCACAACAACTTCATATTGTTAGTATCTTTGAATGCAAAAATCAATACAGGGAATGCGTCTTAAGTATTCTTAACTATGCGCCACACTTTACCCGTCACAAAATTAAAAGTGCAACAGATTTCGTAAAAAAATATCACCAAAATTTAGACCACATTTCAAACATTTATTTTAACAAAATTACCTCTTTCATTTTCGCCTGTTATAGAGTATCATATTACTTGCACAATATCTTGTGCGGAAATGATGTTAAAAAAACAATATTTAGTAGTATTTGAGGGTGAGCACATACTACATCGGCAATAAAAACAAGAGAGGGATAAACATGAACGCAGAAATAAAGACGAACGTAATTAAGAGAAACGGCGAAGAGGTAGCCTTCGACCTGGAGAAGATCATTAATGCGATCAAAGGTGCAAACAAGGACGTCGATAAACTGCATCGGATGAATGAATATCAGATTATGGCAGTGGCGGACAACGTTGCAAAGAAAATTGAGGAATCCACTCATGCTGTCAATGTAGAAGATATACAGGATATGGTAGAGACCGGAATTATGGAACTGCGCGGCTATGAAGTCGCACAGAAATATGTGCGCTATCGTTATAAAAGAGAACTGATGAGAAAGACGAATACAACAGATAACGGAATTCTTGCACTTCTGGATCATATGAATGAAGAGGTGAATCAGGAGAACTCTAACAAGAATCCTGTGATCAACTCTACACAGCGTGATTATATGGCCGGAGAAGTAAGTAAGGACTTGTCAAGACGTGTCCTTCTTCCGGAAGAGGTTGTACGTGCGCATGAAGCGGGAATCATTCATTTCCATGATTCCGACTATTTCGCACAGAAAGAGCATAACTGTGATCTGATCAATCTTCAGGATATGCTTCAGAATGGAACTGTCATTAGTGAGACCATGATCGAGAAGCCGCACAGCTTCTTTACAGCATGTAATGTAACGACACAGATCGTTGCCCAGGTAGCAAGTAACCAGTACGGTGGACAGTCATTTACACTGGCACATCTGGCACCGTTTGTCGATATCAGCCGTAAGAAGATCCGCAGAAATGTAATCGCAGAGCGTGAAGAATGCGGAGAAGCTTTAGATGAGACAATTATCAATAAGGTGACAGAGCGCCGTTTAAGAGAAGAAGTAAAGAGTGGTATCCAGACAATTCAGTATCAGCTTATCACATTAATGACATGTAACGGTCAGGCACCATTTGTGACGATGTTCATGTATCTGGATGAGGTAGAAGAAGGCAGAACCCGTGATGACCTGGCTATGATCATTGAAGAAGTGATGATTCAGAGAATGCAGGGAGTAAAGAATGAAAAAGGTGTATGGATCACACCGGCATTCCCGAAACTGATCTATGTACTGGATGAGGATAATATTACAGAAGATTCCAAATACTGGCATCTGACAGAACTGGCAGCAAAATGTACCGCAAAACGTATGGTACCGGACTACATCTCTGCCAAGATTATGAAAGAGATGAAGAATGGAGAAGTATATCCTTGTATGGGATGCCGTTCGTTCCTGACGGTAGAAGACAGCCAGAGAAATCCGGACGGAAGCCATAAGTTCTATGGACGTTTTAACCAGGGAGTTGTAACGATCAACTTAGTTGATGTTGCATGTTCATCAGAAGGAGATATGGAGAAATTCTGGAAGATCCTGGATGAGCGTCTGGAATTATGTCACAGAGCACTGAGATGCAGACATGAACGTCTCCTGGGAACGGTTTCCGATGTTGCTCCGATTCTGTGGCAGAACGGTGCACTTGCAAGACTGAAGAAGGGTGAGACGATCGATAAATTATTATTTAATGGTTACTCCACTATTTCGCTTGGATATGCAGGACTTTATGAGATGTGTGTACGTATGCTTGGCAAATCACATACCGATCCCGCAGCAAGACCATTTGCAATGCAGGTAATGCAGAAGTTAAATGATAAATGTGAAGAGTGGAAAAAAGCAGAGAACATCAGCTATTCTGTATACGGAACACCGATGGAATCTACCACATACAAATTTGCAAAATGTCTGCAGAAGCGTTTTGGAATCATCAAGGGTGTAACAGATAAGAATTATATTACGAACAGCTATCATGTACATGTATCAGAGAAGATTGATGCATTCAAGAAACTAAAATTCGAAGCAGATTTCCAGAAGCTTTCACCGGGAGGAGCGATCAGTTACATCGAAGTACCGAATATGCAGAACAATATTCCGGCAGTACTTTCTGTTATGCAGTATATTTACAATAACATTATGTATGCAGAGCTGAATACAAAGAGTGATTACTGTGAATGCTGTGGATATGACGGAGAGATCCAGATTAAAGAAGATGAGAATGGAAAGCTGATCTGGGAATGCCCGAACTGTGGTAATCAGGATCAGGATAAGTTATTTGTGGCAAGAAGAACCTGTGGATATATCGGAACACAGTTCTGGAATCAAGGACGTACGCAGGAGATTAAGGACAGGGTATTGCATTTGTAAAACTGCAAGATATAAAGACAGTAAAAAGGCCTTTTAAGAAGTGAGAAAGCTTTTTGAAAGGCCTTTTTATATTGTATAAAGATAGCTTTTCAAAAGGACATGCGTTATAATAAAAAAATATGGGGAAAAGAAAATGTCGACAGGAGGATTAAAAAATGACAAAAGATAATGAAAAGTATCAGGCATATGTTCAGATTTTAAATGAAGAGCTGATTCCTGCAATGGGGTGTACGGAACCGATCGCGCTGGCTTATGCGGCTGCAAAGGCAAGAGAAGTACTGGGATGTCTGCCGGACAGAGTCTGTATCGGAGCAAGCGGAAGTATCATTAAGAATGTAAAGAGTGTAATTGTGCCGAATACAAATCATTTAAAAGGAATACCGGCGGCAGCAGCAGCGGGGATTGTTGCAGGAAACGCAGAAAAAGAACTGGAAGTTATCTCCGAGGTAACAGAAGAAGAGACAAAAGAAATCGCAGAATTTCTTGAACATACAGAGATTACGGTAGAACATATCAATAACGGATGTGTATTTGATATTATTGTGGAGGTATTTCACGGGGAAGATAAGGCAAAAGTAAGAATTGCCAACTATCATACGAATATTGTAAGAATAGAAAAGAATGGAGAGATCCTGCTTAATGTACCGGTCGCAGGAGAAAGCGAAGAAGGACTGACAGACAGAAGTCTTCTGGATATGAAATCTATCTGGGATTTTGCAAATACAGTGGACATAGAAGATATCCGGGAAGTGATCAGACGTCAGATAGAATATAATTCTGCAATTGCGGATGAAGGATTGAAAGGAAATTACGGAGCAAACATCGGAAGTGTTCTTCTGGATACTTATGGAAACGATGTACGTACCAGAGCAAAAGCACGTGCGGCGGCAGGTTCCGATGCGCGTATGAACGGATGTGAGCTTCCGGTTGTGATCAATGCGGGAAGCGGTAATCAGGGAATGACCTGTTCTCTTCCGGTTCTGGAATATGCAGATGAATATCATGTTTTTCAAAATAGTCGCTGTCAATTCCATATGCTTCTGCAATAGATACTGCAATTGGATGGTTAGAATTTGCTTCACCTAATGCTGTTATTTCTAATAATTCATCTTTACTAATATTTTTTGCGTTAATGCTTGTAACCTTAAATACACCTTTAGTTAAGGTACCAGTTTTATCAAATACTATTATTTCACTTTCCTTAAGTGCTTCTAAATAATTTCCCCCCTTAACTAATAC
>ERZ773131.1120-NODE-1120-length-20496-cov-3.369845_pt1 | contig 20496 bp, 16 predicted proteins | sample MGYA00511082_ERZ773131 | MGnify/ENA primary metagenome ERZ773131 (study PRJEB29015, sample SAMEA2737813) | human gut metagenome | biome: human gut; feature: human-associated habitat; material: faeces | place: China | collected 2012 ... | reverse complement strand
AGAAAATCTACAATAAGCGCGGCGAAGAGGTCATTCTCCGCGGAGTTAATCTCGGCACATGGCTCATCCATGAGTCCTGGATGACCCCCATTGAGAACTCCGACGACAATATTTCGACCCTCAACACCCTCACGGAGCGTTTCGGCGTCGAAAAAGCGTATGAGCTCATCAACATCTACGAGGACAACTGGATAACCGAATACGACCTCGACAGAATAGTCGAGCTCGGCTTCAACTGCGTGCGCGTTCCGTTCTGGTTCCGCAACTTCTACTATGATGACAAGGGCACAAAAATCCTTGACGAAAACGGCGAGTGGGATTTCAGCCGTCTCGACTGGGTCGTTTCCGAATGCGCTAAGCGCGGACTCTATGTTATTCTCGATCTCCACGGCGCACCCGGATATCAGAACAACAAGGATCACTGCGGCAAAATCGGCGACAGCGGCCTTTTCAAGCTGACTAAGCAGGCCGAGGAATGGAGAAAGCTCACAATTGAGCTTTGGGTTGCAATAGCCGAGCGCTTCAGCGGCAATCCCGCAGTCGCTATGTACGACCTGCTCAACGAGCCCAACTGCGACGTAAACTCATATCTTCAGAAGAACAACCTTGTCACAATCTCCGTCTACAACCGCCTCTACAAGGCCATACGCGAGGTTGACAAGGATCACATAATGACCATGGAAGGCATCTGGAGACTTTATAATCTCCCCGCGCCGTGGTTCATCGGCTGGACTAACGTTGTCTATCAGCTTCATTTCTATGACACAAGCAACTTCATGTACAGCCTTCTCGTCTTCTTTGCAAAGCTCTATCCCTACAATGTTCCGCTCTATGTCGGCGAGTTCAAGCCCATGGGCAGCGCCACATGGGATCACGTGCTCACGCTGTTCAACAACTCAAACTTCAGCTGGACTATCTGGTCATATAAGGGCTGCGGCCACGGAGCAGACACCTCCGACTGGTATATCATCGGCAGCAAGCCGGGCTTCGAGCGCGCAGACATAAAGAACGACGATTTCGACACAATAGCCCGCAAATGGGGCGCGGCCGTCAGGAGCGATGGCAACTACGTTGACACCGGTCTCTATGACATAGTCAAGGATTACATTTGATATCCGATATAACAGAATAATTACGGCAGCCGTTTCAAAAGCGAAGCGGCTGCTGTTTTTTGTTTTCTGCGGTGGAATCGGGGATATTAAATTGAGATTTGCAGGCGTAAATGCCGACAATAAACAGCTGTTGCAATATTACAAATCAGCAGAATTGTGTAGGAACAGATGATTTCCGCCCCCGAATTCTGCATAAATTTATTTACATACACTTTGTAGGGACATCCCTTGCGGCTGTCCGATATAACTTACCCTCTACCATCGCGTCCTACTACAATCAAACTTTTATACTTCCCGCATTTCAGCATTTTCTTTTTATTCAAAAAAGTAAACGCCTGCAAAAGAAAAGCAAACTGTGCCCACAAAAAGGCAAGCAAGCATCGCTTAAAAGTAAGTCTTTTTGCGCCATGCTGCGAAAAAAGCGCTTGAAATGCAGGCGCATTCCTGCGCGCCTTTTTCTTGCCTGTCATCAAAAATCCAATATTTTTAAGTGCAAGCAGTTTTGCTGCGCAAAACCGATGTGTGCCTGCCTTTTTATGGGCTGCGCCCCGAGACCCCACAACGCCACGCCGCAGTATAAAGTTTGCGGCTAGCTCGGCACATTCGCCTGTAAACTCGCTTCCACTCAAACAATACGGGCTCGTGCGTCTTGCTTCGCAAGCCGTCCCCTCGCCTCTCAAAAGAGCTTTTAAACACTGCGGCGCGGCTATTGGAAGCTTGATTATCAAGATTAGTCGAGTCGCTAACTTTTATTTTGCAAAGGTTTGTTCTAACAAGACATAGAAGCTCTGATTTATCGATGTTTTTTATATATACCGATGCATAAAACCCTGACCACGGAAAGCCATGGGCAGGGTTGCTGTTATATTATACGGCGGAAAATCGGGCGACATTTATTCTATGATTTTCAGCTTGCCCACTTGCTCAGGTGCTGATCAGTGCCCGAGAGCATGAACTGCGGATAATCCTCATTCACGCCGGCATAGAAATCACCGTCGCAGGTCGCGAGCCAAAGGAAGAAGTTGCTGTAATCCGTGCCGTAAGATGCGGAGACATGAGGCGCGCCCTTTATTATATAAGTATACTTCGGGAAGAGCGCGGTCGAGAGGTCGACACATCTGTCGGGCGACAGATACTCAGCCTTTGCGGGAACGTAATTATCACCGAGGGTCTCGCCGTACTTCGCGACAGTTGCATAGCCGGACATCTCATATGTCTCAAGCACGCCGTCGCCCGTGAAATCCGCGCTCTCATAGAGCGGAGCCATCGGCTTATCATAATGGGAAATAATCGCAACCTTGACGCCGTCGCGTATCATATTTTCAATGAGCGCGGTGCGGTTTGACATCATCTTCTGCAGGCGCTCGCCGTAAGCGAGGAAATCGGCGTGCTCCGCCGCGCTGTCGCCGAAAACGAAGTCGACTGCATTATTGTAATCCTGCGGCTGAACGAGTCCCCAAAGAACCGGCATATAGGCAAAATCCGGAATGAGCACGCGCTCATAGACCTCGTCTTTATAATTATCGACAATGTAGTCGGTAACCTTCTGAAGCAGCTTGAATGCGCCGACGCTGTTGAGCGTCTTCATAAATGCCGCCACAGCAGCGTTCGAGCCTGTAGCATCGGCGAGCAGGCCGGAGAAATAGTTATACATCGTATCTGCCTTGAGCTCGATCTTACCGGTCAGAACATCGGAGGCGACCTGCGCACCGCAGAATGTCGAGGACATAAAGACGCAGCGGTCGACCTTGCTGTAACCGTACTTTGTCAGATAAGCGACGGTCATTATGCCGCCCATGCTCGCGCAGAATATCGAGACTTTATCGTGTCCCGACTCAGCTATGGCTCTGTCAACTGTCGCGGCGATATCGTCGGCGACTTTGTAAGGGTCGAGACGCCAGTCGTATGTAAACAGATATGTGTGGTTGGCGGGAAGATTCTCGGCACAGGCGCGGGTCATTCCGCGCTCGCTGTTAGAATCGAAGTTTTCCCAAATCTCAGGATAATTCTCCGCGCTCCCGGGATATTTCGCAACGCTGACATTGTACTTCGACTCGCCGTTTTCTTTCATCGCATAGCCGTCAAGCAGGTTTGCCGCATAATCGATAACAGCCTGGAAGAAAGGATCGATATCCTTGGCTTTGACTGCACCGGAGATGCCCTTGTAAAGCATGGAGAGCAAATCGCCCAAATCAAACTCGAAGGCGTTGCGCTCATTTTCGGTGCCCTTGTCGATATAGAGCCCCATCACATCCATTCCCCTAACTATGACTACGGGGCAGTCGGTGCAGGTCGCGGGATCGTGCGCTTTCTCTGCCTGCGCTGCTGTGTCTGCGGTTTTCGCGCCCTGATACGCAAATGCCGGCGTTACAAAGCTCAGCAGAAGCGCAAAGGCGAGGAAAACACTCAGAAGTTTTTTCATTGTTTTCATCCTTCGTTTCTTTTATATTTTCCCGAGGTCCCTGAAAACAGACCACGAGACTAATTCGATATTGTTCCTGCGCGCGGCTTCGAGAAGATCGCCGCTTTGAAGAAGTCTCAACTCATAGACGCGCTTCGTCCACTCGCCGGGCTTGTCGTCTATCGGATACGCAGGGTGCATGAAAATCTCAGTCACGCCGTCGATGCAGTTTTCGACAGCGTCAAGATAATATTTGCGCAAGGTGTCGTAATCTTTTATGCGATCCATCGACCACGGATTCGACACAAGGTCATCGAGCAGGCCGACTCCGCGCCGCTCACCCGCTCCAACAATAATTTTCTGGAAGCATTTTATCACACCGGGAGCTTCCCTGTCAATCTGTCTGGACAAAAATCCCGGAGTTTTCGGAAATCTGTAGGGCAAGGAATGTTCCGCGCAAAAATTATATGCATCAATATAGAAACGCCTGCCGTTTATGCCGTAGAGCGTGGCGCAATGGTTGTCCGCATGGTCGACTTCAACGCCCCTTGAGCTGATAAAATTATACTGCGCCTCAAGCTCCGCGCGGACATCGCGGCGGCGGGCGTGCAGGGCGAGCCCGACCTGACTCTCATAGAGTCCCATCCCCTTTTCACTGAGCGATGGCGCGCCGCTGTTGCTCTGCCAGCGTTTTTTGCTGTCATCGGAATTTATAGTCAGATGCACGCCGACGGGATAGCCGCCGATCCTTGCGAGCTCAGCGGCGTTGGCGGCATCCGGCGCGACGGTCATGAGCGAGGTCGAGGTTATCAGTTTGCCTCGCATGAGCTCGTCTATCGCCTTTGTCTGCTGCGGATTATAGCCGAAATCATCGGCGTTGATTATAAGATACTTAGACATTTGCTTTTAACTCTTTCCTCCTTTTAAAATTGCACCAGTCGTTTGACTCATCTTTGAAATGCAGGAACAGGGTGAATATTGTTGCCATAGCCATGGCTATGAACGGGAACACGCAGAGCAGGAACCGCGACGCCATATCGGGATTCGAGCCGGGGTTCGCTCCGCTCTCGAAGCCGAACGCCACGCTGATAACTTTATAGCCGAGCGAGACATAAAGTCCGTTCAGGCGGTTCATGACGCCGACGAGACTTGTGAGCATTCCCTCGCGCTTGACTCCGTGGCGGAAATAGTCATCGTCGATTATCTTCGCGCCTATGCAGTCGATAGTGACGAGGCACCCGGCGACACCCATACCCATAACGCACATTATGGCGACCGCGACGGGCATTGTGTTTGCAAAGAACAGCGGGATGAATCCGACTGTCAGCACGGCAAATCCGAGCCTCCAGACATTCATGATACCCGCGCGTTTTACGACATTCGACCAGACTACTATGCCGACAAGTGCGACGCCGAACACCACGCCGAGCATGACGGTTGTCATGGAGCTTTCAAGCTTCAGAGTATACTGAACATAGAACGGGATCGCCTGAGAAATGAGCGAGAATGCGGCGGAATAGAGCGCGTTTGCAAAGCCGAATATCCAGAACTTGCTGTTAGTGATGAGGGCGAATATCGCCTTGAAGAGATCGGGCTTCTCGCCGTTTGCCGCTTCCGCTTCCTCTTCTTCGATATTCTCGTGGCAGCCGAAGGTCATGAACATAATGACTGCGAGGGCGATAACGCCGTAGATGATCGCAGTGAGATTATAGCCTATCTTTGAAGTGACAACGGGAGTGAGCACGATGGAAATAACCATAGCGACAAGCTGGCAGACCTGTCTTATAGCATTGGTCTTTGCTCTGAGCTCGTCGGTCTTGAAAAGAGTCGGGAACAGAGCACCGTAGTTTGCGTTCATGAGCGAGTCGAGCGTGCCGGTGAGTATGTACATCAGCAGAATATAGAGATAAGCCTGACCGGAGTTTGACTGCACGCGCGCGGGCATATTATAAAACAGCACGAAGCAAAGAATCATCAGCGGAGTGCCGATAACGAGCCACGGTCTGCGCTTGCCCCATTTTGTATGCGTTCTGTCCGAAAGGAAGCCGTAGACGGGGTTATCGATGGCATCGACAAAGGTGTAGATAAACAGTATCTTCGCCATTTGGTCGGTCGTGATGAGTCCGAGCTTCAAGACATAATATGCGGCGGCATAAGACTTCAGCATATTTATCGGAATCGATGTGCCGAGCATGCCGAAGCCGTAGCGGAACGGGGAAGTGCGTTTTCGGTTCAAAGTGTTCGAAGGTTCCATCAGTTATCCTCTTCTTCCTCTTTCTAAAAATATATCGGATTTGTGAGCGCGCGGACTGCGCCGAGTTTTCCGCATCCTCTGATTGCCTTGACATAAGCGAAATTATCGTTTTTCGGCTCTATATCGATATCAAGATTTCCTCGCGCGAAGTGCTTTATCACGCGCTCTCCGCTGCCGGTGACAAGAACAAGCGTTTCTCCGCGGAGCTGTTCCGCGTGAAGATGGAGTTTTTTGTTTTTGTCATAACGAACAGCGTCGCCCATCATTGCATCGCCGCAGGTCAGAGTCAGGCGCGCGCCGTCGACCCCGCTCGAAACGAAGGAGTGCCCCGCGCGGATATTTTTCAGTATATCCTCGCGGCGGCGCGACGGCGAATAGACTGCCGTTATCGGATTGCCGAGCTTTGCAAAATCCTTAGGACGATGGAAATCACTGCCGCCGACGGCAGGTATGCGTCTGCCCTCGCGCAGAAGCTGAGTCCACCACTTTATGCCGCGGATATTCGTCCCGCGCATCGGTCCGTTCCAGACCTCGATCATATCAAAATTCATGCTGTTCCATTTATACGGGCAGAACGGGCATTTCGGATGGTTTACCGATATGACCGCGCCGAGCGAACGGGCATCATTGATTATCTTTTCCATCTCTTCAGGCGTGTTCGCTATAAAACTGTTTTCAAAGGGCGCTTTGGCTCCAAAGAAATTCATATGCCCTTTATAGTGCGTCCATTCGACCGCATATATAAATGTCAGCCCCGGGATATCCGGCAGACAAAAATTATCGGCATAGTTATTGTGGTTTGCAAGCCCGACGAAATCGAGCCCGATATCGCGGGCGAGCTTCCCGACGGCTTCGGAATCGAGCGCGCCGTCGGAGGCTATGGTATGTATATGCAGGTCGCCGAAGAGCAGTTCGGGTTCGGCGTTCGTGTTATCAGAAGATATATTTTCGGGCGCATCCTGTTTATAATGCTTCGGTTCGGGGTCGCCGGGTTTGTGATATTCAAACCCGATATCATATGTGACCTCGACACCTGCGGGCACGACATGATACGCACCGACGATTATAGACCACTCGCCCGACTCGGGTCTTTGCACAAGATAGCCGTTCGTGGACTTATCTTCGCCGACAAATATGCTCGGGTGCGCGCTGCCCGACCAGCCGAGGAATCTCCTCTTTTCGTCCATGAGACCGAGGTCGATTATATTCTGCGGGTGTATCTCTCTGAGCAGACCTTTGGTGCCCTGCCAATAGGAATACGATACCGTGACGCGCGAGACGTTTTCGGGCACGGTGAACGGTATTGTATAATAGGTTCCCTCGCGGGACTTTTCAACGAAATGTTTAAGCCGAGGCATTTTGTGCAAACTCCATAAAAATTATGTTGTATTTATTATAAAACAGTATATATTGTTTTTCTTGCTATTTTTTAATGCGAATGAGCGTTTTTTTAAATTTTATGTTTTTATAATCAATATAAGCTCTTGAAATCGCCGATAAAGTGTGTTATTTTTAAGAAAGCACCAATCAAAGGAGTGAAAATATACGGACAGGCTGAACATTATCGACTACAGGACGAATCCGATTATAAGCAAATATTCCGTGTCTTTTCACCTCTGGGGCTCGGAGGGCACGACGGAGCACGGACACAACTACTACGAGATTTTTCTTGTAACGGACGGGCGCGTCTGCCACGAGATAAACGGCAAGATTTCCGAGATAAGCAAAGGCACTTTATGCATGATATGCCCCGGCGACATTCATCAGCTGCGCCGCATCGATAATTTTTCGAGCATACACATGAACATCTGCATCTCGCCGAAAAAGTTTGAAGAAATCTGCTCGGCTCTCGGGATAGATCCCGAAGCGTTCGAGTCGCAGAAACCGCTGACGGCTGCGCTCTCGACCGAGGAGCAGGCATACTTTTCTTCGCGGGCAAGTCTCATAAACAGACTCATCAGCGACGGATACGAAAAAGCGGCGAGCGTAATATGCTCGACCGCATCGGATTTTATCTCGATAATAAACAGCTCGAAGCTCACGCAGAAAATCGACTGCCCCGAGTGGTTTGAAAACATGCTCGAAAAGATACGCTCGCCCGAATACATGACCTGCAGCGCGGCGGACGTATATGAAATGAGCAATTTTTCGCCGCCCGTTGTTATCGAAGCGTTCAGGAAATACACGGGCAAGACAGTTTCGGCATATCTCAGGGACACAAAATGCGAATACGCCTGCCTGCTGTTAAGCGGAACCAAGATGACAACGCTTGAAATATCCATGCAGCTCGGCTACTACAGCCTGAGCCACTTCAATCGGGTTTTCAAGAGCTACTCCGGCTTTTCCCCCGCCGCATACAGGCGCGAATATCAAAAATAAAGCATCCGCACAAAAAAGTACGGATGCTTTATTTATTCCCGACCTGCCATTTTCAGCAGATCGTCCTGAGTTATGACCGGGATTCCGAGGTCGGTCGCTTTTTGCAGCTTGCTTCCGGCTTCTTCGCCTGCGACGACATACGAAGTCTTTTTCGAGACTGACGACGACGCTTTGCCGCCGAGGTTTTCGATTATCTCAGTCGCTTCTTTTCTCGAAAGCGTCGGCAGAGTGCCCGTGAGAACAAAAGTCAGACCAGCGAAGCGCTGGTCGTCGCTCTTCTCTTTGAGCGACTTCATATTGACTCCAGCCGCTTTGAGCCGTTCTATTAAATCGGCTGTCTGAGTCATGGAGAAAAATTCCGCCGCGCTCTTTGCCATTATTCCGCCGAAGCCGTCTATTTCGGCTATCTCCTCTTCGGACGCGGCGATTATAGAATCAATATCGCCAAAATGCTCGGAGAGAAGCTTCGCCGCTTTCTGCCCGATATGGCGTATGCCCAGAGCGAACAGCAGGCGCGAAAGGTCATTTTGCTTTGAGCGTTCGATAGCCTCGACGAGATTTTTTGCCGACTTTTCCTGATGCCCTTCAAGCATCATTATCTCGCCTGCGGTTATGTCATATATATCGGCGACATTTGATATCAGATTTTCAGAGATAAACTTTTCGACGAGGGCGTCGCCGAGTCCCTCGATATCCATGGCATCGCGCGAACAGAAATGGATAACATTGCGCAGCAGCTGAGCCGGACACTCGGGATTAACGCAGCGTGCAGCCGCCTCGCCCTCTTCGCGGATAACGGGAGCGGAGCAGGACGGGCAGATTGACGGCAGGATATACGGCACGGAATTTTCCGCGTGCGACACGACGCGCACGACCTCCGGGATTATATCGCCCGCTTTTCTTATGGCGACTTCATCGCCGATGCGGATATCCTTTTCTGTTATAAAATCCTGATTATGGAGCGTTGCGCGGCTGACGGTTGAACCCGCGAGAAGAACAGGTTCAAACACGGCAGTCGGAGTGAGCACGCCCGTGCGCCCGACGCCGATTTCTATATCAACGAGCTTCGTTGTCTTTTCTTCGGGCGGATATTTGAAAGCCACCGCCCATTTGGGGAACTTCGAGGTGCTGCCGAGGCGTTCGCGCTGGGCAAAATCATCGACTTTTATAACCGCGCCGTCAATATCATATTCGAGTCCCGAGCGTATCTCACCAATGCGCTTGAGCTCGGAAATAACATCGGTTATATTATCGAACCGAGTATAGAACGGAATGGTATGAAAACCCTGTTCGCGCAGGAAATCAAGCGACTGCTTATGCGAGCTGAGTTCTGCGCCCTCTATCTGCTGGACATTGAAAACGAAGATATCAAGTCCCCTGCCTGCGGTCACTTTTGAATCTTTCTGTCTGAGCGAACCCGCGGCGGCGTTGCGCGGGTTTTTAAAGGGCTTTTCGCCGTCGAGCTCCTGCCTTGTGACGAGAGAGGCAAAGACCGACTTCGGCATATACACCTCACCTCTGACTTCGAGGAAAGGCAGCGGCGTTTTTATTTTCAGCGGAATCGAGCGCACGGTGCGCAGGTTTGCGGTAACATCCTCGCCGACATCGCCGTCACCGCGGGTCGAGCCGCGGGTCAGCACGCCGTTTGTATATTCGAGCGAGACGGAAAGTCCGTCGATCTTCGGCTCGACGACATAGTGAACATCCCGCTCGGTCTCTCTGACCCGGCGGTCGAATTCCTCTATCTCCGCGAAGCTGAACGCATCCTGCAGGCTCTCCATACGCACGCGGTGTTCGACCTTTGAGAACAGATTTTCCGCGCTGCCGCCGACGCGCACGGTCGGGGAATCCGGGGTCACAAGATCCGGATATTTATCCTCTATCACCTTGAGCTCGCGCTGGAGCATATCATATTCGTAGTCCTCTATCTCGGGGTCGTCATCGACATAATATTTTCTGCTGTAATAATTGAGCTTATCTCTGAGCTCCTGCGCGCGTTTTGCGCTCTGCTCTTTGTCGGTCAAAAGGGATTCCTCCTTTTAAGCTTCCTTTTTCTCTGCGGTTATTATACCACAACTTGAATACATCTAACAACAATTTATTTCACTGCCGCTGCGGAATATCTATTGTCACGGCGGTCTGCGGGACAGTGCCGACGACGATATTCTCGGCGATGCAATATTCATCCGAAAAATTCGCCGCGCCCTCGTTCCCGCCGAGAAAGACATAGACGGAGCACTCGACCTTCAGCATAACTCTGTGGCGGGTCTGGTTTATGCCCGCAGAAGTAAATTCGTCAGTTATCTGCGCATCTGCACCGCCCGTCATGCGGACGGTTACGGGAATCTCGGGTCCCATACCCGCAAAAACTTCGGAGCCGGTTACAGCGCCGAGCGGTATTTTCACAACAAATTTTGCATTTTCTTCGAGCGCTTCATCAACGGCGCGGACAAGGCGGGACTTAAATAAATTGACGGAGGCAGCGTTGAGGGACATTGAGCCTATTTTTCCGTCATTCGAGCCGACGCTGATAAGAGCGGAGCACTCCTCCGGGTTTTCGGATATAAATTTTTCTATGCTCTCGCCGACCGTGCGCACGGCAAGGCTCTTTGCGCGGGTCATGGCGATGTTGCGAACCGCCGGGCGAAGCCGCGCATCGACAACGAGCACAAGGCAGACAGCAAGAGTAAAAGCGCACAGAGCCCTGAACGCCCCGCGCGGCAGAGTGCGAATATTGAATCGGCGCATCCGGCGCATAAAAACACCCCCGCAACAGTTTATGCGGGGGCGACCGAATTTGTTATTGTTTTATTTTGAAGCCCTGACAACGGACACGCCGGTATCTATAGATTCGGGACCCGTCGAATTGCCTTTGAGAGCCGCGAGCGCCTGCGCCATGCCGAGATAGCCCATGGTATATGGGTTCTGCACCATGACCGCTTTAAGACTGCCGTCGTTTATCAGCGACTCGATAGTGTTTGAAGTATCGAAGCCGATGCCGATTATCTTCTTGCCGGAATCTTTGATAGCGTTGCCCACGCCGACGGTCGAGCCCTCGTTGGTGCCGTAAAGTCCGACGAGGTCGGAATTGCCGGTTATAAAACCGGTTGCCGCCTCCTGCGAGGATGCGAAGTTGCCGTCTTTATATTCGGTAGTGAGCAGAGTAAACTTGCCGTCCTTGGTTATCGCCTCGCGGAAGCCCTTTTCGCGGTTCATGCTCGAATTTGTCGCGGTGTTGACGCCGATTATGCCTATCTTGCCGCTCGTTATGCCCGCGTTTTTGAGATCTTCGAGCATGGTCTCGCCCGCTATCATACCTGCGTTGTAGTTATCGGTCGAGAGAGTTGTGACCGCAGGCTCGTTTGCGGGAGAATCGACATAGATTATCTTGACTCCCTTGTCCTTTGCGTTTTTGACAGTCTGCGAAATCGCCGAGGGGTCGTTTGCGGCGAGCATTATCAGGCTCGCGCCGTCGGCAATGGCGTTGTTGACCGCCTCAATCTGCTTGGCGTTGTCCTTGACATCGGGGGCATCCCACTTATAAGTGATGCCGAGCTGCTTTGCCATATCCGACGCGCCCTTGTCGACCGAGACCCAGTGCTGATCCATCTTGTCGATAGTGATGAGATATACTTTGTACTTTGCGTTGGCGGCGCTCTCGGTCATGCCCTGCGCCGTGTTGTTGCCCTCGCCGCTTCTGCTGCACGCCGCAAAGGCGGTCAGAATCAGCAGCGCCGACATAATAACTGCGAGTATCTTTTTCATACTGTCCTCCGTTTATTCTCTTTTTTCTCTGCCGCCGAGCTTGAGCCCTTTGGCGGCATTCGTGTTGAGCCGCTTGCCTCCGTGGACGATTCTGTCTATAAGCACGGAGATTATGACGACTATGCCGATGACTATATTTCTAAGCGCGAGAGGCGCGCCTGCGAACTGGAGACCGTTATTGAGCACGCCCCAGATAAACGCACCTATGACGGTACCGAGGAGCATACCCTGTCCGCCCATGGTGCTGACACCGCCGATAACGGACGCGGCGACGGCGTTGAGCTCATAGTTAGAGCCCGCGTCCATGCTGCCCATGCCGCTCTGCGCGGTGAGTATCAGGCCGACAACGCCGGCGAGGAAAGAAGAAATGACATAAACTTTCGTCTGCGCCGCGGCGACATTGACTCCGGACAGACGCGCCGCCTCATAGTTCGAGCCGAGGGCATAGACATGCCTGCCGAGTGCCGTCTTTGAAAGAATGAACGCGAAGAAAGCGAAGAGCACTATCGCTATCCAGATCGGGGTATATATCCCGAGGAAGCGGCCGTAATAGAAGAAATTCTTGAAGGCGTCGGAATATATGCCGTTGGTGTTCATGTTGCCGTTGACAATCTGCGCGACACCGCGGGCGATTATCATAGTACCGAGGGTAGCTATGAACGCCGGGAGCTTTGCGACGGAGATAAGAAGTCCGTTTACAAGACCGATTGCAAGACAACAAATAATAGTTATGAACACGGTTAAAATCGGGTTCATATTGAATTTTGTCATCAGTGTCGCGCTTATCATGCACGACATTCCCGCGACCGAGCCTATCGAAAGGTCGATTCCGGCAGTTATGAGGACGAACGACTGACCGACGCCGATTATCAATATCGGCGCCACCTGGCGCAGAAGGTTCGTTATATTGGTTGCGGAGAAGAACAGCGGGTTTATCAGCGCAAAGACGATTATCATAACTATCAGCGCCGCAAAGACCGAGAGCACCTGTCCCATTCCCCTTGCGGAAAGCATTTTTTTGAACATTCAGCTCACCTCCGTGCGGAACTTTGTTGCAAGCTCCATTATTTTTTCCTGCGTGGCCTCATCGCGGCTGAGTTCGCCCGTGATGCGCCCGGAACACATGACGATTATCCTGTCGCTCATGCCGAGCACCTCGGGCAGCTCAGACGAGACGAACATAACGCCGATGCCGCTCTTTTTGAGCTTGTTCATCAGGTTATATATCTCGACCTTGGCGGCGACATCGATGCCGCGCGTCGGCTCGTCGAAAATTATTACTTTGGCGTCGCGCATGAGCCATTTGCCGACGACTATCTTCTGCTGGTTGCCGCCCGAAAGATTCTTTACCTCGCTTTTTATTGACGGCGTTTTTATTTTCAGCTCTTTTACGGCGCGATTCGCCATATCCCGCTCGCGCTTTGCGCTGAGCACTCCGACGGGGTTCGAGAGCGTATCGAGATTCGCTATAGCGATATTCTCGCTGACATCAAGTTCAACCAAAAGACCGTCTTTTTTTCTGTCCTCCGGCGCGCAGACTATACCGGCTTTGACGGCGTCGCGCGGACTTTTGAGCTTCACGCTCTTGTCGTAGACGACAACTTCGCCCGCTGTTATTTTATCCGCGCCGAACAGCGCCCTGACGAGTTCCGTGCGCCCCGCGCCGACAAGGCCGGCAAAGCCGAGTATCTCGCCGGAATAGAGATCGAACGAAATATTCTGAACCTCGGAGGTGGATATTCCCTTGACCTCCATGATTTTTTTGCCGCGCTCTGTCTGCTCGTGCGGATATTTTTCGGTTATCTCGCGCCCGACCATGAGGGCGATTATCTCGCCTATAGACAAATCTTTGAAATCGGCGGTCTTTATATATTTTCCGTCGCGCATGACAGTGACTCTGTCGACGATATTTTCGAGTTCTTCAAGGCGGTGAGAGATATAAATTATGCCCTTGTCCATATTTTTGAGCTCGTTTATTATTCTGAAAAGCTCCTGCGTTTCGCGCTCGGTCAGCGCCGAGCTCGGCTCGTCCATGATTATAATATCGGCATTTGTAGAGAGAGCCTTTGCAATCTCGACCATCTGCTGTTTTGACACGGAGAGCTTGCCGACTTCGGTATCTGGCTCGATATTGAGGCTCAGTTCTTTGAGAAGCTTTGACGCGCGGGCGTTCTGCTCTTTGAAATCGACCATGCCGCCCTTTTTGAGCTCCCTGCCGAGAAAGATGTTCTCCGCCACGGTCAGGTGGCGGCACATATTGAGCTCCTGATGGATAACGGCGATGCCGAGTTCAGACGCCTGGGCGACGGTAGAATACTCCTGCGTTTTGCCGCGTATCTTCACTTCGCCCTCGTCTTTTTGATATATTCCGCCGATTATTTTCATCAGCGTGGATTTTCCCGCTCCGTTTTCGCCGAGCAGCGCATGCACCTCGCCCGCCCGAAGCTCGAAATCGACTTTGTCGAGTGCAACGACTCCGGGAAAGAACTTCGATATTCCCTTCATCTGCACAAGATATTCTTCCATTTTTCTTCCTCCCGTGCGGATTTGAAATCCGCAAATAAGGTAAAGTCGGTGTTTATTGTTGCCTGTGCGAGCGCAATTATTAAGGCGGGCGCAAAATTTTCAGAATAATTAAATTGTCATAAATTGAGAGCAAATATAACGACAAAAATATAGATTATGGCGCTTTATATACTTGTCTGCCGGCAAAAAGAGTGGTATAATAATTACGTCTGTAAAACCAGCCATACTATTTCCGTCTGGAGGTAAAAATATGTCATACGATGTAGCAATTATCGGTGCAGGCGTCAGCGGCGCAATGGTCGCGAGAGAGCTGAGCCGATATAACATCAAAGTCGCATTGGTTGAAAAATGCAGCGACATGGCGATGGGCACAACAAAGGCCAACAGCGCTATTGTCCACGCAGGCTTCGACGCAATGCCCGGCACCCTCAAAGCGAGACTCAACGTTGAGGGCACTGCCGCAATGCCCGGTCTGTGCGAGACGCTCCATGTCCCGTTCAAGCCCATCGGCTCATATGTTGTCGCTTTCTCGAACGAGGAAGTTGAGACTCTTGAAGAGCTCAAGGCAAGAGGCGAAGAGAACGGAGTTCCCGGACTCGAGATTCTCGACAAAGAGGCTATTCACCGCGAAGAGCCGAACCTCAGCGACGAGGCAGTCGCCGCGCTCTACGCTCCGACCGCCGGAATCGTCTGCCCCTACGAGCTGACGATAGCGGCAGTTGAGAACGCAGTCATGAACGGCGTCGAGTTCTTCCGCAATTTTGATGTTACGGCTATTGAAAAGAACGCGCAGGGCAACTTTGTCCTCAAGTCCGACGCAGGCGAGATCGAAGCCGAATATGTCGTCAACGCCGCCGGCGTTTTCTGCGACAAGGTAGCTTCTCTCATCGGCGATGATTCAATAACCATTATTCCCCGTAAGGGCGAATATATGCTCATGGACAGAGCAGTCGGCGACAAGGTAAAGCACACGATATTCCAGTGTCCCTCAAAGATGGGCAAGGGTGTTCTTGTCACCCCGACCGTTGACGGCAACCTGCTCGTCGGTCCGAGCGCAGTCGACATAGACGAAAAGGACGACTGCTCGACCACAGCAGACGGCACGAACGGCGTTTTCAAGACCGCTCTGAGATCCGTTCCGTCGCTCTCGACCCGCGACGTCATCACTTCGTTTGCAGGTATCCGCGCCCACAGCACCGGCGACGATTTCATCATCGCCCCCAGCGAGAAGGACGCGAAGTTCATAAACGTTGCCGGCATCGAGTCGCCCGGTCTCTCCTCCGCTCCCGCTATCGGTCTTTATGTCTGCGACATGATTCTGCAGGACAAGGGCAAAGTCAGCGAGAAGGCGGACTTCATCCCCGGCAGACCCGCTCCCGTGCGTTTCCGCCACATGAGCGCGGAAGAGCGCAAAGCACTTGTTGAAAAGAACAGCGCATACGGCAGAGTTATCTGCCGCTGCGAGACTATAACCGAGGGCGAGATCCTCGACGCTATCCACGCGCCCGCAGGCGCCATAGACGTTGACGGCGTAAAGCGCCGCACGAGAGCCGGAATGGGTCGCTGCCAGGGCGGCTTCTGCGGTTCAAAGGTAGTCGAGATACTTGCAAGAGAGCTTGGTCAGGAGCTTGATGAGATCACAAAATGCGGCGGAGAGTCAAAGATCCTCTTCGGCAGGACTAAGTGATTTGCGAACTTTCGCAGCATGAAAGGATGAATACTAATGCTTAAATATGATCTTGCCGTTATCGGCGGAGGCCCCGCAGGCATGGCTGCTGCGCTCAAGGCGCGCGAAAGCGGCGTTGAAAAGATAATCATACTCGAGCGCGCAGAGACTCTCGGCGGTATCCTTGAGCAGTGCATACATACCGGCTTCGGTCTGCACTACTTCGGCGAGGAGCTTTCTGGTCCCGAATACGCCGCGCGTTTCATCGAGCTTGTTGAGGACACCGACATTGTCGTAAAGACCGACACAATGGTGCTCTCCATTTCCGACGACAACGTCGTCACCGCAGTCAACAAAGAGGACGGTCTTATCGAGATCGACGCTACCGCAGTCATTCTTGCAATGGGCTGCCGCGAGCGTCCGAGGGGTGCGCTCAACATCGCGGGCACCCGCTGCGCCGGCGTTCTCTCCGCAGGTACTGCGCAGAAATATGTCAACATTGACGGCTATATGCCCGGCAAAGAAGTCGTTATCCTCGGCTCGGGTGATATCGGTCTTATCATGGCGCGCCGCATGACCCTTGAGGGTGCGCACGTCAAGATGGTCTGCGAGCTGATGCCCTATTCGAGCGGACTGACGAGAAACATCGTCCAGTGCCTCAACGATTTTGACATCCCGCTCAAATTGAGCACCACGGTTATCGACATTCACGGCAAGGAGCGCCTTGAGGGCGTCACCATTGCAAAGGTCGACGAGAACCGCCGCCCGATACCCGGCACAGAGGAATATGTCCCCTGCGATACGCTCATGCTTTCCGTCGGTCTTATCCCCGAGAACGAGCTGAGCAAGAACATGGGCATAGAATTTGACCGCGTCACCGGCGGCCCAATAGTCGACGAATACAGAGAGACCACCCACCCCGGCGTTTTCGCCTGCGGCAACGTGCTGCACGTTCACGATCTTGTTGACTTCGTTACCCTTGAGAGCCAGACGGCCGGCGAGGGCGCAGCGAGATACATAAAGAACGGCGGAAATAAAGAGAAGAAATACGTCAAGACCAGAGGCATCAACGGCGTGCGCTACATCGTACCGCAGAAGATAGCCCTCGGCGAGGACGAGGATGTCAAGCTCTTCTTCAGAGTCGGCGACGTTCACAAGAATGCCAAGGTCGTTGTCACCTACAACGGCGAGACGCTCATCAGCAAGAAGCGCCCGAGACTCGCTCCCGGCGAGATGGAGAACGTCATCATCAAGAGCGATATGCTCAAGAACTTTGATGAGAACGGCATAATCGAAATTCAGGTGGAGGAATAATCATGGTAAAAGATATTATTTGTGTCGCCTGCCCCATGGGCTGCCAGATCTCCGTTGAGCTCAGCGACAGCGGAGAGATCCTCAGCGTTACCGGCAACACCTGCAAGCGCGGCGACGCCTATGCGAGAACCGAGTGCACCCACCCCGAGAGAAGCCTGACGACAACTGTCAAGGTCAGCGGCGGCGTTCACCCCGTTGTTCCCGTCAAGTCCGCAAAGGCTGTTCCGAAGGACAAGGTCAAGGACTGCGTCAAGGAGATAGCAAAGCTTGAGATCAAGGCTCCGGTCAAGATCGGCGATGTTGTCTGCGCGAACATACTCGGCACCGGCGTTGATATCGTTGCGACGAACATCTGCCCCGAGGCGTAAAAGACATAGAAAATAAATCGAGCATCCGCAGAACGAAAATTTCTGCGGATGCTTTTTTTTGCGGACGTTTTTTATTTATAATACTGTCAGCTTTTGAAATAGCTTTCAAGGACATCGGACGGATGCTGCCCTCCCGCGAGCTTTTCGAGCACAGCATCGGAATAAATATAAGACCTTTTCGCCGACTTTTCAGAATCGAGGGCAATTTCATTGCCGCTGATTTCAAAATAATATTTATCCCTGCCGTTGTCGTCGCTGAGAACAAGGCGGTTGTCCTTTTCTTCGTAAGTGCCGGTCGAGCAGTCGCTCATGCCGCTCCTGTACAGGGAATAACTGCAGTCCGCGGGCGACAGGACGATTTCGACATAGTCTTTTTGACCGTCGTGTTCGTTCTTGCCGATGTAAGTTATAACATCGGTACGGATAGACTCGGGCGCGAAAAGAGCCTTATTTTTTAAGCACTTATCAGTCTTTTCGGAATCCGCAGAATAGCAGAACTCCCGCACGGAATCGGACTTTTTGGCGAGAAATTCGAGACCGTCTTTTTGCTTTTTGAATGTAAATTTGCTCTGCGAGCCGGAATTTTTCGCGGTAAGTATCAGATAATCGTCATTTTCTTCATAAGTGCCGCTCAGAGCGGCGGAGAACCGATATGACTGCATGAAATTGAAGGTCTTATCCTTTCTGTTTAGCACAAGACCCGCATAGTCGTTATCCGACTTGCAGCCGAAGGACGCCACGCCGTTTTCATCAGCGGAGGCTCTGACTATATCCGCAGAGCCGTCCACGCTGTTTCCGGGGAAAAAGTGCGCCAAGAGTGCCGCACACACGGCGACAACAGCAACAACGCCTATGCAGATAATGCGTTTGGCCGAGCTTTTCATACTGCATCTCCTCTCATGTTAAAACAAAAAATACCGCAGAGAGCCTGCGGTACTTTAAATTACTCATCGAACAAATCGAGTATCATCTCTTTCGGGCGCGCTCCGACGGCGCGGTTGACCAGCTCGCCGTCCTCAAACACGAGCAGAGTGGGTATACTCATAACATCGAACTTTGACGCGAGTTCCGGCTCCTCATCGACATTGACCTTGCCGACCTTTTTGTCGGGATTCTCGGCGGCTATCTCGTCAACTATCGGCGAGACCATGCGGCACGGACCGCACCACGACGCCCAAAAATCGAGCAGGACGGGTTTATCGCTCTGAAGCACTTCTTTATCAAAATTATCTTTTGTAACAGTTATAACTGACATTTCATATTCTTCCTTTCTCTTCACTTCACCGGATATCTTCCGGCATTATTTAGAATAACAGATTTTCAAAAAATATTCAAGCAAAGTGATGATTCGTTCACACAAGTTTAAAATATTGGGTGTACTATATAAAAGTCGATCAATTGACTTTCAATGTGTATTCTGTTAATATCAGTATATAATAAGATCATCTTACGGGAGGTCATAAAATGAGAAATGTTATAAGGATAAACGACGGCTGGCTCTTCACGCTCGACGGGAAGACCGAGACCGTCAATCTGCCGCACACATGGAACGCCTTTGACGGTCAGGACGGCACAAACGGATATCTTCGCACAAAGGCGACATATTCCAAAGAGCTGCCGAAATCGGACAAGAAAACGTTCCTCGAATGCCGAGGAGTCAACTCAAAGGCGGAAGTCAGAGTCAACAACGAGCTTGTCGCAGTCCACGAGGGCGGATATTCCGCATTCAGGGTCGATATCTCCGACTACATCAGATACGGCTGCCGCGTTGACATAACCGCCGACAACTCGCCGGACGAGTCCGTCTATCCGACGATGGCGGACTTCACATTCTACGGCGGCGTTTATCGCGATGTCAATCTTATCGAAGTCCCGGACTGCAGATTCACCATGAACGACTACGGCTCGGACGGAATATACATCACCCCGCGCCGCGTCGGCGAGGACGGCTGGGAGCTGAGCATAAAGGCGCTTATTGACAACGCCGACTGCTCGCACAAGGCTCGCTTCACGCTCATCGACGCCGACGGCAACGAGAAGGCTTCAACAATAGCGGATCTTCGCCCGATAATCAGCGCGAAGCTGCCCGTTGAAGACCCGGTGCTCTGGAACGGCAGGAAGAATCCGTATCTCTACACCGTCAGATGCGAGATTTTTGACAGCACAACACAAGAAGTCACGGACAACATCGATATCAGAACCGGACTCAGAGAATATCATATCGACAGCCACAAGGGCTTCTTCTTAAACGGTGAGCACATCAAGCTCCAGGGCGTCTCCCGCCACCAGGACAGAGAGAACATGGGCAATGCCATAACCGAGAAGCAGCACGCGGAGGATGTCAAGATAATCCTCGATGTCGGCGCGAATTCGGTGCGCCTCGCCCACTATCAGCAGAACAGCTATTTCTATGATCTCTGCGACGAATATGGATTCTATGTGATAGACGAGGCTGACATAGAGGCACATGGTCCAAGTGAATTGTTCTATTCTGATAATAATTGGGATAACAAGGCAGCAAGGTGGAATGAGCCGATCGCCAACAATCCTGAATTCTGTGAATCCATTCTTGACCGCATCAGGCGCTGCGTCATCAGGGACAAGAACCGTGCCAGCGTGGTCATCTGGTCCATGGGAAATGAAAGTGCTTACGGCGTGACATTTGAGGAGGCTCTGGCATGGGTCAAGTCCTATGACAGCTCCCGTCTCAC
>ERZ773131.1116-NODE-1116-length-20537-cov-6.023631_pt1 | contig 20537 bp, 14 predicted proteins | sample MGYA00511082_ERZ773131 | MGnify/ENA primary metagenome ERZ773131 (study PRJEB29015, sample SAMEA2737813) | human gut metagenome | biome: human gut; feature: human-associated habitat; material: faeces | place: China | collected 2012 ... | reverse complement strand
GCCATGATCCAGCCGCTGTCCCTGCGGCGTCAGACGTTTCTGGCCATGCTGGGGCTGGCGGACGAGTTCACAGAGGAGATGGCGCAGGCCGTCACCGAATATGCGGACGCGGCGTCGCAGATCGCGGACCTGACGGCACGAAACGCCTTTGTGACGCGGTTGCCGGACGGCGTGACCTACCGATTCCACCACATGATGAAGGAGTGTGCCCAGCGGACCTTCCGGACGCTGCCGCCGGAATCGCAGCAGAGCTGCCGCCGCCGGTACGGCCAGTGGTACGAGGAACGCGGCCAGTATCTCCAGGCCCTGCGGGCCTACGGCGGGGCGGAGGACTTTGACGGCGTGCTGCGGGTGGTGGAGAAGGACGCGGGAATCCTGCTCGCGTTGCTGCCGCCGGAGCAGGTGCTCTCCTGGCTGGACCGGTGCCTGCCGGAGGTACTGGAGCGGCACCCGCTGGCCATGCTGGTGCTGATGCGCAGCATGTTCAACTGGCGGAATATCCCCAAAATGATGGAGCTGAAGGGCATTCTGCTTGCCGCCATCGGGGAGCATCCGGAGATGCCGGAGGAGGAACGAGGCGATCTGCTGGGCGAGTGCGACCTCATCATGAGCTTTCTGTGCTACAACGACATCAGCGCCATGAGCCGCCTGCACCGCAGCGCCAGCGCGCAGATGTCCCGTCCCGCCATCAGCATCCGCTCGAGCGGCGGCTGGACCTTCGGCTCGCCGTCCGTGCTGATGATGTTCTACCGTGCGCCGGGGAAACTGGCAAGCGAGCTGGCTGAGATGGACGAGTGCATGCCGCACTATTACAGGATCACCGACGGTCACGGACAGGGCGCGGAGACGATCATGCGGGCGGAGGCGCTGTTCTGCCGGGGGCGCTTCACCGATGCCCATATCGAATTGGAGCGCGCCTATGCCCAGATCAGGGACAACGGGCAGGAGAATATGGCGCTCTGCTGCGATTTTCTGGCGTGGCGGCTTTCTCTCTGCGCGGAGGTGGAGCCGGAGCTGACCCTTGAGGAGCGCCGTGCGGCGCTGCTGCGGCTGCACAACGCCTCGTGGCTCAACATCTGGAACGCCACAGCCGCGTATTATCATGCGCTGCGGGGCGAGCCGGAGAAGATACCGGAGCTGTTTGCGCAGCACAGGCTTTCCGCGATCAATATCCTTGCGCCGGGCAAGCCCATGATGGAGATGATCGAGAATCAGGTGTATCTGGCGCAGGGCGCCTGTGCCAAGGTCATCGGCCGCAGCGAGGGGCTGCTGGCGATGTGCGAGGGGATGCACTACGCGCTGGTGGCGCTGCATGTCCGCATCCAGACCGCCGCCGCCTACGAGCGGCTGGGCAAGCACGCGGAGGCGCGGGCGCTGCTGCGGCAGGCGCTGTCCGATGGGGAGCCGGACGGACTTGTGATGCCCTTCGTGGAGAACTACGACGGGCTGGCGCCCTTGCTGGCGCAGGAGATACGAAGCGATCTGATCGACAGGATCGTGGAGCTGGGCGAAGCATCCCGGCAGCGGAAAGTGAGGAACGTCAGACCCCGTGCGCTGTCCGCGCTGACGGAGAGGGAGTTCGAGATCGTGCGCCTGATGGCGCAGCGGCTGAGCAACCGCGAGATCGCGGAACGGCTGTTTCTCACCGAGGGCAGCGTGAAGCAGTACGTCAAGCAGATCTACTCCAAGCTGCATATCGACGGGGATACCCGCACCAAGCGCAGGCGGCTGAACGAGCTGCTGGAAGCAAAAGCCTAACCAATGGGGAATGGTCATCCATACAAATCCACCGTACAATGTCTGTACGGTGGATTTTTTGCCGCTATGAGATAAGAGGAAGGGAGGACGCGCCTTTGAACCGAAGGTATCTCACAGCCGTTGCACCGTTGGCTGACTACATTCTGCAGGTCGATTTTGTGTCCGGCAGCCGTCTGCTTCTGGATATGAAGCCATACCTGGACAAAATGCGCTTCTGCACGCTTTCCGATCCGCAGGTGTGGAACAGCGCCGTGACCAACGGCATCTTCGTTCGCTTCGGCAACGTGGAGCTCAGCCACAACGAGATATTGTCCATGGCGGAGCAGGAGCCTTGAATTATCAGGAAAAAGGAGAAAGACGATGAAAAGAATGAAAAAGTATCTGACCCTGCTGCTGGCGCTGGTGTTGTGCCTGAGCATGACCGCCTGCGGCAGCGACGGCGCAGACGAGGATAATCTGTACGATGTCCCGGATTCCTTTGAGGGGCTGGTCAAAGACAGCGAGCAGATGGCCAACCTCTACGTCTACGGCGGCGCATGGAGGGGCGAGGACGGCAGCACCATGATCGTGGCCACCAGTGAAAGCGGCGATGAGGTGCGCTTCGCCCTGTATGACGCCGACGAGGAGGTGACGGCCAGCGGCTTTATCCAGTTCGTGCCGGAGTACGACTACGACTACTTCTACAACGAGCACGACGGCGTGGCCTACCGCAGCTGGTTTGACGAGGTGGGCGCGATGTATGTGGCGGCCATCGGCACATTTACGAAGCTGACGGGCGACGCGCCGGGCGAGAACATCGGCGACGGCGATTACGGATTCCTGGCCGGTGTGTGGTATCAGGATGGGGAGCCGGGCGCAGCCAGCATCATTGAGTTCGACGCGTCCGGCAGCTGGACGCTTTTGGAGCGTCCCGGCGGCGACGGCGACCCCGCCGTGGTGGACAGCGGCACCATTGAGGTGGATCCCGACGGCGCGGGAACGTATTTCGCCGTTTCCGACATGTATGAGGACGTGGTCTACGACATGACGCTGGTGGGCGACGATGTGATCTACTGGGGCGGAGAGTACGACTACTATCAGAAGATGGCGTAAGCGCTGCGGAAAGGGAGAGAGGTATGAAAAAGCGATTTGCAATTGTATTGGCGCTGCTGATGGCGCTGACGCTTGCCGCCTGCGGCGATCAGAATGACGACCCCAATGATGTGGTGGGCGGCGATTGGCGCGTGACCGGCGTTGTCCGGGACAGCGGCAGCATTACCCGTAACGGCGGGGATATCGACGTGCTGGTGTGCGTCAACGCGGACAGTGCCGACTTCTGCTACGACGACGAGACGTATGCCATATACGACTATGTGGACTATCCCATCACGCTGCAGGGCGACCCGTGGGAGGAGTTCCGGAGCATCGACTTCGCTGACCGGAACGGTGACGGCGACAGCGACGTGGCCATGCTGTTTGAGCTGGATGGTCAGCAGGTGCTGATGGTGTGGTTCTGGGATGCGGACACCGAGGGATTTGTGTTCCAGCCGGAGGAGTCCTCCGTGGAGGACTTCGGTGGGGAGAGCGTGTCCCACGTGGGCTTTGAGGGCACGTGGTATCTGGATGGCGACGAAACAGAGGAAAGCGTCATTATCATCGGCGTTGTGGGCGACTGGGTGCTGTATGACCAGCAGGGCGACACCCGCACCGCCATCGACAGCGGGCTGCTCCGCGTGGTGGACGAGACGCAGGGACACTATGCCGCCGATTCCGAGCAGTTTGACGGCGTCTCCTACATCATCGCCACGGCCGGGGACAACGGCATGTACTGGGGCGTCACCGGCGACTATGACTACTACGAACGCCTGGACTGAGGGCAAACAGGGACAGAATACAATAAAACAACGCGGGCTATGCCCGCGTTGTTTGTTGTATATTCAGACTCAGTCGGCGTCCTTGCTGGTGGCCTTGTCGAAGATCTCCACGGCCTCGGCGTTGGGAGCCGGCGTCAGCTTGGTCACCACAACGGCGACAATCAGGCTGGCGATGAAGCCGGGCACGATCTCAAACACGCCGGTGGAGGCGGTCAGACCGGTCAGCAGCCAGCCCAGATCCACCACGAAGCCGGAGACAACACCGGCCACGGCGCCCTTGTAGTTAAAGCGCCGCCAGAACAAAGACAGCAGGATGGTGGGGCCGAAGGAGGCACCGAAGGCGCCCCAGGCGTTTTCCACCATGTCCATGATGGCCTGGGCACCGCTGCCCTTGGAGTTGGCGATGAAGAAGGCGATCGCGGACAGCACCAGCACCAGAACACGACCCACCATCAGCGTCTCCTTCTCCGTGGCGTTCTTGCGGAAGAAGGGCTTGTACAGGTCGGCGGTGAAGGAGCTGGACGCCACCAGCAGCTGGGAGTCCGCCGTGGAGATGGAGGCGGCGATGATGGCCGCCAGCAGCAGGCCGCAGATGCCGGCAGGGAAGAAGCGGCGGGACATGGCGATGAAAACCAGCTTCTGGTTGCCCGCCGTCAGCAGCTCCTCGCCCATGACCATGCGGCCAAAGTAGGCGATCAGCACGGCGGCGAGCAGGGAGATGATAACCCAGACAATGGCCACGGTGGAGGACTTGCGGATCATGGAGGGCTTCTTGATGGACATGAAGCGCACCAGAATGTGGGGCATACCGAAGTAGCCCAGACCCCATGCCAGCGTGGACGCGATGTCCAGCAGACTGTAGGAGGTGGCGGTGTTGTCTGCCGCATTGTGGCTTGCAGCCATGGTCAGGTAGCCGGGCAGGCTGCGGGCGTTGTCCAGAACCACGTCCCAGCCGCCTGCCACGCTGACACCATACACCAGCACTGCGATCAGCGCCATGCTCATGACAACGGACTGGATCAGGTCGGTGGTAGACACAGCGCGGAAGCCGCCCATGATGGTGTAGCCCACAATGACCACAGCGGACAGGATCATGGCCGCCATGTAATCCACGCCAAACAGGCTGTTGAACAGCTTGCCGCAGGCGGCAAAGCCGGAAGCGGTGTACGGGATGAAGAACACGATGATAATGACCGCGCCCAGCGCGTTGAGCAGGTTGCGCTGGTCATGGAACCGCAGGGAAAGGAACTGCGGCACCGTGATGGCATCCAGATTGGCCGAGTAGCGGCGCAGGCGGCGGGCCACGATGAGCCAGTTGAGCCATGTGCCCACAGCAAGGCCGATGGCCGTCCAGCCCGGCGACGCGATGCCGGTGAGATATGCAAGGCCCGGCATACCCATCAGCAGCCAGCTGGACATATCGCTGGCTTCGGCGCTCATAGCCGTGACCAGCGGGCCCATCGTGCGGCCGCCGAGGTAGAAATCGCTGCTGTCCTCGTTGGATTTGCTGTAGACAAAGCCAACCAGCAGCATTCCCACCAGATAGATCACAATGGTGGCAATGATGCAGATATTGATCATTTGATTACCCCTCTCTTTCTTCCCCTCAACGGGAACATATCTTAAATATTACCACAAAAACCTGCATTCCTGCAAGCTTTTCGGGCAATTCAAGAGCACAAACTGCTGTTTTTCCGGGTTTTGAACAGAAAAAGCAGCATTTCTGGTGCAAAATCCATCAGAAACACTGCCGTCGTAAATTGATATCCGCAGCCCGGCGTAAAACCGTATCCGTGTTGAACCAAAAAAGCACCCTCTGCCATGGCCTTGTAAGGGTCAGCAGCGGGTGCTCTTTTTGGTTTATGTCCGTACAAAGAAATCCGGGAACCGTTCCAATATCTTCTGGAAATTCTCGCGGTACATGCCAAGGTGATGCTCAAACAGGGCTTCTACGTCCACGTCCAGCGGCAGGCCGTCCCGCAGGTAGCCAAAGATCTGCTCGTGCTCTTTCTGCACCGAGGCAATATTTCCCCGGCAAAGGGCCGAGTCCAGATACCGCACACGGTCCATATGGGAAGTAACGTTGTGCATGGCCTCCCAGATGCGGTCGTAGCCGGAATCGTGGTACAAAAGCCTGTGGAAGTCGTTATCCAGCGAGATGAAGAAGTCATCTGCTGCATCCTGATCCAGATAAAGGTCTTCGTTCTGCCGGTTCAGCAGTTCCTGAAATTCGTTCAGCTGTTCCCTTGTCAGCTTTCCGGCCAGCCCGCGCAGCAGCGCCGGTTCCAGAATGCGGCGCATGGCAAAGCCTTCGTTCAGGTATGGAACGCTGATCTTGGACACAATGCTGCCGCGCTGCGGCAGAACATCCACAAGCCACTCGCTTTTCAGCATCATCAGCGCTTCGTGTACCGGTGTGCGGCTCATGGCCAGCTGTTCGCACAGTTCGGCCTCGCTCAGCTGACAGCCCGGCTGCAGCTGCAAGGTCATAATATTTTTGCGCAGCATACGGTAGGCGTAAGCCCGGTTATTTTCGTCCATTCTGCGCACGTCCAGCAGCAGCGGCAATGCGCTGGCCTTTTCTTCTCTCATAGCAGTTCCCTTTTTTGCTTGCCGTAATTTTACCGCAGGGCGCACCGCCCCGCAGACATCTGAAATCATTCTTATTATAAAGCATCCCGCGGCACATGTCAAAAAGAATAAACATCCACCAGCCGAGCTGGTGGTTTTTCCTATGCGGGCATAGCCCTCTATTCTTGACCATGCGTCAAACGCACAAGATAGACATTGTCAGTTGCCAACGAATTATCGGATAGGTTCTTCTGAAATTTTGCAAAGTGCGCTTTTATTGATTTTAAGTCGCTCTACGAGCTTCATAGCTCGCAAACTTTAATTAGTACTCATACTTTAATTAGTACTCATACAATATAGCTTCTACTATTCCAAAATTCTTCGTTTGAGTTTTATTACTCACCGATATAATCTTTATCGAACCACCCGCCTAGCGAGTGGTTTTAGATATACAAAAAGACGCTTTGCGATCTCTCGCGAAGCGTCTTTGCCTTTGATGCTTAAGGTATAGCGTTTTCTGTTATTTCTTTCAATCCGAAAATCGCAACAACTTTTTACCTCTGTATTTTCTTGTTTTGTAAAGTTATACAAAGTCCTTCCTTGATTTTTGTCAAAATTAAAAGTCACGCGTCCCGATCCATATTCTGTACTTTTTTATTTGCTCTTTGTCATTTTATTTTTGAATAAGTATTACTTCTGCCATTATTCTGCAATAAACTTTCCAAAATCAAGTCCAGAACACTATACTGTCACGCCCAGTTCATCCGGCCGTAGCGGGTGGTCAGCTGGCAGATCTCCTTTTGGAGCTTCTTTGTCAGCTGGGTCTTTTTCAGCCGCCAGCGCCAGTTCTGGCCCACGGTGGAGGGCTTGTTGATGCGGGCAGAGTTGTCCAGCCCCAGCCAGTCCTGCATGGGAACGATGCAGGTCGCCGCTGCGCTGCGCAGGATCAGTGCGATCATGCTTTTATAGAGCTGCTCTTCCGGGGTAGCGTAGTCGTACAGATAGTCCCGCACCATGGCGCGCTCGGCATCGGTGACAGTCTGATACCACGATACCAGCGTCTCGTTGTCGTGGGTGCCGGTATAGGCCACGCTGTTCACCGGGTAGTTGTGGGGCAGATAGTCGCTGGCACTGCCGGTGTCGCGGGAGTCAAAGGCAAATTCCAGCACCTTCATGCCGGGGAAACCGCTGTCCCGCACCAGCTGACGCACCGTCTCGCTCATATAACCAAGATCCTCCGCAATGATCTCCCGCTTGCCCAATGCCTGCTCCACGGCACGGAACAGCTCGATGCCGGGGCCTTTCTCCCAGTGGCCCTCTGCCGCGGTCTCGCTGCCGTAGGGGATGGAGAAATACTCATCGAAGCCGCGGAAGTGGTCGATGCGCACCACGTCGTACAGCTCAAAGCAGTACCACAGGCGGGTGATCCACCACTGATAGCCGGTTTCGCGGTGGGCTTCCCAGCGGTAGAGCGGATTGCCCCAGAGCTGACCGGTGGGCGAAAATCCATCCGGGGGAACACCAGCCACCGCCGTGGGCAGATTTTCCCCGTCCAGCTGGAACAGCCCCGGGTTTGCCCATGCATCCGCCGAATCCAGCGCCACATAGATGGGGATATCGCCGATGATCCGGATACCTTTGCTGTTGGCGTAGGCTTTCAGCCTGCGCCACTGCTCATCGAACTTGAACTGGAGATACTTGTGGTACTCCACCTCAAAATACAGCTCCCGGCGGTAGTAGTCCATGGCAGGCTGCCAGCGCAGACGGATGTCCTCGGCCCACTCGATCCACGGCTTGCCCTCAAAGCGGTCCTTCACCGCCATGAACAGGGCAAAATCATCCAGCCACCACTTGTTTTTCTCACAGAACGCCGTAAACACTTCGTTGTGGCCGATGTCGCTGCGGGAGTACGCCAGCCGCAGCAGACGGCCGCGCTCGGTGTACAGGCGGCTGTAGTTGATGTCATCTGCCTTGCGGCCGAAGTTTGCCTTTTTGCACTCGTCGGCCGTCAGCACCCCTTCCTCCACCAGTGCATCCAGACTGATGAAATACGGATTGCCCGCAAAGGCGGAAAAGCTCTGATAGGGGCTGTCGCCGTAGCTGGTAACACCCAGCGGCAGGATCTGCCAGTAGGTCTGCCCGGCTTCCTTGAGCCAGTCCACAAAGTCGTACGCCTCCTGCGAGAAGCAGCCGATGCCGTAAGGGGACGGCAGACTGCTGATGGGCAGCAAAATGCCTGCACTTCTCTGCATCTTCATTTCCTTCTTCCTTTATAACTCGATCAGAACACCCGCGTGGTCGGATACCTGCGGCTCCTGCAGGCCGTTGAACACCACCCGGGTGCTTTTTACAGCGATCGCCTGGGAGCACCAGATCTGGTCGATGCGCTTTTTTGCCGCCGCATCCGGGGCATCCCGCCAGCCATCAATGGCCTGCACGACGGTGTAGCCCTCATCCCGCTGCTGCGCCAGACGGTAGGTGTCCTGCCAGCCGCTGCGGAGCACAAGGTCGTAGCCCTCGCCCCGCACGTCGGCCTCGCTGTTGAAGTCTCCCAGCAGAAAGGCGGTCTTTTTTGCGCCTGCCGCCCGGGACAGCGTTTCCCACTGGGCGGCAAAAGGCTCCACTTCGTCCTTCCACCAGCCCAGATGCACTGTATAATACCAGACATCTCCTGCACAGATGCCCAGGGCGCGGCGGGTCCTCCAGTTGCTGTAATCGCCGGACTTGCTCAGCAGCAGATTTTCGGCAGCGGTGATGGGTGCACGGCTGAATACCGCCATGCCCTCATCGTACTTGTCGTAGCCGATCTTTGCCGGGAGCCAGCTCCAATGGTACTGCACGCCCCGCTTTTCCAGCATCCGGGCCACGGCTGCAGCGTGGTTGTCCGCTTTCAGCGGAACCCCATTGCCGGGACAGGGAAAATACCCCGCCGGAATCTCTCCCAGCAGCGGAGCGGCGGCGGTCTGGTTCACCTCCTGCAGGGCGAACACCTCCGGCTGCTCCCTGGCAATAAAATCCACAAAGATCTCCCGCTTTGCCTCATAGTCCGGCTCGATGAGGCTGTGGGTATTCAAAGTCAGCAGTTTCATAGTTTTTTACAGAATATCATTGATATCAGATTTCAGAACGTCTGCCTTGGGGCCGTACACAGCTTGAATGCCGTCGCCCTTCACCAGCAGGCTCAGAGCGCCCTCGGCCTTCCATGCGGCAAGGTCGGCGACCTTGGCGGGGTCCTTCACGGTAACACGCAGACGGGTCATGCAGGCATCCACCAGCACAATGTTCTCCCGGCCGCCCAGCAGGGCGATGATGCGCTCGGCCTGGCCGTTATCGGACTTTTTGTCTGCTTTCTTCTCGGCCTTGGTGTCGGCTGCGGCATCGTCTGCGTTGTCATCGGTGTAGTTGCCCAGACGGCCCGGCGTTGCCAGCTTGAGCTTGCCGATCATAAAGTAGGCCACGAAATAGCCGATGACAAAGAACGCCACCACGCAGAGTACAAAGTTGATGATGTCGCCGCCCAGACCGGCCTGCAGGGACATGGGGATACGGGTGATGAATTCCAGATTGCCGAAAGAGTGCAGGCGCAGATGGATGATGCCTGCCATGGCAAAGGCACAGCCCTGCAGCAGTGCGTACACGATGTACAGCGGCATAGCGCAGAACATGAACATAAATTCCAGCGGCTCGGTCACACCGGTGAGGAACACAGCCAGCGCGGTGGAGATGAACATGGACTTATAGTTTGCGCGCTTGTCGGCATCCACACGGCGGAACATGGCCAGGGCGATGCCCAGCAGCAGACCGGTTGCGCCGATCATCTGGCCCACCTTGAAACGGGCGGGGGTAACGGTGGTCAGCAGGTTGTTGTAAGCGGCCATGTCACCGGCTTTCTTGAAATTGATGAGGTCGTTGGCCCATGCCAGCCACAGCGGGTCCTGACCAAACACCTGGCTGCCTGCGTTGACACCGGTTGCAATGGTGTAGGTGCCGCCGAAGGAGGTGTAGTTCATGGGGATGGTCAGCATGTGGTGCAGACCGAAGGGCAGCAGCAGACGCTCCAGCGTGCCATAGATGAACGGAGCCAGAACGGGAGAAGTCTCGGAAGAGTTTGCGATCCAGATGCCGAAGTTGTTGATGCCGGTCTGGACCACAGGCCAGAACAATGCCAGCACCATGGAAATGACCACAGAATAGGCAATGACCACCATAGGCACAAAGCGCTTGCCGTTGAAGAAGGCCAGTGCATCCGGCAGCTTGCGGAAGTTATAGTATTTATTGTAAGCCACGCCGCCCACAAAACCGGCAATGATGCCCACGAACACGCCCATGTTCAGGGCCGGGGCACCCAGCACGGAGGTGAAGTAGCCGTTGACGGCGATCTCCTGCCCGAACAGGGTGTGGGTCACGGCGTTGGGGTCTGCCAGCATGGCGCTGGTAACGCCGAAGATGTTGCCGGTGATGACGTTGATGAGCGCAAAGGCCAGCACAGCCGCAAAGGCACCGCCTGCGCGTTCTTTTGCCCAGCTGCCGCCGATGGCCACGGCAAACAGGATGTGCAGATTGTTGATGACCGCCCAGCCAATGTTCTCCATGGTGGTGCCAATGGTCATAACTGCCGCAATGTCACCGCCGCCCATCTGCACCAGCTTGCCCAGACTGATCATCAGGCCGGCAGCGGGCATGACGGCGATGACGGTCATCAGCACCTTGCCCAGCTTCTGTAAGAAGTCGAAGTTGATAAGCCCCTTTTTCCCCGGAGCTGCTTGTGTTGTTGCCATAATGTTCCTCCTTGTTTCCTTTTGCGCCGTTTTACGCAATCGTTGCGCTTCTGTTGCGTAACTTTACGCAACAAGAATAATCCAACTCTGCAATTTTTACAAGAGTTTTCTAGGTCAAAAATATATTTTCTTCTTTTTGCACAACAGCCCGCAAGTTTCTTTGTTGAAAACATCGAAAGTGCGCAAAGGGTGCGGTTGCATGATCTGCGCAAACTCGTGCGCAAGTCATTGACATTGCGTGCAAACCGCTTTACAATAGACCTATTACATCAGGGAGGAACAGACCATGGCAGTTACCATCAAGGATGTGGCAGCAGCGGCGGGGGTTTCGCCCTCCACCGTGTCCCGCACCTGCAAGGACAGCCCTTCCATCAGCCGGGAAACCAAGGAGCGGGTGCGCCGCATTATGGCACAGCTGGGCTATGAGCCGAACTTTGAGGCCGAACCGGTGGAGGCATTTTCCAAGACCATCGGCATCATTCTGCCCTCCTCCCAGCGGGATGTCTACGAGAACGCCTTCCATCTGGAGATCATCCGCGGCATCGGGCAGTTCTGCAACCAGCGGCGGTATGTGAACACGGTCATCACCGGGCAGGACGATACCGAAGTTCTGGATGCCATCCAGAGCATGGTGGCCAACGCGCAGGCAGATGGCTTTATCCTGCTCTATTCCAAAAAGGACTGCCCGGTGGCAGCCTACCTGCGCAGCGAAGGGCTGCTCCATGTCATTGTGGGCAAGGCGGCGCAGTCTGCAAACCAGACCATCTATATCGACAACGACAACGCCCTTGCCGGTGAGGAAGCCACCGATTACCTCTATGAAATGGGCCACCGCCGCATTGCCTATTTCGGTGTCAGCAACGCCATGCTGTTTTCGGCAGAGCGCAGACGCGGCTACCAGATGTCCCTGCTCAAGCACGGCATCACCCCCCGGGAGGAGGACTGTGTGGAGGTCAACACCCTGAACGATGCTTACGAGGAGCCGCTGAAGTCTCTTCTCACCGCACCGGACCATCCCACAGCCATGCTGGTCAGCGATGACATTCTGGCCGTGGTGCTGGAACAGTTCTGCGGCAAACTGGGGCTGCGCGTCCCGAAAGACCTTTCCATCGTGTCCTTCAATAACTCGCTGTTCTCCCGCATCACCAGCCCGCAGCTGACCACCGTGGACGTGAACCCCTATCAGCTGGGCATGGAGGCCGCCAGCCAGACCATCAACCACATCGAGAACCCGAATCTGCTGGCAACAGGGAAATATGCGTCAGACTGCTCCCTCGCAACGTATGGTCGATTTCACACGAAAGAAACTCAGCTACGATCTTCCGGCTACCTCTTATAGTCCGGGATTAGTATCTTCTCCCCTTCATTTCTGGATGCCCTCTTTCCTGAGTGAACGCCTGAGCAAAGGGTTCCAGCTTTTCGGGAAGAGTTCACGTGGCTTTCTCACTAACGAAGCAGTCATGATTGCCGTAGAAACACGTACCTCCTCCCCCGTACGTATCGTACGCGATAAAGATACCCTGCAACATCTTACCATGGAAGGTCTCTTCCCCTGTGGAGAAGGTGCCGGATATGCCGGAGGTATTGTCTCAGCGGGAATTGACGGAGAGCGATGTGCTGAAGCCGTAGCCAATTATTTAAACCATTAATTACCTTATTATATGCACCACCTGCCGGAAATAGCCATCATTGAGCCCAACACGCTGACGGCCCTCGGACTACGTACGATTCTGGAAGAACTTATTCCCGAGGCAGTCATACGTACGTTTTCTTCTTTTGAAAAACTGATAGACGATACACCCGACATGTATGCACATTATTTTGTGTCGGCCAATGTGTATTTTGAGCATACGTCATTTTTTTTAGAAAGAAAGCCCAAGTGCATTGTACTCTCTGCAGGAGAACCTCCCTTGCTGACAGGTATTCCAAGCCTGAACATTCTTCTTCCACAGGAGCAACTGGTAAAAACCATCATGCAGACCCGAAAACGAGGCCACGAGCTGACGCATCATCCCGTAACGCCTCCTGCCACCGATGCAGAACATGAACTAAGTGCCCGAGAGATTGAGGTGCTCAGGCTTGTGACTAAAGGGTTAATTAACAAAGAGATAGCAGACAAGCTACACATTAGTCTGACTACGGTTATTTCCCACCGGAAAAACATCACAGAAAAATTGGGTATTAAGTCCGTATCCGGCCTGGCCATCTATGCGGTCATGCACGGATACGTAGAAGCCGACAGTATATAAAGTTTATTTAAATAACTTCGGCAACCAATTATTCAAATATTTTCGCCAGTTGCGCCATTCATGCCCGCCATCCGTCTCTGCATATTCATATTTATACCCATGACGATCAAGCAACTGACGAAACTCCACATTGTCCTGATATAAAAAATCTGCATTTCCGATAGCTATAAAATACAGTTTTGGAGCTGCCGCAAACTGAGTTGCTAACTTTTCCTCCAGATTCTTATAGATATAAGTGTTCTCTCCTTTCGACTCACGGTTAATTGCCGCAGAAAAGAGTCCTACATAATCAAACTTGTCCGGATAATTGGCAGAGATATACAATGAATGAAATCCTCCCATCGACAATCCGGCAATTGCCCGATGCGCCTTATCGTTTATCGTCCGGTAATGACTTTCCACAAAATTCATAATATCCGGAAATGCTTTCTCATAAGACCCCTCCATGGTTTTCGGATTCATGAAAGAAGGTTTGTACATGCTGTTAGGATATTCCCCCGGTACAGCCTGCTGTGCCCCATTTCCATTCGGCATCACTACAATCATTGGCTCTGCTTTTCCTTGTGCTATCAAATTATCCAAGATCTGTACAGCACGCCCCAGTTCACTCCAGGCATTCTCATCTCCTCCGGCCCCGTGCAACAAATAAAGAACCGGGTAACGTTTTGTCCCTTCCTCATAACCAGCTGGGGTATATACCGTCATCCGACGACGTTCCATCCCCAAAGAAGGGCTCGGATACCACACCTTCGCAACCGTCCCATGAGGTACTTCCCGAACAAAATAATTCTCAGACAAAGCTCCATCCACAAGAAAATAGTTCATGTAAGTAGCTATATCACGAAGCATATATACATTGGAGGGATCAAGCATACGCACGCCATCCACATAAAAGCAATAAGTATGCAGTTCGGGCGCAGGCAAAGCAACCGTATAGCTCCACACACCATTCTCTCCTTTTTCCATCCGTTGACGTCCTGCCATTTCTACCTCTCCCAATGGAGTCTGCTGTCGGGACTTTTCAAAGAAGTCTGTTTCTACCCATACTTCCCTGGCCTCAGGAGCCAGCAGACGAAAAGTCACAGTTTGATTCTTTACTTCGGGAGAAATAAGATCTCCCGTATTGACAGCCACAGTTTCCTGTGCCCAAGCGGAGAGCGAGAAAATACATACCGCTACCAAACTCAAAAATTGTTTCATTCTTTTCATACGTTAATCCTATTACTACGTACAAAAATAAGCAAAATCCTCATTTATTAGGATTGCCCGTCCAAGCAAATTGGCGTTACTTTGCAGCCGTTAACTAAACTATATCTTTCAACAGAATGAAAAAAAATATTGCTATTGTTTCGTTACTGGCTGTTTCTATAAAGAGCGCCTTGGCAGGTCCGGTATCACCTGAGAACTCTCTACCTAAAGATACAACAAAGGTTATTGACATAGAAGAGGTTGTGGTTATTGCTACTCCGAAGGAGAACAACCGTCTGCGTCAGCAAGCCACTTCGTCAACTTCCTTCTCACAAAGTGCAATGCGCAATAATTCGGTAACCTCTGTAAAATCATTGTCTGCACTGGTTCCGAACTTATTCATTCCAGACTATGGTTCTAAACTGACGACTTCGGTTTACATCCGAGGCATCGGCTCGCGCATCAATACACCGGCTGTGGGACTTTATGTGGACAATATTCCCTTTATCGACAAATCGGCCTTCGATTTCAATTATTCTGATATTGAACGTATCGACGTAATGCGAGGTCCGCAAGGAACGCTCTACGGACGTAATACCATGGGAGGACTTATCCGTGTGTTTACCAAATCACCGTTTACGTATCAGGGAACAGACCTTCGTTTAGGTGCTGCCACCTACAACAATTACAATGCCTCACTTACGCATTACCATCGTATTTCCAATCAGTTTGCCTTTTCTGTGGGATTGTTTTATGACCACAAAGGAGGTTTCTTCAAAAACGACTTTAACGGAAAACGAATTGATACGGACAATGAGTTCGGCGGACGTATACGTGCCATTTATTTGCCGACCGAAAACCTGAAGCTTGACTTTACCGTGAACTACGAATATACCAACCAGGGCGGCTATCCGTATGAATACACAGGTAAAGTCAGCGGAGAAGAAGACCGTGCCGACTACATCGGCCGTATCTCTTACGACAATGCCTGCGGATACAAACGAAACTTGCTGAACACCGGACTGAACCTGGAATATCAAGCCGACAATTTCATTCTTAGTAGCGTAACCGGTTTCCAGTACCTGCGCGACCACATGGACCTGGACCAGGACTTTACGGAGCAGAACATCTACACCATGATGCAGAAGCAGAATTCCAAGACACTTAGCGAAGAAATCGTGTTGAAATCCAAACCCGGACGCCGCTGGCAGTGGACTACCGGAGTGAGCGGATTCTATCAGTGGTTGGATACAGAGGCTCCTGTCACCTTCCAGAAGGACGGAGTAAACTGGCTGAATTCTACCATCAACACAAACGCCAACAAATACATGCCCGCAATATCAATGGGTCCCATGAGCATGAAGTTAAACTTCAATGACATAATTAACGGTGAACAACTTGCCATTCCAGGAAAATTCAGCACACCGATTTTGAATGGTGCCATTTTCCACCAGTCCACTTTCAATGACCTGTTCGGGCTGGAAGGACTCTCTTTCACTGCCGGTCTCCGTATGGATTATGAAAGCCTGAAACTGGATTACTATAGTGGCTGCCAATTCACACATACTTACTCATTGAACGGTACATTGACTCCAGCCAACAAAGTAATTGAGATGATTCCGGCAAAAGAATTCAACGTAAACAACAGTTATAATGGAAAGCTGTCGCACGACTACATCCAGCTGTTGCCTAAATTCGCCTTGCAATACGACTTTGATTCACGCAACAACATCTACGCGAGTGTATCTAAAGGATACCGTTCGGGAGGATACAACATCCAGATGTTCTCTGACCTGTTGCAGAATGACATGCAGGCAAGCATGATGAAAGACGTAGCAGGCGTAACGATTCCAGCTCTCGAATCAGCGCCCATAAAAGATGAACAGAAACAAAAAATTATCGGTATTCTGAACGGTATGGCTCAAAGCCCGCAAACAGACGTAAAGGCAGCTACCCTTTACAAGCCGGAGTATTCATGGAACTACGAAATCGGTTCTCACCTCACCCTGTTCAACGGAAAGTTACAAGCCGACCTCTCAGCTTTTTACATGGACACTCGCGACCAGCAGTTGTCACGCTTTGCAGAAAGTGGATTGGGACGTATCACGGTAAATGCCGGAAAGAGCCGTAGCTTAGGTGCGGAAGCCAGCTTACGCGCACAGCTCACTGACCAGTTCAGCCTGAACGGAAACTACGGATATACATACGCCACCTTCACTGATTATGTGATAAGTGAAACAGAAAACTATAACGGCAACTATGTACCCTTTGTTCCTAAACATACATTTGCCGTAGGCGGACAATACATTTTCCCACTGCACAAGAACGCTATTCTGGACAACATCACCCTGGATGCCAACTATCGCGCTGCAGGCCGCATCTACTGGACAGAACAGAACAATGCCAGTCAGGCACTTTACGGCACATTGAACGGCCGACTCAGCTTGAACAAGGGTAACGGACAAATCGGTTTCTGGGTAAACAATGCCTTAAACAAAGATTATCAGGCTTTCTACTTTGAAACAATGAGCCGTGGATTCGCACAAAAAGGACGTCCCGTACAAGTGGGAATTGACATCCGTTGCCGCTTCTAAAAAACGCAAGGACGTTTTATTCAAAACGCAAGTGCGTTTCAACTAAAACGTAAGTGCATTTAAGACAAAACGCAAGGACGTTTGATGTGAAACGTCCTTGCGTTTTATTCTATAGAAAACCCTATTAGCTTCTTAATCGATAACTAATTGATAATCAAGATAAACGGAATTATTCCAAAGAGCTGTTTTTCCGTGGAAGCATGTCTGCCGAAGGGCATTCATAGTTACTAATCGGTAATTTTACCTTTTTCAATTCTTTCAATTTGAATACAGGAGCCTCTACCCCTTCAGGATACTTCATGTGAGAATAGGTACGAAAATATTCCAGACACGCATCTTTCCACCATACCGCATCATTCGCCTGAATATCCAGCCGTTTAGCCACCGCCTGAAAACGCTCCTCATCCACATACGGTTTCATCTGGTTCCACACTTTCTGGAACTCACGCACTTTATCAACGCCTTGCTGATATTTATAACACAATTCATCCCAAAGAGTACGTCCAGACTTTAATGAATGATTCCAGTCTACATGATGAAACCACAACAAAAATTCTTCCGGACATAGCTCCAATGAATTGAATACGTGAACTAAAGAGTCTGGATACTGAGACACCGCATCACTTCCAGAACGACTCCGGTCAAATCCCAAACCTTTTTTGTCTGCCTGATGATAATACGACGACAACCAATCTGCACGAGCACCCGATACCTCACACCAGGGTTCCGGTCCGTAATGATGACTCCAGGCAAAAATATGATGTAATCCTAACGGCATCATGTAATCTACCACCGCCTCCCGACTATCCATCATGACTTGCGTCATGGGCTCTACGAATTTAGGGTCGGACGTAAAAGTCTGTGCCAGCCACTCTTTAGCTATTTCTTCAGAAGAAAGCAAAGGATTCCATGCCAACCGACCATACGCATACCAGTTAGCCTGCGCAAAATCATGTCCGCACCAGTTGGTATCATCACCTATATTGGCCACTCCAGCCACCCCTTTTAAAGAAGCAGGAGACACATAACGATAAAACTCCTTCCACATAGTAGCCAGGTAAGCCAGATGATTGGAATGCCCTAAGTACTCCTGTGTAACCTGAAATTCAGCCATCAACGGGGTGTGGGGCATCGCACCAAACAACGGACTGTAAGGTTCTCTCGGCTGGAAGTCAATCGGACCGTTTTTCACCTGCACAATCACATTATCCAAAAATTTTCCATCCAAAGGTTTAAACTCCAGATAAGCCTGTTTGGCTCTGTCGGCATCCGACGGACTGTACACAAACGCACGCCACATCACGATTCCTCCGTAGGGTTTCAGGGCCCTTGCCATCATATTCGCTCCTTCGGCATGCGTACGCCCGTAATCGCACGGACCAGGCTGTCCTTCTGAATTAGCCTTGACCAGAAAACCTCCAAAATCAGGGATAAGACTGTAAATCTCATGTACCTTCTTCTTCCACCACTCAGCCACTTCCTCATTCAACGGGTCGGCTGTAGACAATCCTCCCAACTGCATGGGAGAAGCAAAGTTGACCGAAAGATAGACTTTTATTCCGTACGGCCGGAAAATATCCGCAAGCACGCGTACCTTTTCAAGGTATTCGCTGGAAAGTATTTTAACCGAAGCATTGACATTGTTAAGTACTGTCCCGTTGATACCAACCGAAGCATTGGCCCGGGCATATTCCTGATAACGTGCCGACACAGTATCTGAAAGTTCATCCCACTGCCACAAGGATTTACCGGCATATCCACGCTCTATCGTGCCATCCAGATTATCCCAATGATTCAGTACACGTACATCGAAGGCTGGTTCTTCTGCAATATCCAGACGGGTACAATCTGCCCCTTCTGCCTGCAAACGTAAAAGATGATAGGCCGCATAAAGCAAGCCCTGTTCAGTAGTAGAACCAAGCACTATCTTTTCATCGGAAGTACGTATGGTGTACCCTTCCTTCCCCAGCTTACGATGAGCTTCATCAGCAAACAGTTGTAGTTCAACCGCCTTTCCACGCCATAAAGAAGCCAGTTCCTCACGAGCTATGGCAATGGTAGGAGAAGAAATTGAACAACAGACAGACGCCTTTTCACAAGACGCCTGTCGCAACCAGAGTTTACTTCCATCTTCCGCAAATAAGGTCAGTCCGAAAGACAAAAGACATATACCCAACAAGTACTTTTTATTCATCCGCACTTCCTTTTATGGTCTGAATCTTACCCTCTTCATCGTATTCCAATTCAACCACTTTTAAACTGCGAAGCCAGGTCTTTCCACCTGAAGGAACACAATCATGATGGAAAAGATACCACTTTCCTTTATATTCTGCAATAGAGTGATGGGTAGTCCATCCTACTACCGGAGTCAGAATTACTCCCTGATATGTAAACGGTCCATAAGGATTGTCGCCTACCGCATAACACAACAGATGGGTATCGCCCGTAGAATAAGAGAAATAATATTTACCTTTATATTTATGCATCCACGAAGCCTCAAAGAAACGATGCGGATCGCCTGCAAACAAAGGTTTGCCATCTTCTCCCAATACGATGACCGGACGGGGTTCTTCTGCAAATTCCAACATATTATCCGATAATTTTACCACACGACTGGGCAAAGCCGGTTCATTATCAGCCGGGAGACATGGACTTTCAATGGCTTTGTTATCACGGTAACGCTGCAACTGTCCTCCCCAGATTCCGCCAAAATACATGTAGTAGCTTCCGTCATCATCGCGGAAAACTGCCGCATCAATACTGTAGCTTCCACGAATCGGAGCGGGCTGAGGAATAAACGGACCTTCAGGTTTATCGCTAATGGCTACCCCCATACGGAAAATATCATTCCGGTCTTTCAACGGAAAATACAAGTAATATTTTCCATCCTTGCAGGCAATGTCACAGTCCCACAGCTGGCGTCCGGCCCAAGGTATATCAGCAACCTTCAAAGCCACTCCATGATCGACGATTTCACCATGCATCACGTCATCCGTCGACAGTACATGGTAATCATTCATATCAAAATGGTCACCGTTGTCATTTTCAGGAATACCTGATTCACGGTCGTGTGAAGGATAAATATACAAACGTCCGTTAAATACATGTACTGACGGATCTGCCATATAGTCGGCAGGAAACAAATATCTTTCTTCCTTTTTCATTTTTATATTGATTTATGAGACTCTTACTGAAAGCGTCTCCTGTTAAACGTTATTTCTGTGCAATAGCTGTCGTATCCGACTGCTCATCCATCATTTTCTGTATAAATTCCTTAGGTTGATAGTTCCGGTCAAAAAGCAACGGATAGTCTCTTCTTCCACGAATCGGGAAATCATTCTTCCACGAATCACTATCTGTAACTCCCCATGCCGTTACACGCGTCACAATATCGGCATGTTTTTCAAAAAGCTGGAAGAACTGCTGCATTCTTTTATTCCATGCCTGGCTGACAGAATCAGGGAGTTCCTGCGGATAAGGATTCAATGTTTTCTTAAACGCAACCGTATCCGAGATGTTGGCGCTGCGAAGTGCAGTAGGCAGCGC
>ERZ773131.1111-NODE-1111-length-20615-cov-5.920282_pt1 | contig 20615 bp, 14 predicted proteins | sample MGYA00511082_ERZ773131 | MGnify/ENA primary metagenome ERZ773131 (study PRJEB29015, sample SAMEA2737813) | human gut metagenome | biome: human gut; feature: human-associated habitat; material: faeces | place: China | collected 2012 ... | reverse complement strand
TCTTGGGGGATTTAAAGGGGGATATTCTCTTTTGTGAAAGAGAATATCCCCCTTTATCCGTCCCCTGCGCGGCGCAGGGAACAAATGCAGCGCTGTCGCGCTGCCATATTATTTTTTTACTCTGCGCTCGGCAGCTTCGCTGCGGGCTTCATCAGCAACGCGCAGATGACGATCGCGAGGATCGTATTTGGCAGCATATACGTGCCGTTGTACAGCACGGAGTAGAACACGGGAGACGTCATGGTCATGCCCATGAATTCCTCGGGCATATACTGCGCGTAGACCGTCACACCGGAGATGAAGTGGATGACAAAGCGGCCGAGGCAGCCGACGAACGCGGCGAGCGGGAGCTTGGAATAGTCGTTGCCCTTCACGCGGAAAAGGCCCGCAAGGCCGACCGCGCCGTAGGCGACGGAATAGTCGAAGATGATGGACACCCAGCTCACGGCGAAGCCCTCGGCGAAGAAATACTTGAGCGTGCCGAACGCGACGCCTGCGAGGATGCCCCAGGGCGCGCCATAGCGCACGGCGAAGAGGATGAGCGGGACCATCACAAGGGTGATCGAGCCGCCGAAGCCGCCAAACGACAGACCAATGGGAATTTTGAGATAGCTCAGCACAAGGGCGAGCGCGATGCAGATGCCGCCCTCGGTCAGGCGGCGGGTGCTGGAATGGGTGGACGTGTTGCTCATAAGGGATTCCTCCTAAAAATATGGTCCCTGTCCGCGCCGCGGCACAAAAAAGCACCGCGGCGTCGACGTCACGGTGCAAAGCTCAGGCAAGATCATCTTTGCATTCCTACGCCGGCATTACCCGGATCAGGTCTGAGGGACAGCGACGGCGATACGCCGCATCACAGCCGGCTTGCGCCAGCGCCCCTTGCAGGTATGGCGATATCTTAGTCCAATGTTCAAAATTTGTCAAGGATTTGAGGCAAAAGCGTGATTCCGAAAATAGAATATCGAAATTTAGAATTTGTGTTGCGTCTTTGTTGTGCCTGTGCTACAATAAAATTAGTTAGGCAACCAAAATAATTGTGATATTTGTGATTTTCTCGTGAACAGGAGATCTGAAATGGCTGCATTTGTTGTCAACGGTACACCGGTCACGGTGGAGAAAAATCAAAAACTCATCCGCTATCTTCGCGACGAGCTGCATCTGACCAGCGTCAAGGACGGGTGCAGTGAGGGTGCGTGCGGCACGTGCCATGTCCTCATCGACGGCAAGCCGACGAAAGCCTGCATCCCTCAGACAGACAAGCTGGAGGGGAAACATATCGTCACGGTCGAGGGCCTTTCCGCCTTTGAAAAGGAGGCCTTTACCTACGCTTTCGGCGAGGCCGGAGCCGTGCAGTGCGGCTTCTGCATTCCAGGCATGGTCATCTCGGCCAAGGGGCTTATCGACCAGAATCCCGACCCGACACGCGAAGAGGCGGCCTTTGCCATCCGCAACAATATCTGCCGCTGCACGGGCTATGTCAAGATCATCGACGGCATCCTGCTTGCGGCAAAGATTTTACGCGAGGGGAAAATTCCCGAAAAGAAGGAAGACTTTCAGGTCGGCTCGCGCGTGCACCGTATCGACGTCGCCGAAAAGGTACAGGGCTATGGCAAGTACCCCGACGACGTCTATGTTGACGGCATGTGTTACGGCGGCGCGGTGCGCAGCCAGTACCCGCGCGCCCGCGTGCTCTACATCCGCACGAAAGAGGCGGAAGCGCTTCCTGGCGTCGTATGCGTGCTGACGGCAAAGGACATCCCGGGCCAGCAGAACGTCGGCCACATCCAGAAGGACCAGCCGACGCTCATCGGCGAGGGGGAGATCACGCAGTATCTCGGCGACGCGGTGGCGCTCGTCTGCGCGCGCGATCAGGAAACGCTCGAAAAGGCGAAAAAGCTCGTGCGTGTCGTCTACGAAGAGCTCCCCGCGGTCTACGGGCCTGAGGAGGCGTCCGCCCCCGGTGCGCCCGAGGTCATCATGGGCAACCGCGGCAATTTGCAGGCGCACCGCCACGTTGTGCGCGGCAATGCAGACGAGGCCATCAAACATTCCAAATACGTCTTACACGAGAAGTTTGAGACTCCGTGGACGGAGCACGCCTTTTTGGAACCCGAGTGCTGCGTGGCGCTCCCGCTTGAAAACGGCGGCGTGAAGCTGCTGACGACCGACCAGAGCGCGCACACCACCCAGCACGAGTGCTCGGCGATGCTCGGCGTCGACTTTGCCCACTGCCAGGTCGAAAATATGCTTGTCGGCGGCGGCTTCGGCGGGAAAGAGGACATGTCCGTGCAGCACCACGCGGCGCTGATCGCATACATCGCGCGCGTGCCGGTCAAGGTGAAGCTCACACGGCAGGAATCGCTGCTCGTCCATCCCAAGCGCCATCCGATGTGGATGGACTTCACGATGGGCTGCGACGAAAACGGCATTATTCAGGGCGTAAAGGCGAGCGTCGTGTCCGACACGGGCGGCTTCGCCTCACTCGGCGGCCCCGTGCTCGAGCGCGCGTGCACGCACGCCGCGGGCCCGTATCACTATGAGAATTTTGAAATCGAGGGCCACGCCTACTATACGAACAATCCGCCCGCGGGCGCGTTCCGCGGCTTCGGCGTGACGCAGACCTGCTTTGCGACTGAAACGCTACTCAACGAGATGGCCGACCTTGTCGGCATCTCCCCGTGGGAAATTCGCTACCGCAACGCCATCCGCCCGGGCGAGGTGCTGCCAAACGGCCAGATCGTCGGCCCCGAAACGGGCCTTGTCGAAACGCTCGAGGCCATCAAGCCCTACTATGACGAAGCGGTCAAAAACGGCGAGCCGGTCGGCCTTGCCTGCGCGATGAAAAACGCGGGCGTCGGCGTCGGTCTTCCCGACTATGGGCGCTGCAAGCTCGTCATCGGCGAGGATGGCAAGGTCCACATCCGCGCGGGCGCGTCCTGCATCGGTCAGGGTCTTGGCACGGTGCTGGTGCAGCTCGTCGTGACAAACGCAAAGCTCACGCGCGATCAGGTCGTCTACGACGGCAACAGCACGTTCATAACGCCTGACAGCGGCGATACCTCCGGCTCGCGCCAGACGCTCGTCACCGGCGAGGCCTGCCGCCGCGCATGCCTGCTGCTGCGCGACGCGATGGAGTACCGCTCGCTGAGCGATTTGAAGGGGCAGGAGTTTTACGGCGAATACTATGCCAAGACGAACCCGCTCGGCGCAAATGTGCCGAACCCCGTCAGCCATGTCGCCTATGGCTACGCGACGCAGATGTGCATTCTCGACAAGGAGACGGGCAAAATTAAAAAGATGGTCGCCGCGCACGATGTCGGCAAGGCCATCAACCCGCTGTCCTGCGAAGGGCAGATCGAGGGCGGCGTCGTGATGAGCATGGGCTACGCCTTGACAGAGCAGTACCCGCTCGACCACGGCAAGCCCACGGCAAAATACGGCACGCTCGGCCTGTTCCGCTCGCATCAGATCCCCGAGATCAAGGCGATCGTCATCGACAAGCCGGGATTAAACCTCGCCAACGGCGCCATCGGCATCGGTGAGATCACGTCCATCCCCACGGCGCCGGCCATCGCGCAGGCGTATTACCGCTACGACGGCGAGCGCCGCCGCAGCCTGCCGCTCGACCATACGCCGTACAAAAAGTAATACAATCAGGAGAGAGCTATGAAACGAGTTCTCATCATCTATACCGGCGGCACCATCGGTATGACGCGCACGGAAAACGGCTACGCGCCGCGCGCGGGCTACTTCCGCGCCGCGCTCGACGCCATCCCTGACCTCCGCGCACCGGAGATGCCGGAGTGGGAATTCTACGAGCTCTCGCCGCTGCTGGATTCATCCAACATGACCGTGCGCGAATGGAACTGCATCGCAGAGCTGATCGCGCAGAAATATGACGATTACGACGGCTTCGTCGTCCTGCACGGCACGGACACGATGGCCTACACGGCTTCGGCACTGTCGTTCATGCTCGATGGGCTCGACAAGCCCGTGGTGCTCACGGGCTCGCAGATCCCGCTGTGCGAAATTCGTAGCGACGGGCGCGACAACCTCATCACCGCGCTGCTGATTGCGGGGGAAGGCATCGTACGCGAGGTGTGCCTGTACTTCGGCGGAAGGCTGCTGCGCGGCAACCGCGCGACAAAATACTCCGCCGACGGACTCATCGCTTTCGTTTCGCCCAACTACCCGAGCCTTGCCGAGGCGGGCATTTCCATCAAATATAACGAAGCCGCCCTCCTGCCGCGGCAGGAAGGCGGGCTCAAGCTCCAGACGCTTGATAATATTCCCATCGGCGTCATCAAGGTATTTCCGGGCATTCAGTTTTCGCTGTTCGAGGCCATTATGACCGAAAAGCTCCGCGGTATCGTCATCGAGACGTTCGGCGCGGGCAACATCCCCGGCGACGGGAACGCGCTGCTGCCCATCATCCGCAAGGCGTTTCAGAACGGCACGGTGCTCACGGTCTGCTCGCAGTGTCCGCAGGGCGCGGTGTCGCTCGGCACCTACGAAACGTCCAGCGCGCTCAAAAAGGCGGGCGCGGTCAGCGGACTTGACATGACGACCGAGGCCGCCGTCGCCAAGCTGTACTATCTCTTCTCCTGCGGCTACGACAAGGAGAAGATCAAGCAGGCGATGGAGGAGAATCTCCGCGGCGAGATCAGCGTTTCTTAAGCGCTTCGAGCGCTTCCTTCGTGTCAACGTCGCAAAGCTCCGTCTCCGGCGCTTCAAAGAGCAGCAGATCAGCTAAATGCCTCTTGATGACCGCGCTGCCGCCGACATCGCCCTCAAGCGATAAAAGCTCAGGAAAGAAGCGGGCAGGGAAGAGGCAGGGGTTGCCCCGCACGCCGTTGTGGCCCAATCCGACGATGTTTTCGCTGTGCGCGCGGAAGAACTCAAGCTCCTGCGCGACGGTCTTGCGCTTGAGCATCGGCTGGTCGGCCACCATGAAGCAGAGCGCGTCACAGTCTGACAGCGCCGCCGTGCCGAGGCGGATCGTCTCGCTCTGGCCGCGCTCGGGATGCTCATTCCGCAGAGCTTCAAAGCCAAACTTTTTGGCGGCCGCTTCCACGTTTTTGTGCTGCGTTACGACCAGCACGCGGGAAAAGCTCTCCCGCGGGATCGCCTCAAGCGCATGCTCGATAAGCGGCTTTCCGTTTACCATCGCGGCGAGTTTATTTTTGCCAAAGCGCGCGGCATTGCCCGCCGCCATGACCACGCATCCTATTTTCAACGTGTTATCCATCTAAAATCACCAGTCATTCGTTTCTTTTTCACCAATCGGCAGAAAAAAGCGGATAAAATGGTACATCCGCGATCATTTGTATTATATCACGCATGCAGCACTGTACACGCTGTGCGAAATGTGCTAAAATAATAGCAAAGGAGTTGCAGATTTCGAGCAAAACCGACAAAGCGGCTGCTCGGAACAGGAGGTAGACAGATGAGCAAGGTAGGAAAAAGCGAGATCCGCGTCGATGCGTTCGACAAGGTCACCGGACGCACGAAATACTATGAGGATCGGATGCCGGCCGGTGCGCTCTATGCGCGCATCAAACATTCCACCATCGCGCACGGATTTGTCAAATCAGTCGACAAGTCCGCGGCGGAGGCCATCCCCGGCGTTGTGAAGGTGCTGACCTGCTTCGACGTGCCGGAGCACTGCTTCCCGACGGCGGGCCATCCCTGGTCGATGGACCCGGGGCATCAGGACGTAGCCGACCGCAATCTTTTGAACCGCCATGTGCGCTACTACGGCGACGACGTCGCGGTCGTCATTGCGGAGGATGAGGTCTCGGCCATGCAGGGCGTGCGCGCGCTGAAGGTCGAATATGAGGAACTCCCGTTTGTGCTCGACGTGCAGAAGGCCATGGAGCCCGACGCGCCCTGCATCCACGAAAATTTCCCGGGGAATATCCTGAAGCATACCGATATCCGCAAGGGCAATTATCAGCAGGCGATCAAAGAGCCCGGCCTCATCAAGGTCGAGGGCTGGTACAACACCCCCACCGTGCAGCACAGCCACATTGAAAACCACGGCTGCTACGCTTACGAGGAAAATGGCCGCATCGTCGTCGTGTCCTCCACGCAGATCCCGCACATCATCCGCCGCATCGTCGGTCAGGCGCTCGGGCGTCCGTGGGCGGATATCCGCGTCATCAAGCCCTACATCGGCGGAGGCTTTGGCAACAAGCAGGATGCGCTCTATGAGCCGCTGTGCGCGTGGTGCTCTACGCAGGTGCACGGAAAATGCGTGCGCATCGACTGCTCGCGTGAAGAGACATTCGTCAGTAACCGTGTGCGCCACTCGATCCGCTTCCATATCATCACGTGGCTCCATAAGGACGGCTCGATTGCCGCGCGCAAGGTCGAGTGCTTCTCCAATCAGGGCGCGTATGCCTCGCACGGCCATTCAATCGTCGCCAAGGCCATGGGCTCGTTCCCGCAGATCTATCCCTGCGACAATTTCGAGGGCGACGCTTACACCGTGTACACAAACCGCCCCGCCGCGGGCGCGATGCGCGGCTACGGCATGCCGCAGGCGTCGTTCGCGGACGACGCGAACATCGACGAGTGCGCGAAGGCCGTTGGCATGGAGCCGCTCGAATACCGCATGAAGTACATCATGCCCAAGGGCTTCCACGACGGCTTCTCAGGTAACACGAACTACTACGATTCCTTCCGCGAATGTCTGGAAAAGGGGAAGGAGTACATCGAATACGACAAAAAGCGCGAGGAGTATGCCAAGGACATCGGCCCCGTCCGCCGCGGCATCGGCGTGGCGGCCTTCTGGTACAACACGGCGGTGTATCCCATCTCGCTTGAAACGTCCTCGAACCGCATGCTCCTGAATCTCGACGGCACGGTGACGATGCAGTGCGGTGAGACGGAGATCGGGCAGGGCGCGGACACGGCCTATGCGCAGATGACGGCCGAGGCCGTCGGCCTCAAGAGCTATCACGATGTGCATGTCGTTTCCTGTCAGGATACGGACATCACGCCCACGGGCCTCGGCGCTTACGCGAGCCGCCAGACCTACGTCGCGGGCTTCTCCATCCGCCAGACGGCGACGCTCCTGCGGCAGAAAATTCTTCAGTACGCGGCAAAGCTCACCCGTCAGGCGGTCGACAATATGGACATCGTCGACGGCAACATCATCCGCAAGGGCGACGGCATGGTGCTCATGTCGCTGAAAGACCTTGCGATGACCGCGCAGTACAACGCCGCGGACTCCGAGCACATCACCGCCGAGTCGACCTACACCATCCGCAACAACGCCTATTCGTTTGGCTGCACCTTTGCCGACGTCGAGGTGGATATCCCGATGTGCAAGGTGACGCTCAAGAAGATCATCAACGTCCACGACTGCGGCAAGCTTATCAACCCCGCGCTTGCCGAGGCGCAGGTCCACGGCGGCATGTCCATGGCCATCGGATTTGGCATGAGCGAGCAGCTTTTATTCGACGAGAAGACGGGCCGCCCCCTCAACAATAATCTTCTCGACTACAAGCTCTCGACGTTCATGGACCACCCGCATCTCGAGGCGCAGTTTATCGAAAATCCCGAGCCGACGTCGCCGTTCGGCACGAAGGCGCTCGGCGAACCGCCCGCGTGCTCGGGCGCGCCCGCCATCCGCAACGCCATCTACAACGCCACCGGCGTCGCCATCGACACCGTTCCCATCACCCCGCACGTTCTGTACGCCGAGTTCAGCAAGGCGGGGCTCATCCACGACAGCTGGAAGGAGGAGAAGTGAGCCATGTATGACATGAAAGCACTCTATGAGGCGGAAAGCGTCGAAAACGCCGTCGCCCTCCGTTTGAAGCATCCCGAGGCGCAGATCATCGCCGGCGGCAGCGACGTGCTCGTGCAGATGCGCGAGGGCAAACGCGCCGGGAAGGAGCTCATCTCGATCTACGGCCTCGACGAGCTGCGCGGCGTGAGCATCGACGAGGAGGAAAACATCCGCATCGGCTCGCTCTCGAGCTTTTCCCACATCACGCGCGACCCCATCATCCAGAAGTACATCAACGTTCTCGGCGAGGCGGTCGACATGGTCGGTGGCCCGCAGATCCGAAACATCGGCACCATCGGCGGCAACACCTGCAACGGCGTGACGAGCGCGGACTCCGCCTCCACACTGCATGCGTGGGCGGCCATCGTGGAGCTGACGGGGAAGGACGGCATCCGCCGCCTGCCCATCAAAGACTTTTACATCAAGGCCGGTCAGGTCGACATCCGCGTGGAGGATGGCGAGATCCAGACCGCCATCCTCATCCCAAAGGCGAGCTACGAAAACTGCTATGGCTACTACATCAAGTACGCCATGAGAAACGCGATGGACATCGCGACGCTCGGGTGCAGCGTGAACGTGCGCCTGTCGCCCGACAAGCAGACTATTGAGCGCGCCCGCATCGCCTACGGCGTTGCCGGTCCTGTGCCGATGCGCTGCCCGAGCGCGGAGGCAGCTGCCAAGGATAAACCCTTGACACTTACGACAGCGGAAGAGTTCTCACTCGCCGTGCTCAACGATATCCACGCGCGTGACAGCTGGCGCGCCTCCAAGGCGTTCCGCGAACACATCGCGGTCGAAATGGCCAAGCGCTGCCTGATCGAGTCTATCAAACGGGCGGGAGGTGTCATCAAATGAGTCAGTACAAGCTGGTGCGATTCAACTTAAACGGCAAGGACGTTGAGAAAATGGTCGACGTGCGTGCGTCGCTGACCGATATGCTGCGAAACGATTACCATATGACGTCCGTAAAGAAGGGCTGCGAGGTCGGCGAGTGCGGCGCCTGCAACGTCATCATCGACGGCGAGGCATTCAACTCGTGCATCTACCTCGCCGTCTGGGCGGACGGCAAGCACATCCGCACGCTCGAAAGCCTGATGGGGCCCGACGGCGAGCTGAGCGACATCCAGCAGGCGTTCATTGAAGAGACCGCTGTCCAGTGCGGCTTCTGCACGCCGGGCTTCATCATGACTGCGGTCGAGATCTTGGAGACGAACCGCCTCTACACCGATGACGAGCTCAGAAAGCTCCTCTCCGGCCATCTGTGCCGCTGCACGGGCTATGAAAATATTCTGCGCGCGGTGAAAAAGACGATGTATCGCCGCCTCGGCCTGCCGCTTCCGGAATAAGGCCGCGCCTTTACAAAATCGAAACAGGAAAAAATATTGTCTTCTTACGAAATCGGTGCTATAATCCAAATAGCACCGATTTTGTTTCAAGGCGCGAAAAAGGAGGAATCTTTATGGTCATTACGGTTGGCAGACAATACGGCAGCGGCGGACGCGAGATCGGCACGATGCTTGCCAAGCAGCTCGGCATCGCCTATTACGACGACATGCTGCTCAAGGAGGCGGCAGAGGAGAGCGGACTTTGCGAAGAGCTGTTCCGTTCCTTTGACGAACGCCCGAAGAGCTTTCTCTATTCCATCGCGATGGACCCCTATTCCTTCTCGATGAACCATGTGACGCCCAAGGGCTCCATCGAACAGCAGGTGTACCTGGCGACCTACGACACGATCAAAAAGCTCGCCGACAAGGGCCCCTGCGTCCTGATCGGCCGCTGCGCGGACTACGCGCTCAAGGATCGCGACGACGTCATCAATCTCTTCATCACGGCTCCGCTCGAAAACCGCATCAAGCGCGTTGCCGCCCGCAACGGCATCAGCGAGAACGAGGCGAAAGACCGCATCAAGAAGACGGATAAGTCCCGCGCTTCCTACTATAACTACTATTCCGCCAAGGACTGGGGCGATGCCAAGAGCTATGACCTCTGCATCGATTCGAGCCTGCTCGGCATCGATGGCACGGTCGAGCTTTTGAAGGACCTTATCCGCATCAAGGGCATCAAGTAAACGAAAAATCTAAAAAAGCAGCCGTTTCATACGGCTGCTTTTTTCCGCTATTCACGGCGGTTCAACTTGACGAAAAAGGGAAGAGCGAATTTGTGAAAAAAGTTTACGCTTTCCCCCTATGCAAAAGAGCAAAAATACGCTAAAATAGTAGCTGTGAAAATTTGAACTTGTTCCTGAAAGGGGAGATTATGAGCATGGCTCAACTCAAGTATAAGCGCGTGCTGCTCAAGATCAGCGGCGAGGCGCTGGCGGGCGACAAGCACTTCGGCTTCGACTTCGACGTCGTTTCCAAGGTGTGCGACGTCATCAAAAAGTGCACGGACATGGGTGTGCAGATGGGCGTCGTCATCGGCGGCGGCAACTTCTGGCGCGGCGTGAAAAACGGCGAGGGCTACATCGAGCGCACCCGTGCCGACCACATGGGCATGCTGGCCACGGCGATGAACTGCATGGCGGTCGCCGATGTGCTCGAGCAGAAGGGCGTCGACGTGCGCGTGCAGACGGCGCTGGAGATCAAAGAAGTCGCCGAACCCTACATCCGCGCCCGCGCCATCCGGCATTTGGAAAAGGGCCGCGTAGTGCTCTTTGGCTGCGGCATCGGCTCTCCGTTCTTCTCGACCGACACGGCAGCGGTGCTGCGCGCGGCGGAGATCAATGCCGACGTGATCCTGCTCGCCAAGAACATCGACGGCGTTTACAACGCCGACCCCGCCAAGGATGCAAACGCGATCAAGTACGACGCTATCTCCTATGAGGACGTGCTGGCCCAGCACCTTGCGGTCATGGACTCCACGGCCACGTCGCTTTCGATGGACAACCACATTCCCGTGCTTGTCTTTGCCCTCAAGGATCCCGAGAACATCATCCGTGCGGTCGAGGGCGAGAAGATTGGCACCATTGTTGGCGAAAACTGAGCGACCCCGCATCTGCGGTTTTACGATAAAAATTTTTGAGGAGGTATCCCCATGAATAAAGAAGATTACAAGGTTTATTCCGACAAAATGAGAAAGAGCATCGACGCGGTGAACGCGGACTTTGCCTCTGTGCGCGCAGGCCGCGCCAACGCCTCTGTGCTCGACCGCATCAGCGTCGACTACTACGGCTCTCCCACGCCCATCCAGCAGATCGCGGCCATCGCTTCTCCCGATCCGCGCCAGCTCGTCATCACCCCGTGGGACGGCACGGCCCTCAAGCCCATCGAGCGCGCCATTCAGGAGTCTGACCTTGGCATCAACCCGCAGAACGACGGCAAGTCCATCCGCCTGAACTTCCCGCAGCTCACGGAGGAGCGCCGTAAGGAGCTCGTCAAGCAGATCCATAAGTATTCCGAGACCGGCAAGGTCGCCATCCGCAACATCCGCCGCGACGCGATGGAGGCCTTCAAGAAGAAGCAGAAGGCCAGCGAGATCACCGAGGACGACCTGAAGGTTGCCGAAAAGGACCTGCAGAAGCTGACCGACGACATGTGCAAAGAGGTCGACGCCCTTCTCGAGAAGAAAGAGAAGGAGCTCATGGCGGTCTGATATGGGGCTCTTTTCCAAAGAGAACAAGGCAGGGCAGGTTGATTTGAACAACCTGCCTTGTCATGTTGCCGTCATTATGGACGGCAACGGCCGCTGGGCGCAAAAGCGCGGCCTCCCGCGCTCGGCCGGTCACAAGGCGGGGGCGGAAACATTTCGAAAGCTCGGCACCTACTGCAAGAACCTGGGCATCGACTATCTGACGGTCTACGCCTTTTCGACCGAAAACTGGAAGCGCCCGAAGGACGAGGTCGACGGCATCATGCACTTACTCGAGCAATATCTGCACGAGTGCATCGACACGATGGAAAAGGACGGCAACCGTCTGCGCTTTCTGGGCGACCTCAGCGTGCTGACGCCGGAACTTCGGGAACTCATCGATGAGACGAATGAGATATCCTCCCGCATCGAGGGCTTTCAGGCCAACGTCTGCCTCAACTACGGCGGACGCGACGAGATCCTGCACGCCGCCCGCGCCTTCGCGCGCGACTGCGCGGCGGGGGAGCAGGACGCGGACGCTTTGACCGAGGAGGGCTTTTCGCGCTACCTCTATTCAAGCGGACTTCCCGATCCCGACCTTCTCATCCGTCCCGGCGGGGAGAAGCGCATCAGCAACTACCTTTTGTGGCAGTGCGCGTACAGTGAGTTCTACTTCTGCGACACGCTCTGGCCCGACTTTACGGAAAGAGAATTCGACAAGGCGCTCATCGCGTATCAGCATCGCGAGCGCCGCTTCGGCGGACTAAAACAGGAGAAACAGAAATGAAACAAAGATGGTTGGTGGTGATCGTTGGATTGCCGGCGCTGCTCGCCGTGCTGCTTGCCTGCCCCGCATGGGCGACGATGCTCGTCGTCTGCGGCATCGCGGGCATTGCGGCCTATGAGCTGCTGCACACGGCAGGGGAGAACGTCCCGGCGGATTTCTACTGGGGACTTGTCACATCGGTCGTCATGCAGGAGATATGGCTCTTTTGGGAAAGGGCGAGCGGTGTACACGCTTTCCCGATTTCGACTGTTACGCTCTTCCGCTGGATCCTTGTGATGGGGGCGTTTCTCTCCGCGGTTGTCTATTACGGCAAGGAAAAGCCCTTCACATTCCACGATGTGGCGGTGACCATCGTCGGCGGCATCGTGTTCCCGGCGATGTACAGCTGCATTTTCCTGCTGCGCATGGACGAAAACTATGGCAAGCTCTATGTGCTCGCACCGTTCTGCGTCGCCTTTGTGGGCGATGCGCTGTCGATGTACTTTGGCATGTGGTTCGGCAAGCGCAAGATGGCGCCGCACGTCAGCCCGCACAAGACCTGGGCAGGCGCGATCGGTGGGCCCATCGGCAGCGCGCTTGCGCTGGTGCTGCTCGGCGTTGTCGGCAAGGCATGGCTCGGCTATGCGCCCAATTACCTCATGCTGATCCTCGTGGGCGTGGTGGCCAATATCTTCGGCCAGCTCGGCGACCTCTCGATGTCGCTCGTCAAGCGCGAGGCGGGCATCAAGGACTACAGCCACCTCTTCCTGACGCACGGCGGCATGCTCGACCGCTTTGACTCCACGCTCTTCATCGCGCCGGTCGTGTGGGCTGCGGTCTGTGGAGGCCTATTATGACAAGGAGTATTGCTTTACTCGGTTCCACCGGCTCCATCGGCCGCCAGACGCTTGAGGTGGCGCGCGAGCTGGGGCTTTCCGTCGCCGCGCTGACGGCGAATAAGAGCGTTGACCTCATTGAACAGCAGGCGCGGGAATTTTGCCCGCGTCTTGCCGTGCTTTATGACGAGGATGCGGCGCGCGAGCTGCGCGCGCGGCTCTCCGACACAAACACCCAAGTGCTCTCCGGCATGGAGGGCCTTCTGGCCGCGGCCACGGCGGACGACGCTGACACGGTCGTCACCGCCGTGATGGGCATGATCGGCCTCCAGCCGACGCTCGCGGCGATCGAGAAGAAAAAGCGCATCGCGCTTGCCAACAAGGAAACGCTCGTCTGCGCGGGCGAGCTCGTCGTGGCTGCGGCGGAGCGCTGCGGCGCGGAGATCGTCCCCGTCGACAGCGAGCACAGCGCGATCTTCCAGTGCTTGCAGGGCTGCCGCGACCGCGGTGAGATCAAGCGCCTCATTCTGACCTGCTCGGGCGGGCCGTTCTACGGCCTGAGCCTGCAGGAGCTTGCGATTAAGACGAAGGCCGACGCGCTCAAGCACCCGAACTGGACAATGGGTGCGAAGATCACCATCGACTCCGCGACGCTGATGAACAAGGGCCTTGAGATCATCGAGGCCATGCGGCTCTACCGTCTGCCGCTGCGTCAGGTCGACGCGGTCATCCATCGCCAGAGCATCGTGCACTCGCTCGTCGAGTTTCACGACGGGGCGATGCTCGCCCAGCTCGGCACACCGGACATGAAGCTGCCCATCCGCTACGCGATGACGTACCCCAACAGGGCCGTTTCGCCCGCGGAGCCGCTTGACCTTCTCAAGTGCCCGCCGCTGACGTTCGCCGAGCCCGATGAAGAGGTCTTCCGCTGCCTGAAGATCGCCAAGCAGTGCGCCGCCATCGGCAATGTTTACTGCGCGGCGATGAACGGCGCGAACGAAGAGGCTGTCGCGGCATTTCTGTGCGACGAGATCGGCATCTGTGCCATCCCTGACCTCATCGAAGCGGCGCTCGATAAAACCGAGACGGTATATCAACCGCAGCTTTCGGATATTCTGGAAGCAGACCGGCTCGCGCGCGAGGTCGTGCGCGAAAAGCTCAACTGACCAAATTTAGGAGAGACCATGGTTTATATTCTCATTGCGATCCTGATTTTCGGCGTGCTCATCGCCGTGCATGAGTTTGGCCACTTTTTGGCGGCCAAGGCCTGCGGCGTGCGCGTCAATGAATTTTCCATCGGCATGGGCCCGCAGCTTTTCCATAAGACGAAGGGGGACACCGAATACTCCCTGCGGCTCCTGCCCATCGGAGGCTACTGCGCCATGGAGGGCGAGGACGAGGATTCGGACGACGACCGCGCGCTGGGCCGCCAGGTCTGGTGGAAGAAGTTCATCATCTTCGTCGCGGGCGCGTTCATGAACTTCCTGACGGGCCTCATCATCGTCATCTGTCTGTATGCGGGTGCGCAGGCATTCTACACGACGGAGATCGTCGAGCTGAACCCCGATTTCCCGCAGCAGGGAGAGGACGGCCTGATGCCCGGCGACACGATCTACGCCATCAACGGTGAGCGCATTTATTTAAAGAGCGACGTGTCGCTCATCATGGGCCTTGGCGACACGGGCACGATCGACATGACCGTCCTGCGCGACGGCAAAAAGTTCGACCGCACGCTCACTAGGCAAGTCTACACCGACGAAAACGGTAAGGAGTACGAGGCCTACGGCTTTACCTACGGCGGTATCGTCGAGGCGACGCCGCTTCTGCGCCTGCAATACAGCTGGTACCAGACGATGGACTATGTCCGCATCGTGAGACTGAGCCTGCAAATGCTGCTTTCGGGCGCGGCGGGCGTGAATGATCTGAGCGGCCCGGTCGGCATCGTCTCGACCATCACGGAGGTCGGCAAGGAGACCGAGGCCGAGGCGGGCTTCGGCGCGGCACTCGAGAGCATCCTCTACTTCGCCGCGATGATCGCGGTGAACCTCGCCGTGATGAACCTGCTGCCGCTGCCCGCACTCGACGGCGGACACGTGCTGTTCCTGCTCGTCAACGGCATCGCCGTGGTGCTTTTCAAAAAGGAAATTCCGTCCAAATATCTGAACGTCATCAACGGCATCGGCTTTGCGCTTTTAATGGCGCTGATGCTGTTCGTCACGTTCCACGACATTGTCAAGCTCCTGTGAGGAGGATGATCTTATGAGCAAGCAAATTATCGCAGGCGGCGTCGCTATCGGCGGCGGCGCGCCGGTCACGATCCAGTCGATGTGCAACACGCACACTGAGGATGCCAAGGCCACCATCGCGCAGATCCACGCGCTCGAAGAGGCGGGCTGCGAGATCGTGCGCGTCACGGTGCCGAATATGGAGGCCGCGCACGCGCTGAGTGAAATTAAGGAGAATATCTCCATCCCGCTCGTCGCGGACATTCATTTCGACTACCGTCTCGCCGTCGAAGCGGCGGCGCGCGGCGCGGACAAAATTCGCATCAACCCCGGCAACATCGGGGGAGATGACCGCGTCAAGGCGGTCGTAGACGCCTGCCGTGAACACAAGGTTCCCATCCGCATCGGCGTGAACGGCGGCTCGCTTGAAAAGGAGCTGCTCGCAAAATATGGCCGCGTGACGCCCGAGGCGCTCGTCGAGAGCGCGCTCAGACATGTGCGGCTGCTTGAAAAATTCGATTTTACCGAGATCTGCATCTCGGTCAAGAGCTCTGATGTACCGCTCAACATGGCGGCCTATCGCCTTCTGCACGAAAAGGTCGACTATCCGCTCCACCTCGGCGTGACCGAGGCGGGCACGCCCACGATGGGGCTTTTGAAGTCCGCCATCGGCATCGGCGGCCTTCTGTGCGAGGGCATCGGCGACACGATGCGCGTCTCGCTCACGGCGGACCCCGTGGAAGAGGTCTACGCCGCCAAGCGCATTTTGCAGGCCTGCGGCATCCGCCGCAGCGGTGTGAACCTCGTCTCCTGCCCGACGTGCGGCCGCACGGCGTACGACATGATCCCGATCGCCGAGGAGTTAGAGCGCCGTCTTGCCGACTGCAAGAAGAATATCACGGTCGCCGTGATGGGCTGCGTCGTCAACGGGCCCGGTGAGGCCTCGGCCGCCGATATCGGCGTGGCCGGCGGTAAAGGTGAGGGCATGATTTTCCGAAAAGGAAAAGTCCTTTACAAAGTGCCGCAGGAAAAGCTTGTTGACGCTTTGATGGAGGAAATCAAAAAACTCTGACCGGGCGGAAACGATACTGAGATAAGGTTGTGGCTATGGCACAAAAGATTCCTTTTTTTGAATTATTCACCGACTTTTCGCCGGATTTTGACCTGCGCGTCCCGCTCAACGCCGCGATGGTCACGAACATGGTGCTCGAGCCGGAAAAGCGCACGATGACGCTCGACATGACCGTGCGCGCGGAGATGAACGACTCGACGCGCGAAACGGTCGAGCAGCTTCTTGCGCGCAATTACGACTTAAAGCGCGTGGACATCCACGTCAAATCAACGGCGGAGGCCTTTCCCGACATGTTGAAGAACGCTGGCCGCAAGGTGAGCGGCAGCGGCAGTGTCATCATGGGCCGCGAGATTGCAAAGGGGAGAGTGCTCCCCATCAGCGAGCTGACGCCAAAGGCCGGTCACGTCGTCGTTGAGGGCAAGGTCTTCAAGTTCGACTGCCACGAGACGCGCCGCGCCGGCGTCTGGACGATGTTGCTCGAAATGACGGACTACGAAGGCTCGCTCTTCATCCGCCGCAGCATGCCCGAGCGCGAGGCGACGGAGCTTCTTGGCAAGATCAGCGTCGGCATGTGGCTGCGCGTCAGCGGCCGCATGGAGCTCTCCTACGATGGTAAGGATATGCAGCTCAACCCGCAGGACATCATGCAGATCGACCACGCCGAGCGCACGGACTCGGCGGAGGAAAAGCGCGTTGAGCTGCACTTACATACCCGTATGTCCAACATGGACGCGCTGACCGACACCGCCGCGGTCGTCAAGCGCGCGATCAAGTGGGGGATGCCCGCCATCGCCATCACGGATCACGGCGTAGCGCAGAGCTTCCCGGACGCCTGGCACACCGGCGAGGGTAAAATAAAACTCCTTTACGGCTGTGAGGGCTATTTTCTCAACAACATCGACGACCGTATCTGTGTGCACGGCCCGCAGGACGGCGATTTTTCGACTGAGATCTGCTGTTTCGACATTGAAACAACGGGTCTGAAGGTCGCGCACGATGCCATCACCGAGATCGGTGCGGTCATTCTGAAAGACGGCGAGATCGTCGACACATTCCAAACCTTTGTCGACCCCGAGCGCCGGCTTTCGCCTGAGATCATCGGCCTGACCGGCATCACAGACGACATGCTGCGCGGCGCGCCGAAGCTGGAGGACGCGCTGCACGCGTTTTTGGCCTTTGCGGGCGGCCGCCCGCTCGCTGCGCACAATGCGGAGTTTGATATCAGCTTCATCCGCGCAGGCTGCAAAAAGTGCGGCATCCCGTTCGAGCCGACGTATCTCGACTCGCTGATTTTCGCGCAGAATCTCCTGCCCGAGCTCGGCAAGTACAAGCTTGACATCGTGGCCGACCACTTGCAGCTCCCGCAGTTCAACCACCACCGCGCGTCCGACGATGCGGTCCCGGTCGCGCAGATGCTGGCCAAGTTCTTCGTCATGCTCGAAGAGCGCGGCGTCACGCGCCTCCAGCAGATCAACGACGAGATGACGAAGCTCCGCCCGCTCGGCGTCAAGCGCAACCGTTTCCCAAAGCACATCATTCTGATCGCCAAGAACAAGGTGGGCCTCAAGAACCTCTACCAGCTCATCTCGGCGTCGAACCTCAAATACTTTAAGCGCGTGCCGATCATCCCGAAAAGCGAGCTTGTCGCGCATCGCGAGGGCTTGATCATCGGATCTGCCTGCGAGGCGGGCGAGCTGTTCCGTGCCATCGTCGACCACAAGGACTGGAATGAGCTCAAGCGCATCGCCTCGTTCTACGACTATCTTGAAATTCAGCCGCTCGGCAATAACCGCTTCATGGTGCGCGACGGCACGGTGCGCGACGACGAAGACCTCAAGGACTTCAACCGCACTGTTGTCAAGCTTGGCGAAGAACTCGGCAAGCCCGTCTGCGCAACGGGCGACGTCCACTTCCTCGACCCCGAAGACGAGGTTTATCGCCATATCCTGCTCGCGTCAAAGAAATTCGCCGACGCGAACGAGCCCGTCCCGCTCTACTTCCGCACGACGGACGAAATGCTCAAGGAATTTGACTACCTCGGCAAGGAGAAAGCCTACGAGGTCGTCGTGACGAACACCCGCGCCATCGCCGAGCAGGTGGAGGATATCGAGCTTTTGCCCAAGGGCAAGCTGTTCCCGCCGCGGCTTGAAAATTCGGAAGAAGACCTTAACCGCATGGTGTGGGGGAAAGCGCACGAGCTTTACGGCGACGATCTGCCGCAGCTGATCGTCGACCGGCTGAACGTCGAGCTCGGCAGCATTCTGGGCAAGTACGACGTCGTCTACATGTCGGCGCAGAAGCTCGTGCAGCGCTCGCTCGAGTGCGGCTACCTCGTCGGCTCGCGAGGGTCGGTCGGCTCGTCGCTCGTAGCGTACATGGCCGGCATCACCGAGGTCAACGCCCTGCCGCCGCACTACCGCTGCCCGAAGTGCCGCAACGTCGAGTTCCACGCGGGCGAGTATGGCTGTGGCGCGGACATGCCCGATAAAATGTGTCCCGTCTGCGGCACGAAGTATGTCAAAGACGGCTTCGACATCCCGTTTGAAACTTTCCTCGGCTACGGCGGCGGCAAGGTGCCGGATATCGACCTCAACTTCTCAGGCGAATATCAGGCGCGCGCCCACGCGCACGCGGTCGAGATGTTCGGCAAGACGCAGGTGTTCCGCGCGGGTACGATCGGTACGCTCGCGGAGAAGACGGCCTACGGCTTCGTCAAAAAATACCTCGAGGAAAACGGCATCGCCGCGGGCAACGCCGAGATCGACCGCCTGACGGCGGGCTGCGTCGGTGTACGACGCACGACGGGCCAGCATCCCGGCGGACTCGTCGTCGTGCCGGACGACATGGATATCGAGGATTTCTGCCCCGTACAGCACCCTGCGGACGACCCCGACAGCGACACGATCACCACGCATTTCGAATATCACTGCATGGAGGACAACCTCTTAAAGCTCGACATGCTCGGCCACGATGACCCGACGATGATCCGCATGCTGATGGATTTGACGGGCGTTGACGCGCGCACCCTGCCGCTGACCGACCCGGACGTGATTTCGCTGTTCTCCGGCACGCAGGCGCTGGGAGTGACGCCCGAACAGATCGGCTCCAAGACGGGCACATACGGCGTGCCGGAATTCGGCACGAAGTTCGTCCGCCAGATGCTGGAGGAGACGCACCCGACGACGATGGAGGAGCTAATCCGCATTTCCGGCCTGTCCCACGGAACGGACGTGTGGATCGGCAACGCGCAGGAGATCATCAAGGCGGGTATTGCGCCGCTGGCCTCGTGCATCTGCTGCCGCGACGATATTATGAACGCGCTCATCGACTACGGCGTTGCGCCGAAGATGTCATTTGACACGATGGAATCCGTTCGAAAAGGGCGCGGGCTCAAGCCGGAGATGGAGGAAGCCATGATCGAGCACAATGTGCCGACATGGTTCATCGACTCCTGCAAGAAGATCAAATACATGTTCCCGAAGGGGCACGCGGTCGCCTACGTGACGATGGCGCTGCGCATCGCGTGGTACAAGGTGCACCGGCCGGCGGCGTATTACTGCGCGTATTACACCGTTCGGGCGGACTGCTTCGACGCGAGCATCCTCGGCGGAACACAGGAAGCCATCCGCGGCCGCTATAAAGAGATGGAAGAAAACAGCAAGGATTTGACCCAGAAGGACAAGGATCTGATGATCATCATGGAGCTGGTGATCGAAATGCTCTGCCGCGGCATCAAGCTGGCGCCGGTCGATCTTTATAAGAGCGACGCGACGAAGTTTCAGGTGGTGGACGAGAAGACGATCCGCATGCCCTTCAACGCCCTGCCCGGGCTGGGCGAGGCCGCCGCGCAGAGCATCGTGGATGCGCGCGAGCAGTCGCCGTTCATTTCCATCGAGGATTTGCGCAACCGCACGAAAATTTCCGCATCGCTGATTGATTTACTGCGCGAGGGCGGCTGTCTGGGCAGCCTGCCGGAAAGCAACCAGACGACGCTGTTCTCGTTCTGATTTCGCCCAAAAACGGAATAAATCTTATGTTATAAATGCGAATTTCGACGGAATAGCTGACAAACCATGTATAGAGGGTTGTTTTTTTGAAAAAGCGGTGATATAATAACCGCATAAGATGGCGGCGCAGGGAGTTTTGTACCCTGCGGGTGGATGCGAAAGAGTGGGAGAAGCGCCCACTCTTTCTATCTGCCGCGGCCGCTTGAGCGAATTTTTTGAGTGACTTTGGGAGTGTGTGAATGGCACAAAGCGATTTGACCCGTGTGATTGAGCCGGCCTGCCAGAAGCTTGCCGAGCAGCATGGCTTTGAGCTGGTGGATGTGGAGTATGTAAAAGAAGGCAGT